>Ga0315279_10002933_pt1 | contig 24642 bp, 15 predicted proteins | sample YL17G06_20_MG_FD_203694 | JGI IMG/M metagenome (GOLD analysis project Ga0315279, IMG submission 203694) | Sediment microbial communities from Yellowstone Lake, YNP, Wyoming, USA - YL17G06_20 | ecosystem: Environmental > Aquatic > Freshwater > Lake > Sediment | place: USA: Wyoming | collected...
GGGCAGATGCGAGGCGCCGCGACGCAGGCGATGTCGGTGTGCATCGTCGAGGAGCGGCAACGAAGCAGATGCCCGCCCGCCGCCGCGCCCCTCCGGGCTGCGGCCCGCAGGCCTGCAGCAAAGTGTAGACGTTATTCATTGACAGACCCTAAGCAGGGCAATTGCTAGGATTTCTTCCTGCCGCCGAGGTAGCCGTCAAGCTCCTTTTCCCCTTCATAGACCTCACGCAATGTCGTCTGGGCCAGGAACTTCGCGTCCTGATACTGGGCCTGATCGAGCTGCATCTTGATTTTAACCAGCTTTTCCTCCACAGATTTGCAGGTTTCTTCCAGGCTCCGCTTTTGTTTTGCAGTCAGTTTTTTGCCCTTCGTATCAATGCCTGACTTGAGCCCCTTGCAGCGCAAATCGATCGTATTCTGCAGGTCCACAATCTCCTTGATGGTACTTGCCCGCTTCCCTTTAGCGAGATCCCGCGCCTTCTCGTAACGCGTTTTAGCCTTCAGGAGGATAAGATTCGCGTCTCCATACTTCTGCTGGTCGAGCTTCGCCTGGGCGTCCTTCCAGGCCTGCTCCGCGGCTTTCCAATCTTCGGGGGCAAAAAAGTCCGCATGCTCCGCCTGCGCCTGCTGCATGGCCTTTTCGGTCTTTGCTATCTGTTCAGTAGGCCGAGCGGAGCATCCATAAGCGATAGCGGCTAAGGAAACGACAAACAGCATAAAGAATCGGTAGGAATTCTTCATGGTGGCCTCCGCGGATCCCGGCCAGGATACGCGCGGTGCGACTACTCGCAGTATCCACACCGGGACAAAAACCCAGGACACTAGTAAGGCTTTGATGACTATATATATCGCTCTCACAGACCCCAAAAGTCAAAAGATAAAACCGCCAAACGAATGACGAATGCTTTCCTGCGATAATGGGGACACTCCGATTTTTCAGCTGTCAATGGCGGGCAAGACAAACTCTATGGCTGGTTGATTTACTCTAATCAGTTACGCAAGACGGGAAAATCGGAATGTCCCCTTATGCTCCCCAGAAAAAATTGACGATTTTCGACTGACGATTTAAAAAACCCCTTATTTCGATCGTCAATCGTCAATCATAAATCGTCAATTCCTCAGCCCAATTGCTCCTAATGAGCGCAAACCAATGCAAAGCTGAGTATTCGAGAACGCCGTCGTACATCATGTCGGCGATCTCCAAGCGCATGTTGTAGGGAGCCACATAGTTATAGTAGGCACTTCACAAATTGATCTGGCTGAAGCTGAAGCCGAAACCGAGGTTGTGGGTTCCCTTCGGAGCCGAAGCTCTGAAAGTTTCAAGTGTTCTCCAGGTGAGGCTTGCGCAAGCCCACACGACCCGCCTGCCAGCGATCGAACGGTCATCAGAACCTTGCGCGCAAGGATCTCGAAACTGTCATGGAATACTCCGCACCTGAAAAACGGGTGTGGATCAACTGTAAGGGCCGATAGTGGACAGCCTCGTCAGGCCGGGATTCGATTGCACATGAAGAATCGAGCGCCGATAGCGTGACACTATCAGAATCCTAGGTGCCGCGCCTTCGACGCTCCTACAGCCGGGTCCTGCTGCCGGACCGGACAGGGGTTCTATGGTCTAGTACTCGAGTAGCCCCTCGTACATGAAGCTTGCGACGCTGAACCGCATATTGAGAACGAGCCCTTTCGAACCCGATCCCCCTTGCTCCCCAGGGCCGGGAAGTTCCGAGTAGAAACGCACTTCCCCGCTTTCTGCCGTGATGAACGGCGCTCCGTTCACCATCCGAGGGAATATGAATTTTGCGCCCAGCCCGTCGTTGATCGGCGCTTTATAGTCCTCGATGAAAAGACGCTTGCCGTTTTTGAGCTCGAGGTAAGTATTGTTCTTCAGCGTGCCCAGAACCGCGCTGCTGAAAAGTTGCATTGCAGGCATGGAATATCGCTGGTCCTTGCTGTCGAAAGTCACAGCAACAACGATCCACTGGTCGAGTTTTCTGTCGACGAAATCGTGCAGTCCCTTCAGCAGGCGCGGATCTGCGTTCTTTTGCCCGAGCTCTATGACTCGCGCGAATGCCTGGCGGACAGGTTTCGCCGACAGGAACCGGATATGGTAATTCACCGACACGGCCTGATTGAGCATATCCGGGGTGTCCGAGGGGGAAGCTCCTGGAGTCAGAATGCCCTGAGTGGGGTGGTAGAACATCTGGGAGGTATCGGTTTGCACCTGCGTCTGAGCCCAGGGAGAGTTTTCAAGGATCTTCTTGGCATCCTTCTCAGACCATTCGGCCCAGGGCTTCATTTTTTTCTGTGCCTCCGCCGTGCTTGTCAGCAGAGCACATGCAATCCAGAACGCGAGTGCGGTCCTTTTCATAATTACTTTTCTCCGCGACGACAAGGCCATTGCAACAACAAAAAGGAGGGGACACGACTTGCGCGCCCCCTCCTGATGATGAGTTGAAAGTGGTTAGAAGTTAATGCGCAAGACAAACTGAATCAGTCGTCCTCCCGGATCCTGGGTATTGTTCACGTCGCGATAAGCTGTCGTCACCTCAGCGAACGACGCACTGGTAAAGCTGGTCATATTGGTGTTGCCCAGGAAGTTGATATTGTTGAACGCATTCAGGAACTCTGCGCGGACCTCGACGTTGGCGCGTTCGGTCACCCGTATCCTCTTGACGGCGCTCATGTCGAAGCGCACAAACAACGGACCAGTGATGAACACGTTCTGTGGAGCGCAATCGCCGGTCACGACCTGGATGCAGCCGGCGCTGTTTGAGGGCGCAATGTAGCGTCCGGTGGGCGCGCCCGACGCGCTATAGCCGGTTGCCGAGGTCGCGCTCACATTAAAGGCTTTGTAAGTATTGTCACGGATATCCTGCGGGAGGGCCCAAATGTGCTTGTTCGCATCATCGAAGTACTGGCCGTAGGCATCCTGCACGTCCTTCATGGTCATGCCCACCAGATTGACGTTGCCGAGGTTGAGATTGGCACCGGTCTGAACGCGCGCGGTGCCGTCCCACTCCCAGCCGCTGACGATCCGCTCTAGGAAGCCGCCCATAGCACTGCTCGGGCTGCTGAACAACCACCTCCCCTTCCCAATTGGCAGTTCATAGACCCAGTTGAACTTGAAAGCTTGGCGCAAGGTGCCGCCCGTGGTCGTCTGACCGTAACCATTATCGAGGGCGACAGTGTTGACCCAACCCTGACGGAATGAATAACGCCTACCCGAGTAGCCTTTAGCCCAGACGTAATTGGCGTTCAGCAGCAACCCGTGCGCCAACCTGCGACGCAGTTCCACCTGCATTGAGTCATATCTAAAGGAACCGCCATTGCTCATTATCCAGGCTCCGCCCAGGTAATCCGGATTGACCACGAAGAAGTTTGCGGGAAGACCCGCCTTTAGCGCATTGGCACGGAACGTCGCGTTGCCTTGTAGAGCTGATGAAGAAAACGTCGAGCTACCCAGTGATGTATATGTCCCAGCGGGAGTGTAGGGCGCCGGGTTGTTCATGGCCAGCGGGTTATAGAAGTTGCTGTTGCCGAAATAGGATGAGGTGTACTTCGTTGCATCGCTAGCCTGGTCCTTCGGCAGTCCGCTGAAGTAGGCCAGGAATATCGGCAAGGGATACGTGCCGGTATTAGGCCCGGCGTATTTGAAGGTGTTGCCACGCCCTCCCGCGATGTTGGCTTGCAGGTTACGCATCGCGAGCTTGAATTCATCGAGGAACCCGTTCTCTAGGATGTTAACCTCGTTGAGGTTATACTGCATCCAGTTCTGCAGGTTTAAGTTGTGGACGTAGCGCACCTCGAGAACCATGTCCTTCGTGAGTTCGCGCTGGATGCCGGCCGTAATGGATTGAGCGTACGGCGTCCTTATCTGCGGGTCGAAGTTGTTCATCGATTGTGTTATGGTCCCCGACATCGGGTAGCTCGGCGCGCTCGCGAAGGACGGCGCGCCCAGACGGGTTTTATCACGGAACAGGACAGGCAGGACATCGCTGCCCGTTCCGGTCACCAGGTTGCCAAGGCTGGTGCTGCGCGTGGTGTCCACGTAAAGACCGGTATTGGAGTCGAACATGGAGAGGATCATGTTCGTCCCCGGCCGGTTGTAGGCGATCCCATAGCCGCCACGGATCACCGTCTGCCCCGGACGCCCCAGGATATGCCCCAAGAGTCCGCTGCCAGCGTTGGGGCTCCAGGCAAATCCAAAGGTCGGAGCGAAGTCACGCCACGACGGGTTGTAAGCCGCCGTACCGTTCTGCCACTGAACGAACTGCGGTGTTTTGCCTGTAAGGGTGCCTGGCTTGAACATGTTGCCCACGCCGGAAACTCCCCAGATGTCCTCAGCGGTCACCGTCGAATATACCCCGTTAGTCGTGACGAAGGGCCGCTGCAACTCCCAGCGCAAACCATAGTTGAGAGTAAAGTTCGGACGCATCCGCCACTGATCCGAGAAAAAGAATCCCCATTCACGCATCCGGCTTCGCCGGACCTCGGACCCGAGGTATTGATACTTGTTTGTGACCTCATCAAGATAGGCAGTTGCTCCGATTGCCGTTACGCGTCCGGTCAGGACCGCGTAAAGGTTCTGGGCATCGGTCAGGTTAGTCGAAGAGGCGCCGGGAAAGTTCGCCGTTGTGAACATAGCCGCGGCCGGGTCGCCGCTGGCGATGCCGAGGGTGATCGTGGGAACAACCGGCGATATGTCACTGATCCACCCATTGACTTGCGTGAACTGGCCGCCGAAGCTCATGCTGTGAGAACCGCGCGACCAGGTCACCGTGTCGGCGACGTCCTTGATCGGCGTATTGCGGCGTTCCACGCTGTTTCGGGCGGTGGCGGTGGTGATGCTGCTGAACGCGCCGATGCCGATGCTGAAGCCGTCCTGGTTGCCGACCGGAAGGCCATCAAACATTCCTTTGTTGACCTCCGTGGCGAACAGCACGGTGCCCCCCGTCAGCCCGCCGCGCAACTCATTCACCAGCTTTGGAGTCAGAGTGGAGCGCAGCGCGATGGAGTCGGAAAACCGGTTCGAGTTCTGGCCGCCGGAATTGACAAAGCCCGGAAAGGTCGAGTCCATGCTGTTCAAGGTGTCCGGGAAGCTTTTGAAGCTCTGATAGTACCAGCTGTTCTCCAGGTGATGCTTCGACGTCAGATTGAAGTCGAAGCGAACGGTCGGATAATAGCGGGCTTGGATGCCATAGTTGGCGAAAGTAAATGATTGGAGATTGGGATTGCTCAGCTGGACGAGGCCGCCGGCGCCGGCCGTCGAAGCCTGGATGTCGGCCAGCAGTTTCTTGATCGTAGGGTCAGCGGTCGCCGTCTGGTTGTTTTTTGCTGCCAGCGCGAGCACGTCCACCTGCTGAACGCCGGACGTCGTGGTGTACTGCATGATCCCTGTCTGCGTCAGCGGATTCATGACCGTCCGAACTCGGCTGATCTGATTGGGCAAACGGAAGTTCTCCATATTGACAAAGAAGAAGGCTCTATCCTTTCCGCTGAACAGCCCGGGAATGGAGATTGGCCCTCCCACGCGGCCGCCGAACTGGTTGAACAACACCCGATCCCGGGGAGCATGGCACGTAGCCGGGTCGTAGGGTACGCCACCCTGTCCGCATTTCGCATGCGGGAAGGCGTCCTGCACAGCGGTCATGTCGCGATTGTTGAAGAAATAGTCAGAATTGAATTTCGGGTTGCGGTGGTACTCATACAGGCTGCCGTGGTACTGGTCCGTCCCTTGGCGGGTCACGAACTTGATCTGAATCGCACCTTGGCCTGCGCTTTCCGCTCCCGGCGCTGCCGTGGAAAGCGTAACTTCCTGGATCGAATCCATCGTCGGGTATATATAACTGAAGAACCCGTCGCTGTCTTTGAGCAGATTATCCTGCGTGTTCAGACCATCGATTGTGATGTTATATGCCGTTGAAGGCATGCCGTTGACAGTTGAGTTGCGCGGGCTGGCCGTCGCCGCGGAGCTCACTCCCGGCAGCTGCTGCAGGTAGTAAATTACGTTGCGAGCCTGAAGCGGAAGCTGGGAGATCTGCGTCACGCCCAGCGTGGTGGATACCGTTGCCGTCTGCGACTGCACCATCTCTGCGCCTGCCTGTACGATTACGGTCTCGGCACTGGCCCCGACTTCCAGGGTGACCCGAATGCTGGCCGGTGTCGCCGCAGTGAGGTTGACGTTATTGAGGACGGCCTGCTTGAATCCCGGTGCCGTGACGGTTGCGGTGTAAGTGCCGGCAACCAGGGCTGGGATAGTAAACGTTCCGTTCTCTATTGTCTGGGCAGAAAACACCTCACTAGTTGCGTTGTTTTTAATCGTGACGGTTGCACCTGGGATTAATCCGCCAGATGCGTCTAAAACTGTTCCCGAAAGCGACGAGTTTGTAGTTCCCTGTCCGTAAGCTAGCGAGAAAGCTGCCGCAACAATGATCGTTGCCGCAACAAGCCTGAATAACCATGCTTTCATATCGGTCTCCTTCGAGTTCGAAGATGAAAAAACAAGAATCACTGTTCCCACTTAGGTCTTGCTGTAACGTGCAAATCAGCCGCTCCACAAAGCACAGGGAGCCTATGGCACAAGATAGCGCGATAGGTTACCTTTCATGCAGAGATATCTCCTTGAAATTACTCAAGTAATATGAAACTGAAGTTGCCGCAATAAGGTTGTTCGAAAAGAAGCTTCGGCCTTCCCAGGAAGTAGAAGGCGCCCATTCAACTGGAACGCTCCTGCACGAACGGCTTGGTGCTTCTCTTACGTACAAATGTCCTGCGGCCGAAGGTGCGAGCACGACTTCAGTCTGCAATCAAATCCATCAGAGAGAATTCACAACTTCTGTGAAAAACCAATAGCCGAACATCTGGAGGCAAAACGGAAAGACAGGTAAGAGCTGGGGACTATCTATCGGGCCTGCCGCGCTAAGTAACTGGAAGACAATATTAGGCAAGCCCCGCATCCCCCGGCGGGAACACACTCACCCATCCTCCCCCTCCCCCGACTAAATCTTACTCTATGCAAGAAGTAATCCAGGAGTCCAGCAAAATCCACAGGCCAGTAATCAAACAGGTAAGTTGCAGCCTCACAATCAGCTAGCAACAGGGCATACGGGTAGGATAAGGACACAGGATGACAGCGAGATTCGATTATTTGAATCCCATCCAGGAAATTGGTTGTTTTTGGGCGATTTCGAGATCGGTCTTGGTGAAATTCTCACCGACGCACAGCAGCGTCTGGCCCGCGAGCTTCACGACATATGAATCAAAGAACACAAAGATTCGCGGCCTCTCCGTCAGAGCCGATCAAAGAGGAGATGTGCCAGGCACGCGAGATAGAATCGCTTGTGCACCATCGCGGCTCAGTCCCGTCCTACTACAGCCTCCGCTCCGTCAACATTGCTGAGCTCGCGATTGAAGGTCCCGAGGGGAAGATGCCCAGCCTTGCGAGCGAGCTCGAGAAGGAGACAGTCCGGGAAGCCCAGCGCAGGCCGCTTGACGCCAGGCTCTCCCAAAAAAACCTGGCTCCAGACATCTCCGGAACGACCAACGTGCGATTGATCCGCGCGGGCCAATCTCCGCCCCACTGAAGGCTTCCTTCGCGTTTTGATTCATACATCGTAAGTCTGAGAATTCGTCTCTCACAATTGCGGATTGCGAATTGAAAAAAAGCGAATGGGTAATCCGCAATCTACAATCCGCAATCCGCAATTGACTAGTGTCTTCGCGTTGTCCTTTAAGGGGTTGCTGCGGAGGTCAGGATCGAATTGAACAGCAGCTTGAAAGTCCCGTAGGGTTGAGCACGGTGCTGCACCCGCAGGGGTAGAAGGATCATTCGGCCCTTTCCCATCTTGACTTCGGCCACGCCCACTTTGTTGTGCAGGTAGGTTTCTCCCTGCAGCCAGCCGCTCTTGAGCAAGTCCGTGCTGGGATAGCGCACCACGATTGAACCTTGCATGGTCGAGAACGAAGGCACAGTCTCCAGAGCCAGCGAGTTGATGAAATAGGCGTTCGCCTCCTCCCTCATTCCAAACGCGATCGGATGGGTGTTGTCCACCTGGACTCGCAGGATCGACCCGGGGCAGAAAAAATCCTCGCGCTTCACACCCCGCAAGCTGTCGCGATAAGGGGCTGCGAACTTGTCTATCAGCAGCGTCGAACTCTGGCCGAGCGCGATTATGGTGCCGCCTTCTTCGACGAAAGTGCGCAGCGCTTTGAGCCCTGACTCTTCGATACCTCCCTTATACTCCTCCGGCACGTTTCTGCCGGTCAGTCCGCCGATGATCTGCTGCACCCCCATGTCCGGAAATATGATGGCGTCGTACTGCTTCAGGTCTCCCTTGCGAATGTCCTGCGGGTGAACGGTGACATACGGGAACTCGTTCTGCTCGAGCAGCCACCGAGTCCAACCCTCGTCCATGTTTCCACCCCAGGGCTGATATAGCGCCGTGTGAGGCGCCCGGATTTGCATCGACTTGGCCGGCGGGACGTCAGCGGCAACGGCATCAATGCCGAGCGATTTCGCCAGGCTCGTCATCACTCCGGGGAGACCTTTGCCCCCGCGCACAATGATGGCACCGGGTGCATAAGTCTTGCCGGCAATCGTGGCGCTTTCCGTCAGCCAGGAAACTTCGTACCCTTCCTTGAGCAGACGGTTCACGGCCACCAGACTGTTATTCGGTTCGTGGCTGAGGATGTATGCAGATCCTTTCCCGCCGACCTCACCCGCCGGGATTTCGATGGTATCCAACTTTTTCAGATCCGCTTCGAAGGGTTTTTTCACAAAGATGTTGTCCACTCCCATCTGCATTCCAAGAGACCAGCCGGCCACATCGTAGGGGGGCCGGGGCGGCACGCCCGGAGCCGGTGAGATCTTCGGATAAACCTGCGGCTCCAGCATGTCCTTGGCATAGGCTCGAAACGGCTGCGCCAGCAGGATGACGTAGGTTCCCGCTGGATACTTTTTCTCATCGGCGGTGAAGGGCTGCTGGGCCCGATGCACTTCGACGCCGCTATAGGCGAGCGTCTGAAGCATCTTGACGGCGGTCGGGCGGTCGGCCTGATCTTTGGGAACCACGACTGCAAAGGGATCCCCTTTCCTGCCCATCTCAATCTGCCGCTTGCCGGCGGTGTAGAGCCCTTCCAGGAGTTGAGGACGCATCTCCGCGCTGGTCTCCAGCAAACCGAAGGTCGCGATCAATTCGTAATCCACGATGTCGCGCAAGGACCATCGGCCGCCCAGCCAGGGCCGTGGGTACTCGGACCGGAACTGGACGTCCGAGGGAGGCGGGAGAGGACGTCCGCTCTCCTGCTGGGAAAAACCGCGCATCCTCTCCTCCGGCGAACTGGTGGGCCTTGGAGGAGGGTTGTTGGGGTCGGCCTTCTGCTGTTCGATGGTCGTGGCAACGCGCGCCGACGCGACTTCTGTGAGCAACCCGATCATGTTGTGCCACCAGCCGGCCCAAGCCATGGCCCCTTCCCACCAATAGGTATACATGTTGCCGTAGATGATGCCTTCCTTGCCGGCCTTCTCGAGCGCAGCCGCCTGGGAGAAGCCCAGGAGGCCGGTGTACCGATAGATGACCGGGTCGACGTTCGGGTTGATCGGATCCGTCGCGGGCATCACGAAAATGCGCGGGCCGCTGGAACCCATCTGGTGCTCATCGAGCCAGACCGACGGCAGCCAGTCCTGGTATAGCACCTTGCCGATAAGCCGGGTTTCCTTTTGCGTAAACATGTAGGCGTCTCGGTTGTTGTCATGCCCGACATATGGGTGATAGAGCCGTGGGAGAGGCGCATTTTCGTTCGGCGTTCCTAGGGTTTTGTTGTACCAATCTGTGACGATGATCTGCCCATCCGGGTTAAGGCTTGGCACCAGAAGGAAAACGACGTTGTCCAGGATTGCCTGGATCTGGGGCGACCTTTCCGTCGCTAGCCGATAGACCGCCTCGATCGACATCTGGCTGGCCCCGATTTCCGTGGCATGTATGCTGCAGGTGACGAGAACAAAGAGCTTCCCATCCTGAATGAGGCGCCTCGCTTCGTCGTCGGAGGCAATAGTTCTCGGATCAAACAGCCTTTTGTTGATGGCCTTGTAGTGCTCGAGGTTTTTGAGGTTGTCGGGTGAGGAGATCACCATCAGGACAAACGGGTTATTGTTGGTGGTCCTGCCTACTTCCTGAAAGCGCACGCGGCCGGAAGTTTGAGCAACCAGCTGCATGTATTCGACTATTTTGTCCCAGCGAACCAGTTTTTTATCAGCACCAATCTGATGTCCAAAGTGCTTCTCCGGGCTGGGTATGTCTTGCCCAAAGGCCGACGCTGCAGTCAGTAGTATCAGCAACAGGCCCGATATCCATCGAGATTGCCTCATACGAAATCCTTTCTGTGGGGATCATTTAAGGGAGCCCATTGTACAGATCCGGAGAAATTCAATAGCATAAATCCAACTCTATTGCTAAAAATTGACGATTGCAGATTGACGATTGCTTCTGTTGGTTTTTTTAATCGTCAATCGTAAATCGTCAATCGTCGATGCTATTATGACCACGGCCCCTCAACCGACTCCGGAAGCTCTGAAGAAGGTACTTCAGCAGGAATTCGGCTTCGCGGAGTTCCGCCCGGGCCAGTTGGAACTGATTCAGGCTGTACTCTCGGGTCGCGACGCCCTGGGCGTTCTGCCTACCGGGGGAGGAAAATCGCTCATCTACCAGTTGCCGGCCATGATGATGCCGGGAGTGACCGTTGTGGTCTCGCCGCTCATTGCCCTCATGAAAGACCAAGTGGACGCCTTCAATCGCCGCGGCAGACGCCGGGCAGCAGCGCTGCACTCGAACCAGTCGGCCGAGGATGCCCGCAAGGCGCTGGCTCAAGTCCATTCCGGTGAGGCGGCATTGCTGTATGTGGCACCCGAGCGATTCGAGTTTGCCGGCTTTCGCGAACGCGTACTCGCGCTCAAGCCGAAACTTTTCGTGATCGACGAAGCGCACTGCGTGAACCAGTGGGGTTACGATTTTCGCCCCTCCTACCTGGCTCTGAAAGAAATAGTAGCCGCGCTCCGGCCCGCTCCCGTGCTGACTTTGACCGCTACCGCAACGCCCGCGACGCGCAGGGAAATCCTGGCGCGGCTGGAACTCATCAAGCCCTTCGTCTTTGTCGGGCCGTTCGATCGCCCAAACCTGCGGTTTGAAGTTCACCCTTGCACTGCACAGGAGAAGATGCAGTACCTGCGGACAATCCTAAACGTTTCCAGGGGACAGGGCTCACACCTGGTTTATGTCGGCCGGCGCAGGGACGCGGACGAGATCACCGCCGCGCTTTCCCGCGCCGGCCTCGGCGCTGTTGCTTACCACGCAGGCATGGACGCTCAAGCCAGGCGCAAGGCCCAGGAAGCCTGGCTGTCGGGAGATAAACCAGTGGCGGTTGCAACGGTCGCCTTCGGCATGGGCATCGACAAGCCGGACGTTCGCACCGTCGTGCACTATCAGCATCCTTCTTCCCTTGAAGCTTACTACCAGGAAGCCGGCCGGGCAGGACGCGACGGGGCACCGTCACAATGCATCACGCTGTACAGCACGAAGGACGTTTCGCTGGCCCACTTCTTCCTTCGCAACCGGTACCCCAGCCGGGACCAGGTGCTGGAGCTGTACGCCCGGATCTCCCCTCAGGGAACCTCCCCGGATGGGCTAAGGCTCACATCGGATGAGTTGAGTGACGAACAACTGAACGTGGCACTTCACGCTCTCATGGAGCAGCGTCACGTCTGGCGTGACGAGGATGGGCTGTTCCACCGGCAGGATTGCATTCCAACGCGCGTGTACATCTCTTTGAACAACCTGTTCGCGCGAAAGAGTGCCGATTATAAGCGGCTCGAAGAGGTGATCCGGTACTGCACCGACACCGATTGCCAGCGCGCTCACATCCTTCGTTATTTCGGAGAACCGCTCCCGGCACATCACCGCTGCGGCAACTGCTCCGCCTGCTCCGGAGGCACAGGCAGTCTCCGCGAGACAGCTGCGCTGGAGGAGGCAGGCAGGCTGTTTAAAGAGCATCGATCCATTCTAGAATCGGGCGGACCGCTCAGCCCCACATTCTTTGCCCGCTTCCTCGGAGCCAGCACGTCCAAGAAGCTTCCGCCAAAGTGGCACAAGCTGCGCGGCTTCGGGGCCCTGGCAGGCTTGCCCAAGGAACAACTGCAGGCCATCGCCAAAACGGTTATGGAAACCGAAGCCGCCAGCCCCGCAACCGGCGGCACACTCAAGATACCGCGGGTCTGGCCAGCCCGTGATTCGGAGCGTAAGGAGAGGGAAACTCAGGAAGCGAAGTACCGAAGCATCGCAGCCGACGAACTGAAAAAACGCAGGGTTTCGCGCGCATCGGGCCTGGCAATTCTTAGGCTGGCATCGGAAGCCAACGGTGCCCTGTCTCCCGCCGAGATCGCCAAGAAGCTGACAGGTGATAAAAACTACGAGGAAGCCCTGTCTGATGTCCTTGCCATGTGGGCCAAGGGCTACCTTTCCACATCCTCGGAGGCCGGCAAAAAGCTGAACCTAACCTCACTCGGCCGCACTACCCTCCACAAGTCCTGACCGTCTTGTGGGGTCGTATCTGCAAAATTCAATTATCGGGTAAAATGCGATCGATACCAGGGATTGTAGAATCCCGAAATGGGGCTATGCATTTGACTCCTGTAAGGACTGCCCGAACGGTCCGGCCTGAGCCAGATGAGCCTTTGCGAATCTTCGCGCCTTTGTGGTGGGGTTATAAAAACCACCCCAAAGGCTCAAAGACGCCAAGGATTCCTCTCAGCCCAGGTTGGGGTCGTAACACTGCTAGTTACTGGAGTCATGTGCATACCCCCATTTCGAAAATTGAATTTTGCAGATACAACCCCACAAGGAGACGCCATGCCGATGCGAGGGTGGAAGCGATTGTTCGCTGCAGCCAGGAGCGCAAGGGAGTACCGGAGTTATCGAATCGACGCCTACTCGGAGTTCATGCCGGCTCCGCGCGTCGGTATGAAGCCCTATGGAACCGAAGACGCGCATCTGTTCGCGGAGAACGATCCCTGGGGCTGGCCGGTGACGGAGGCGGAGGAGTTTTTCGAGTTTCATAACGGTTTGGAGAGCATCGCGCATCAGATCACAGGCGCACTTGTGCGCCTGGGGCGCGGGGAAGCGGCACACGGCATAGCGAAAAACAAGCTGGCCGGAAATCCCTACTGGCCTCCGGAACTTGCCGATTGTGCGGGCGCGCTGGATCACGAGCGCTATGTTCTGATCCTCCCGCTGGCGTTCTCGCGCACGCAGGATGACAAGGGACGCGTTCGCTGGACCTTGTTCGGCGGGAGTGAGCTGGGACCGTCCGCGGCTTTCTGGAAGAGCTTCTACACTGCCCCAGGCCGCGAACTGCCGGGAGAACAGGCTCACGATTTCGTGCGCAGGCTTCTAGCGGCGGCTTACGGCGAATCCCCCGATGGGCTCCGCGATCTTAAGCGGGCGGGCTTTCGCATCCTTGCTGAAGAGGACAATTCGAGCTTGTACGGGCGGCACAAGGCCTCTCTCCCAAGGTGGACGGAATCCTACCTCTGGAGAAGGGGCCATTCGCTTCGCGGTGTCAGGTACCTGCTGACCTTCCAGCCCTTTGCGACGCTCCCCGCACCGGTCAAGCGCGCTTATCTGGCGGGTGCTCTTCATCTGCTCCCCTTCCCGGGAAGCCTTGTATTCTGGGGTGCGCCGCCGTATTTCTGCCTCCGGCAGGAACTGCCGCTCGCGCTCCAAATCCCTCTGCTCCCATCGGTGGCCCGGCATGAAGGTCCTCTGGGCGTGAGAGTGCCACAGTCGGGATGGATGCACGAACCGCGCGCCGATGCACAGGGACCCGACGACCGCCACGGCCCGATCCGCAACAGCTACAAGCGGACGCACCGCTGGGCTCGGGTGCTGCGACACGAAGACGAGCTCGCGCTTCTACAGCGGGAGGACAAGCTCGTCCACGTGCTCTTCAGCACGGCGCCGGAGGACGTGGAACTCTACGGCAAACCCATGGCCCGAAATGTCCAGTTGTGGACCCACGAGTACCGCCTACTGCTGGACGGCCCCCAGGCCACCCGGGACGAGATTTACCGGGCTCTCGATTCGGTCGCGAAGGGTGGTCTGTTCGGATATCGCTTTCAGTTCCCTGCCATGCGCATTGGGCCCCATGAGGTCTACTGGCAGCGCCCACTCATCGCTTATCTGTCCCAGGAGACCGGGGACCCCGAGGTCCTGCATGATTCTCCATTAGGTTACCTAACGGCTTACCGGGCAGACAATCCAAGCCCGGACAAGCCAATCGAGCTCTGGCCGCGCCTGTTTCGACGCGATCTGCATCTCTCCGCCCTGAGGCTTTTCGAACACACGGGAGACGGCATCGGCCATCGCCTCTCCCTCGAAGCCCTGAGACTGCTGCGCGCAAGGGAGCTCTTTGGCGGGCAGGCGCTCCCCCGCTCCTTCGCGCGCTGCCTCCTGACTCTGTCCAGGCACAAGTCAATCGATGACTGGTTTGCCCTGATCGAAGCGCATGCAAGAGACCTCGAAGAAGTCCGGCGGCTTGCCGGCGCGCTCAGAGGCTTGCTCGAGCCGGAGGAGCTGACTCCTGCGAAGGGCTCGTCGCGACAACTCGCCGAATCCCTCACTTTCTCGAGATCTGCGCGGCGGTCTTTCGAGGTCCAATACTGGAAGAGGATCGCATTCCTGGCAGAAGGAAAGTTCATTAACAAGGACAACGCCGACTGCGTTCAGGACCCCGTCACGTGGTTCGTGCTCAAGCATCACCATCGCGACCTCGAGGCGCTCGGGGATTACCTGCTTGATCACTACAGGCGCTCGATTGCCGCGGCCGGAATGGAAGGCAAGGCTGTGGCAGGAGACCTTCCATTCCTGTGGCAGACCGATTTCGATTTCAGCTGGTTCGGCGGCTGGCTGCGCAACCAGCGGGGAGAGACGGAGGAGCGCAATCTGATTGTGGTTATCCCGGGCCGCGACCGGAGCCGCGCCGTCATCATGGCTGATCACTACGACACAGCCTATATGGAAGACGTCTATGACAAGGAGCGCGGCGGAAACGGTGCGCGTCTTGCCGCAGCAGGCGCCGACGACAATCATTCGGCGACCGCGGCGCTCATGCAGGCAGCGCCGATTTTCCTCGAGCTCAGCAGGAAAGGGCGCCTGGGCTGTGATGTCTGGCTGGTCCACCTCACGGGTGAGGAGTTCCCATCGGACTGCATGGGAGCCCGGAATTTCTGCCGGCGTCTCGTGGAACGTAATCTGCGCGTTCGTCTACCTAGAGGCCATGACCTCGACCTCTCGCGGGTGCGGGTGGAGGGCGTCTTCGTGTTGGATATGGTCGCCCACAACAACGTGCGCGACCGCGACGTCTTCCAGATATCTCCGGGAACCGGGCCGGAGTCTGCCCGGCTGGCGTATCTGGCGCACAGCGCCAACCAGACATGGAATCAGATGACGGAGCGGTGGAACCGGCGGCCCAGCCGCCGTGGACGCAGCCGCGGCGTGCGCAGCCCAGAAGGCCGCCGGATCCCGGACGTCGCCTTGCATCCGGAGCTGCACGGAGAGGTGCGGCTTCCCTTCGATCCGCGCAGCACTCTCTATAACACCGATGGCCAGATCTTCTCGGACGCCGGCATCCCGGTCGTGCTGTTCATGGAGAACTACGACATCAATCGGACGGGGTACCACGACACAAAGGACACGATGGCGAATATCGACCTGGATTACGGATCCGCCCTGGTTGCTATCGCCATTGAAACCGTGGCCCGCGTTGCAGCGACGTCGGCAACACGAGGTTTCTTCTAAACGCTTTCAACCATTCGAGAGTATTTAATATTTGGAGGATATGGTTGAATTACGGCTCGTTGATATCAGCTGATCTAGCGGAAGCCGTGCAGATGGACAGGGACGATGATTCAAGAATGCGGGAAGGCATGTCCCTGGAGGCGCGGAGCCTCGTCCTGCGCGCTCGGGCCGGCGACTGTGAGGCCTTTGAGCGGTTGATGATCCTCCACCGGCGGCAGGTTCTTGGCACGGCCGTTCGAATCCTGCATCGCCCCGAAGACGCGAAGGACGCTGCGCAGGAAGTATTTCTTAAGCTATACCGTTACCTCCCGCGCATCAGAGCCGATGCCGAATTGCGCCCCTGGCTTTATCGAGTCACCGTCAATGTCTGCCACGACATGATGAGGAAAATCGGTCGGTTCCTGCCGGCACCTCTCGAAAACCACGCAGACGAGCGCGAGAGGATTTCGTCGGCCGAGCCGGGGATAGAAGCGGTCCTGGTCATGCAGGACAGGCGCCGGATCCTTCACGAAGCCTTACAGACACTGCCGTTCAAGGAGAAGACGGCTTTGGTCCTGCGCGACATTGAGGGATTGAGCACAGAGGAGACGGCTCACATCCTGGGGAGCACCGCCGCCACGGTCAGGTCACAAGTCGCGAGCGCCCGCATCCGGATCAGACGCTATTGCGACCGCCGCCTGAGGAGAAAGAAATGAAAGGCCACATCGTCGAAGAAGAGATCGCGTTGCTTGCCGGTGATGATATCGAAGCAGCAAGACGGGCCGAACTCGAGCTTCATATGTCGAATTGTCAGGCCTGCACAAGCCTGCTGGAGAGCTACCGCGAGGATCGGCAAGCAATGGCAACCCTCCGCGGGGATGGCCTTCGAGCGGCCGACTACGCGTCCGTTGGGGAGTCGGTCCTGGCAGCAATAAAGGAAGGTATAGGCACGGCACGCCGCATCCCTGCAATTTGGGTACCGCTACGATGGGTTGCTCTCGCTGCCGCTGTGCTCATAGCGGCGACGATTGGGATCTGGTGGATGAAGAACTCCAAGCCCGTCCCCGTGGCAGCCGTGCCGGCGCCAAAAGATCAGGTGCGTGTCGCGGCCGCAAAGCTTCCCGGAGCTCCCGTCCGCCAGGAAGCAGGTCGCTCGCCAACAGCACTCAAAAGTTCGAAAGCGCCGGACGCACAGGTTGAGCGCGCACAGGTTCGGCCTCGCAAGACGGAGAGCGAGACTTCACCACATGCCACAGGCATCGTTCCAATACTCCCGGCTCCGGCGGAGCGGGCGCCTGTGTTGGACGATGTGGTCATCAAAATGGAAACGGCAGATCCAAACGTCATCATCATCTGGCTATCAAGCCCGAGAGGAGAAGGGAGATGAACAAGACAAGATTTTGGCTTGCTGCAATAGCAGTTCTGACGTTGGTTTCGGGAACGGAACTCTACGCGCAGAACCCGCAGCCGGCACTGCAGAATTCCCCGGAGAGGGTGGTTCGCGTCATTGAGGTTAAATACGTGAATCCCTACGAGCTATCGGTTTTGCTGGAGCCATTCAGCAGAAGCTCCGGACTTGTCAAGGCCAACAGTCAGCTCAATACTATTACCTTGTCCGGCAGCTCTGAGGTCGTGTCTGCCATGGAGGAGATCGTGCGCAGATTCGACGTTGCTCCTCCCAAACCGAAGAACATCGAGATCACAGCCTACCTCCTCGCAGCTTCCGACAGCGCCAGTCCTGTCCAGGCAATGCCCACGCAGCTGGAGCCCGTGCTGAGGCAACTGCGCTCAACCTTCGCCTACAAGTCGTACCAATTGCTTGAAACCATTATCGCACGCAGCGGAATTGATTTCCCTTCTCAGAGCAAAACTAGGTTCAGCTCCTCTGGATCTATTCCCAATCCAGTAGCGCCAGACAAGCGCATTCCCTACTCATTCGAATACATCCACCCTAGTCTCTCCCACGATGAAAAGGGGGATAGTATCCATCTCGAAAGCCTGAGGCTGTATCTCGAGTTCGGAGCAAAACAGGTGATGACAAACGAGGGTAGCAAGACTTTTATCGACAGCAAGGGATTTTCCACCAACCTTGACCTCCGCGCAGGCCAGATGGTGGTAGTAGGCAAGACCAACTTCGATGTAGGCAACGACGCCCTGATCGCCGTCATCTCCGCTAAGGTAGTGGACTGAATCTTCGTGTTCTTCGTGTCATCGTGTTGTCTTTTAACCGACAACACGATGACACGAAGAACTCCGATCAGAAGCCGGCGTGTTCCGTGCGGGTGATGATCTCTTCTTGGAGCTCACGGGAAAGGTCACAGAAGTAGTCGCTATAGCCCGCCACACGGACGATGAGATCCCGGTGGTTCTCGGGATCCGCCTGGGCCTCCCGCAGCGTTTCTGCTCGCACCACGTTGAACTGGACGTGGTGGCCGTCCATCCTGAAATAAGTGCGCACTAGATGCGCCCATTTATCGATGCCTTCTTCGCAGGCGACAAGCGAGGGAGTGAACTTCATGTTCAGAAGAGTGCCGCCGGTCTTCACATGGTCCATCTTGGCGGCGGACTTGATGACCGCGGTTGGGCCTCGCCGGTCCGCTCCCTGAACCGGGGAGATCCCTTCGGAAAGCGGCAGACCAGCCTTCCGCCCGTCAGGCATCGCACCTGTGACCGAGCCAAAGTAGATGTGGCAAGTCGTGGGAAGCATCTCCACTCGATACTTCCCGCCCTTGGTGTTGGACCTGCCGTCGATCTCTTCAAAACAGGAGTTGAAGATCCGAACCATAATCTCGTCCGCATAGTCGTCATCGTTGCCATATTTGTGCGTCCTGTGGACGAGACGCTGGCGCAAGGTTTCGTTTCCTTCGAAATTCACATCCAACACTTTGACCATGTCCCCCAAAGCAATTGACCGCGTGTCATAAACCATTTCCCTTGCGGCCGAGAGACAGTCGGTGATGCTGCCGAGGCCCACCATCTGGATGAAAGTGTTGTTGTACCTCGCTCCTCCGGCGTTGTAGTCCTTCCCTTTTCGTATGCAGTCGTCGATCAGGACCGAGAGGAACGGCGCCGGCATCTGCTCGGCATACATGCGCTCGATAAGCTGATTGCCCCTCACCTTGATTTCGATGAAGTGATGCAGTTGCCGCCGGAAAGCCTGCCAAAGCCCACCGAAGCTGGTGAACGTATCGGGGTGGCCCGTTTGCAGGCCGATCTGCTTGCTGGTGGCGGGATCGACACCGTTGTGCATGGTGATTTCGAGGGTCTTCACCAGGTTGAAATATCCGGTGAGAATGTAAGCCTCTTTGCCAAAAGCACCAACCTCAACGCAGCCGCTGCATCCGCCGGCCCGCGCATCCTCCAGAGTCTTGCCTTGCCGGATCTGCTCCTCGACCACACTATCGGCGTTGAATATGGATGGAAACCCATAGCCTTTGCGGACCACGCGCAGCGCGTGTTTCAGGAAAGCATTGGGACTCTTACGCGAAAGCTGGATGTTTGAACTCGGCTGCAGCAGGTGCATATCATCCACGATATCGAGCAGCAGGTAGGACACTTCGTTTACCGCGTCCGACCCGTCGGCCCGCATGCCGCCGATATTGATGTTGGCGAAGTCGGTGTAGGTACCGCTCTCGGCTGCGGTGACACCCACCTTGGGAGGAGCCGGATGGTTGTTGAACTTGACGAAGAAGCATTCCAGGAGTTCCCGAGCCTTCTCTCTTGTCAAGGTTCCGTCTTCCAATCCCCGGACATAGAAGGGGTAGAGGTGTTGATCGAGGTGTCCGGGATTGAAGGCATCCCAACCGTTGAGCTCGGTGATCACGGCCAGGTGGCAGAACCAGTAAGATTGTAAGGCCTCATAAAAGTCGCGCGGTGCATGGGCCGGGACGTGACGACAGACATCCGCGATTCTCTCGAGTTCGGCTCTGCGCTTCGCATCGGTCTCCTCGAGAGCCATCTGACGGGCGAGTTGGGCGTGGCGTTCGGCCAAAAGAATCACTGCGTCGCAGGCTATGTCCATGGCCTTGAGCTGTTCTCTTTTGCTCTGCGCTTCCGGATCGTTCAGGAAGTCCAACGAAGCGATGGCCTCCGCGATCTCCTTCTTGAAGTCGCGCATTCCTTTGGAATAAATCTTCCCGTCGAGAACGGTGTGCCCCGGCGCACGCTGCTCCATGAACTCGGTGTACATGCCCGCGTCGTAGGCGTCGTGCCATTCCTGGGGCAATTCCTTAAAGAGCTTGGTCCGGATGTTCCGGTCGCCCCAGTAAGGGATGACCTTCTCCTCGTAAAGCTTCAAGCACTCTTCGTCGACAGCATAGCTGGTCTTGGGGCGGGAGTTGAGAATGTGCAGGTCTTCCAGGCTGTGGCAGGTCAGCTCCGGATAGGTGGGCACGGCTTTGGGGTAGGGGCCGCGTTCTCCGACAATAAGTTCATCTTCACCGAGATAAATTGTCTTCCTTCCGCAAAGAAAGTGGAACGAGCGGGCGCGCATGACGGGCACGGAATACTTGCCCTCGTTGGCCTGATAGAAATCCGTCAGCAAGCTTGCCCGTTCGGGCGAGATGCGCGGAATAGCCTCCAGGCTTTCGCGCCTCAATTTGGCGGTTCTCTCATTCATAAGATTCATACCTCCTGACAGGGATGTGCGCCGTCGGGCCACGGGCGCCCATTGAGTAGATCCCGGCCGCCGGACGGGACCTCGAATCTTCGAAACATCAGATTAGCCTCCTGTCTTGACGGTGAGTCCAAAAGCGCCGAGCTTTTGCCTGACCCTCTCCAAGTGCTCGGGTGTCGGATCCGGGATCTGCTCGAGTCGATAGGGCCGGCCTAAACGTCGGAATTTATGAATTGCCGTTTTGTGGTACGGAAGGACATTGATCTGCCGCACCCCCGGTATCGATGCGGCAAAACGGGCCGTAGCCTCCAGTTGGCCGTCGTCATCGTTCAAGCCTGGAATCAGGGGCAGTCGAATCCAGATGTTGGAATGGACACGTCCGAGCGCAAGGAGGTTCTCGAGAATCGAGGAATTGGAAACTCCTGTGTACTGGAGATGCTTCGCCTCATCGATCGCCTTCAGGTCATACAGGAAAAGATCGGTGAGGGGCGCAATCGACAGGAGATATTCACGAGTGCCGAATCCACAGGTGTCTACGGTTGTGTGGATGCTTTGAGCCCGGCAGGCTGCCAGCAGGTCTCTTAGAAAGCGAGGCTGCATAAGCGGTTCGCCTCCGGAGAAGGTGACCCCGCCTCGGGAATCATCGTAGAAGATTCGGTCTTTCGATATCTCGGCCATCACCTCCGGCACAGTCATGCGCGTGCCCACCATTTGCCGCGCTCCCGACGGGCAGGCTTCGACGCAGGTGCCGCAAAGAGCACAGGCTTCGACGTCATATCGGAATCCGCCGTTCTCGGCGAAAATGGCGTCATTAGGACAAACTTGCAGACACTCACCGCAAAGCCGACAGCGGGCCTCCAAGATGACGATCTCGGGTTTAGGAGACAGACTTTCAGGGTTATGACACCACCAGCAGCGCAATGGGCATCCCTTAAGGAATACCGTGGTGCGGATCCCCGGCCCGTCCTGGATGGAATATTTCTGTATGTTGAAAACCAGCCCGCTGCTCACTACTTGATACTATCACGGGAACACAGAGGATACAGAGTCTTCGAATCAGATGAGCGCAGATTGCCCACCTGAATCTGCGCTCATCTGCGACATCTGCAGATAAGCTTTTAAGGCCGGTTCAAGTACAGCTGGTACAGCTTCGTGTGCTTGGTCTCGAGGCTGACGTTCTTGCCGGCGATGAAAAGGTTCTTGATCTGGGTTCGAATTTCCAGCAAATCACCATCCGTTACAACCAGATCTGCGATCTTCCCCATCTCGATGCTGCCGATTTTATCGGCAACCCCCAGAATCTCCGCCGGATAGAGAGTCACTGTTTTCACCGCCTCTTCGTGCGGAAGACCGTAGGCTTGAGCGAATCCGGCTTCGTAGGGAAGATTGCGCATGTCGGAACTGCTCGGAGCCGTGAGCGCAAACTTGACACCTGCCTTCGCAAGGTCGCGAGGCACGGTAAAACGGGCATCGTAGGGATCGTCCTCCCGCGTGGGCAGGGCAATGATCGAGCCCAGGATCACCGGAACATTCTCCTTCCTCAGCAAGTCAGCCACCTTGCTCGCCTCGCGGCCGCCCTGAATGACGAACTTTAGCTTCTCCTTCTTCGCGAACTCGACAGCGCCCCGGATCTCACGAGCCGTGTCGGCCCCGATAAAGACCGTCATCTGGCCTTTGACCACCGGAACCAGCGCATCCAGCTGTCTGTCTCTTTCGGTAGCTGGATTCGCCTCACGCGCCTTGGCGTAGTGGCGGGCTTTTTCCAGCAGCTCCGTGAGATCTTTCACCTGCTTTTCCTGGTTGCGTCTCGCTTCGCTAAAGGACTGCCTGGTACCGACCCGTGCAAAGCCGCCGAGACCCCCGAAGCGACCGCCGAAACCCGGGAAATCGAGGACCATGCCCGCGGATTTCAGGATTACCATCTCGTCCGCAGTCCAGCCGTCGAGGTGAATCAGCACGGCCTGACCCGCGATGATGCCGCCCGAAGGAGCGCTCAGGCTCGTGGTGATGCCGTTCACGCGCGCGACGGGGATGTGCTCGCTGGCGGGATGCACGGCGCTGAACGCCAGAAGCTGTGGCTTGAAATCGCCCATCTCGTTTGCGTCGTTGGTGGCGGGGACCGCTCCGATCTCCGTGAGGCCGATGTTGCTCCAGGCATTCACCATGCCCGGGTAAACTTCGAGGCCCTGACCATTGATGATCTGCGCCCCGGCCGGCGCCTTCACCGACGTGCCCACATCGGCAATTTTGCCGTCAACCACGATTACGGACGCGCGCTCGAGGGTCCCCGCCGATGAGAGCGTGTGGACCTTGGCGTTCCGGATCACATAGGCGGTGTTCTGCGACGCTCCAAGAGAGAGCGCCGCGGCAAGCAGCAGTGCAACTGCAAAAACGATTGTAATGCGCTTCAGTATGTTTGCCATGGTCGTCTCTCCTTTACTCGTCTTGGGGGGGAGTATCAGATGTCGCTCTGCCGGCAGCTGGAGGCCCACGTCGGGCCGCCGGGCGTTCCTGTGGCTGCTCTTTCTTCTCCCTCTCCTCGAGCGCCTTGCGCTCCTGCTCGGCCTGCTTGCGCATCTCCAGATCTTTCTGGATGTCGAAGTAGATCTGCCCGTCGATCAGAACTCTCTGTGGAACGGCGTAGACACTCAGGGGATGATGGTTGTAAATCACAAGATCGGCGTCTTTGCCGGGATCGATCGAACCGACGCGTTTGTCGATCTGGAGCTGCTTGGCGGGATTGAGCGTCACGAGCGCCAGCGCTTCCTGCTCGCTGAGTCCGCCATATTTCATGCACTTTGCGGCCTCCTGGTTCAGGTGCCGCGCTTCCTCGGCGCTGTCGGAGCCGAGCACGACCATCGCTCCCTTTCGGGTCATGAGGGCCGCGTTGTAAGGAATGGCGTCATAGGCTTCGACTTTGTATGCCCACCAATCCGAAAACGTGGAACCGACGGTGCCGTGAGCTGCCATTTCCTTGGCGATCTTGTAGCCTTCCAGCGCGTGTTCGAATGAAGTGATCTTGAAGCCGAACTCATCCGCGAGGCGCAGCATCATGAGCATCTCGTCTTCGCGATAAGCGTGGACGAACGTCTGACGCTCTCCTCGCAGGACCTCGGCCAGGGTTTCCAGCTTCAAATCCTTTCTCGGAGGAATGGCGGTCTTGTCGCCCGCAGCGACCCGCTTCTTGTAATCGTCCGACTTCTGCATATAGTTCCGGGCTTCGATGAACGCATCGCGGATCACGTCTTCGACGCCCATCCGGGTTCCCGGATATCGTCCGGAGCCGGCTCCCGGGCCGGACGCGGACCGTTTGGGATTCTCGCCGAGGGCGAACTTGAGGCCGGGCTTCGCACCTTCGAAGATCAATCCCTTTGCGTCCTTGCCCCAGCGAAGCTTGATTACCCGGCTCCTGCCTCCGATGGGGTTGGCGCTGCCGTGGAGCACGTTGGTGGTGGTCACTCCTCCGGCAAGCTCCCGATAGATGTCGATGTCGTAGGGATCAATAACGTCTTCGACGCCCACCATGGCGCTGACGGCCAAGCTTCCTTCGTTGACGTTGCCGTCCACAGCGATGTGCGAATGAGGATCGATGATCCCCGGCATGACGTACTGGCCGGCCGCATCTATGATTGTGGCTCCAGCAGGGATGGTGACGTTCGGGCCGACCTCTGCGATCCTGCCGTCGCGGATCAGGATCGATCCCTTCGCTATGTTGCCGTGCGATACAGTCAGGATCGTAGCGTCCTTGATGACGGTCGCGCCCTTCCCCTCCGTGCCGCCTTGTGGATTCCGAGCTGCAGCCCAGGCGACACACCCGAAGAGAAGGAGGATCGCCCATGTAACTCTCTTCATATCTACTCTTGATAGCTTTGGCATTTGTTTCCTCCTGTCGGGATCAAAATCCACCCGGACTCTTCGAGCCGGTGAAATCCATTTTCCCCATGGGCCCAACATCCGCGGTACCCGAGATGTTGTTCCCGCGCACGGTGCCGGTGAACGTGACTACCAGGCTTCCCTGGCCGGGAATGTCCACCGCTATTTTAAAGGTCACGCTGTTTCCGCTGACGGTTCCTTCCGTGATCTGGACAGTACCCATTGGAGATGTGACGGAGCCGGAGAGGGAGTTTCCGCTCTGCCGAAGGGCAGCCGAAACATCCATGGGTCCCTGTGGGGATGAGATCGTAAGGGTCCAGTTGCCCGAGAT
>Ga0315279_10002935_pt1 | contig 24638 bp, 23 predicted proteins | sample YL17G06_20_MG_FD_203694 | JGI IMG/M metagenome (GOLD analysis project Ga0315279, IMG submission 203694) | Sediment microbial communities from Yellowstone Lake, YNP, Wyoming, USA - YL17G06_20 | ecosystem: Environmental > Aquatic > Freshwater > Lake > Sediment | place: USA: Wyoming | collected...
TTCAGGGAGGTCGACGGGTGCCTGATAAGCGGTGGGACGCCCTTCTACGACTACGGCCACCTCTCAAGGGGCATCCACGTCGGGCTCCCAATAATCCTCGACAAGAAGATATTCTGCTTCGGCGTCGGCGCGAAGCCGATCACGTCACCGCTTGGAGTCAGGTTCATGAGGCTCCTCCTGGGTAGGACCAGCCTCGTCTCGGCGAGAGACGATCCTTCGAGGAGGATACTGCAGGACTTCACCACGTCCCCCGTCGCCCTAACGGGCGACTCCGCCCTCCTCATGCAGCCAGCCCACGAGGAGGCTGCGAGGAGGCTTCTGGAGAGGGCCGGCGTCGAGGTCGAAGAGCCAGCCGTCGCAGTCTGCCCGAGGCTTCTCTCGCCCGACTACAGGAACCACTACCACGACGAGGTCGAAGCCTCTACGATGAACCTCATCAGGGAGAGCATAGCCTACGCCGCTGACAAACTGCTGCAGGATGGGTATCAGGTCGTCTTCCTTCCTATGCACGTAGCCGAGCCCGACGACGACAGGACCGAGATAGAAGGCATCATTAGGAGGATGAGCAGTCGGGGCGCGAGGGTCGTCGTGGACTGGGTCCATCCCAGGGAGATTATGGCCGCCCTAGGCCTGATGCGCTTGGTGATCGGGCTGAGGCTCCATTCACTGATCTTCGCCGCGTCGCGAGGCGTCCCCATCGTAAGCGTAGGGTACGACGCGAAGATAGGCGGATTCATGGAGCTCGTCAGCGCTGGCGACTGCCTCGCCGACCCGACGGATCGGCCTGATCTCTACCTGAGGGCTAGAAGGGTCCTCAGAGACGGCAAGGAGGTCGGTGCCGTCCTGCTCCGATCATGCGGGGAGATCAGCGGAAGGATCAGGGCGGAGGCCTACCGCGTCGTCGACGAGCTGAAGGTTTAGTCTACCAGCCTATCGCGTAAGAGTCGCCTGTCCGGGGCGAGGCTCCACCGTACATCACGCCAGTCTCAGGGTCGAACCTTATGGCGAGGCATCTGCCGTGGGTCCAAGGCTCGTCCACGACGACCTTGTGCCCCCTCCTCCTGAGCCCCTCCGCTACCTCAGCGGGGATGCCTCCCTCGACTCGGACCTCTCCCGGCGAGACATTGTGGGGCCAGAAGCTGCCCGGGAAATGGTTTATGTGGACCGTCGGCTTGTCGAGGGCGAGCTGGACGTCCATGCCGAAATCGACGTGGTTGAGGAAGAACTGTGTCGTCCACTGGTCCTGGCCGTCGCCGCCGGGTGTCCCGAAGACCATGTAGGGTCTCCCGTCCCTCATGACGAGGCTCGGCGTAAGCGTCGACCGTGGCTTCTTTCCTGGCGCGATGCAGTTAGGGTGGCCTGGGTTGAGGTTGAACTGCTGCGCCCTTGTCCCGATGGGGAAGCCCAGGCCCGGCACGACGGGGCTCGTCCTGATCCATGCGCCGCTCGGCGTCGCCGAGATCATGTTCCCCGCGCTATCGACGGCTTCGAGGTGGACCGTGTCCCCCTCAAACACCTCCTTCTTGTTCGTCGGCTCCAGCCTGATCGGGTCCGCTCCGCCGGGCCTAAGCTCCATCGACGCGCGGTCTGGGTCGATGAGCCTCCTCCGCGATTCGGCGTAGCCCTTCGAGAGGAGCCAGGTCAGGGGGACCTCGGCGAAGTCTGGGTCTCCGTAGTGCTGCTCCCTGTCAGCGTAGGCGAGCTTGGCGCACTCGATCCAGGTGTGGAGGTAGTCGACGCTGTTGTGGCCCATGCCCCGGAGGTCGTAGCCCTCAAGGAGGTTGAGCTGCTGGAGCAGCACGGCGCCCTGGGTCCACGTGTTGCACTTGTAGACCTCGTAGCCGCGGTAATTCGTCCTTATGGGCTCCTCGAAGCGTGCGCTGTATGCCTCCATATCCTCGAGGGTGATTAGGCCGTGCTCCTCCTTTCCCTCGACATCCCTGCACCTGAAGGAGCCTGTGAACTCTACGATGGCCTCCGCTATCGGGCCCCTGTAGAAGTAGTCTCGGGCTGCGTCTAGGCCGGCTGAGCGGCCCCACCTGCGCTCCCTCCGCTCCTCCTCTCCTAGCCTCCTCAGGGTCCTGGCGAGGTCGGGGTTGGAGAAGACCTGGCCCACCTCAGGGGCCCTGCCGCCCGGGAGGTAGATCTCGGCGGTTGAAGGCCACTCCTCCCTGAACCTCTCAGCCGACCTTTCTATAGACCTGACCATGGTCGCCTGGATCGGGTAGCCCTCAGCCAGCCTGATCGCCGGCTCCATCACCTCCTCTAAGCTGAAGGTGCCATACTCATCCAGGGCTATGATCCAGGCGTCGAACGAGGCGGGTATGGTGGCCGGCGTGAAGCCGTCCTCTGGTATCAGCCCGTAGCCCTTCGACTTGAACCAGTCAACGGACGCGGCGGCCGGGGCGGGGCCCTGGCCGTTTACGGTTATGACATCCTCCTCGTCCGCGAGGTAGAGGAGGATGGGGACCTCGCCAGCGACGCCTACGAGGTCGGGCTTGGTGACGGTGAGGGCGAACCACATCGTCGCGCCGGCGTCGACGGCGTTGCCGCCCCGCTTCAGGGCGTGGTGGCCAGCCTCAGAGGCGAGGTAGTGGCTCGAGGTGACCATGCCGTGGGTGCCCATGACCACGGGCCTTGTGGTGAACTCCATATCCTAGACTTGCGCGACGCCGCTATTTATTGTGCTCCTACGGGTTTCACGAGCCAGCGCCTCCGAGCCTCCCCGACGAGGAAGACCGAGCCGGTGACGAGGACCATGTCGTCCTCACCGGCCAGGGAGATGGCCCTGTCCACGGCCTCTTTGACACCCGCGACAACCTCGCAGGGCTTCCCACGCCCTGCCACCTCGTCGACGATGACGCTCGGCTTGGCAGCTCTTCCCATGACGCTGTGAGTGGTCACTATGAACCTGTCCGCGACCTCAGCCAGGTACCCGATCATCAGGGGAATGTTCTTGTCGGAGGAGATACTGACGACGATTATGAACTTCCCGTGCCGGAAGCCTTTCACGGCATCCCTCAGCGCCCTCATCGCCTCGGCGTCCTTGGCCGAGTCGAGCACCACGAGGGGCCTCCTCTGCATCACCTCGAGCCTTCCAGGCCACCTCACCTCCCTGAGCCCCCGGGCGATGGCCTCGGGAGGGATGTCTACGCCGCTGAAGCTGAGGGCCTCGACGGCTCCGACCGCCGCGGAGGCGTTGAGGAGCTGGTGGTCGCCGAGAAGGGGGGTGAAGAGGTCGTAGCTCTCCCTCAGCCCCTTAATTATGAAGCTCTGCCCCTCGATATTGGACCTCCCTTTCCGGAAGGTGATATCCTTCCCGACGCGGAATATGCGCGAACCTAGCTTCCCGCATATCTCCTTGAAGAGGGCGTAGACCTCGTTGTCCTGAGTCGCCGTGACGAGGACGCCGCCCGGCTTGATTATGCCGCCCTTCTCGCGGGCTATCTCGAGGACGGTGTTGCCGAGGACCTCGGTGTGCTCGAGGCTAACGTTGGTTATCACCGAGACCAGGGGCTGAACCACGTTTGTGGCATCCAGCCTGCCCCCCATGCCCACCTCCAGTACGGCGAAGTCGACGTCAGCCTCCTCGAAGTACCTGAACGCCATGGCGGTGACTATGTCGAAGAAGAGGGGGCGGATCGGCTCTGGCCCCTTGTGGAGCTCCTCGACTATGGGTCTGATCCTCTCCAGGAGCCTGACGACGTCCGCCCTTGGTATCTGCTCGCCGTCGACGACGATGCGCTCAGTGAACTCCATGAGGTGAGGCGAGGTGAAGAGGCCGACCTTGTAGCCAGCCGCCCTGAGGATGCTGGCGATCATCGCAGAGGTGCTACCCTTCCCGTTTGTGCCCGTGACGTGGATCGACTTGAAGCTCTTGTACGGGTCGCCTAGGGGCTTGAGGAGACCGTACACCGGCTCCAGGGTCCTCTCGGCGCCTAGGCGTCTTATGGAGAACAGCCATTCGATGGCCTCGTCGTAGTTCATGCCCGTACCTCCGGTCAAGCAAGGACTATCCTGAATGCGTTAATAGGTGTATATCCCGGTAGCTACAGCCTCATCAATGTTTAAGGCTCCCTCTGGCACCTTGTTTGAATAAAAAAAGGGGCGGGCTCAGGCCTTCTTGAACCTGAGCTCAAGCTCCTTGAGGACATCCGGCAGCGTCGTATACTCCATCGCCTGCGGGCCTAGGCGTGCAGGCTCAAACTCACCCATCCTGCGAAGGTGGGAGGCGAGGTCCAGGGCCTCACGCCTGGCGAGGTCGAATCCCGGGTCGTCGAAGATGTCGACGATCAGCGGCTTCCCATCGTCGTCCGAGGCGATCTTGCCGTTGGATACCTGGATTCCGAGGCAGACTATCCTCGGCGGCCCGTCGAAGACTGTGCACTTGCTGTCCTTGAGCCCCACGGGCATGAATGGCCCCCAGTGGCTCCCCCTCATCCATCCCGCGACGAGGTAGGTGTGCAGGAATGGCGCGGTGACCTCGCCGACGGCAGGGAAGCCGCTCTGACCCCTGACTAGGCAGACGGGATCGTCTTTACCGACGTACTTGCCTGCGATTAGGCTGAGCTTCGTCGTGCTCGAGGCGGCGGCGATCTCGTCGTCTGCGGCCCTCCAGATCTTCGAGAGCATGTAGCGCTCCGTCGTGCCTATGAGGGCGAGGAGGGAGTAGCTCTCCTCAGGGGTCTTGAGTACCACCTTCTTGTTCTCGTAGGCGTCGAGGACCTCGAACTTGAAGCCGCCGACCATCTTCGGGTCGATGACCAGGCCTGCGGTGTTGAACGGGTCCGCGAAGACCTTGTATAGGAGGTAGTTGAAGGCGGCGGGCTCCGTCTTGTCCGCCGCGTAGACGACGACTGGGTCTGATCCGCGCTCCGTGAACTCCATCTCGGCGACGCCCGGGCCCAAACCCTTGACGTTGCCGCTGAAGGCGTCTATGAGGAGATCTTGCCCTGCACCGTAGAGCTTGAGGCTCTTCGCCTTGTCGGCACCCGCCTTGAAGGTGTCCCAGGCGAGCTTGTGGATCTCCTCGCTGTCCTCGCCCTTGTAGTGGGTCATGAGGAGTTCGAGGTCGTCGCCGGCGTTGAAAACGTAGAAGCTATTGATGAGGCCACTCTCCTTCGCCTCTTTCAACTTCTTGTTCGCTATGTCGAAGAGGGGCTTGGGGACTATGATGTGCCCCGCGACGCTTCCGACATCCGCCTTGATGAGGGATAAGGTCGTCTTAACCATCAGGTCATACCTCATGGTTGAATGGGGCATAGCTATTTAATAATTGGCTTAATCTCGGAACCGCCCGGCCCTGCTTTTAAATATACTCCATCAGGCCCTTATTGGTCCGAGATATTATTTATCTGAAAATCACTGTGCTTATTGAGTTGAAAACCTCTAAACCTCTCGAAGGAGTCAGGGTCCTGGACCTCACCCACGCCCACGCTGGGCCCATCTGCACCCTCTACATGGCCGGGCTCGGTGCCGAGGTGATCAAGGTCGAGCCGCCCTGGGGGGAGATGACCCGGTTCTTCCCGCCCCTAGTCAAAGGCGCCAGCCCCTACTTCGCCTTCCTCGACAGGTGTAAGAGGGGGGTCACCCTCGACCTGAAGAGCCCGCGGGGGAAGGCGATGTTCGAGGAGCTGGTCGGGAAGTCCGACGTGGTCATCGAGAACTTCTCACCTGGCACCATGGACGACCTCGGCCTCGGCTGGGACAGGCTGAGGGAGCTGAACCCCCGCATAATATACGCTTCCATCTCAGGCTTCGGCCACACCGGCCCCTGGAGGGACCGCAGAAGCTTCGACCCCATAGCCCAGGCGTCGAGTGGCTACATGTGGCTGCTGAAGGAGGCCGTCGACCCGGAGGGCCCGCCCTACGTCGGCCCAGAAGCCGTCGCGGACACTATCCCGGGCTTCACAGCCCTCATAGGCGTCCTATCCGCTCTTTACCAGAGGCAGAGCACCGGGCGTGGGGCGAGGATCGACATTGCACAGCTCGACTCTATGCTCGCGGTGCAGCAGAGCTTCAGCTTCTGGAACCTCGCGGGCGTCACCTTCGAGAAGGCGATAGAGGAAGCGGGCCCGGCGGTCCACGGCCTCTACAGGGCGAGCGACGACTACGTCATGTTCAGCGTTCCCGCGGGCAGGATAACAGACTGGTTCAGGGAGCTCATCGGTGTCGAGGAGCTGACGAGGGAGAACATCGGCGCATGGGTCTCCGCGAGGACGGTGGCTGAGGTCGTCGAGATTCTGGCGAAGAGGGGTATCCCCGTCGCCAAGATCAACGACCTTAACGAGGCTCAGGCGAACGAGCAGGCCGCCGCGAGGGGCATGTTCGTGAGGGTCAGGGACCCGATCAGGGGCGAGCACACCGAGCCAGGCTTCCCGATAAAGTTCTCAGGGACTGGAGACCTCTCGACGCCTTCGCCCGCCCTAGGAGAGCACAACGTCGAGGTCTACTCGCGGCTGCTCGGGTTGACCGAAGAGAAGATTGAGGAGCTCAGGAAGGACGGCGTGATCTAGGGATCGCCCTTGGCGACCCGCGGGCTTTCCTCAATGGTCCTCGTGGGGCGTGTAGGGTTTGATGTCGACGATGGGCGAGCCCTCCAAGGCGTCGAGGCCCCTGACAGTGAGGGTGCAGCCCTCTACCTTGACTAGATCAACCAGCGTGAGCCCTATCGGGTTGGGGCGACTCGGGCTGTGGGTGGCGAAGACGCCTCTAGGCTCAGTGGCGCCGTGCCTTCTGGGGATGACCTGGAGGGTGCCCCTGTGCCCCGCGCTGTCCCTGAGGTGGAACCAGTAGATCACGTAGAGCTTCTCGTAGGCTTCGACGCCCATGAGGGCAGGGAGGTATTCTTGGTGTATATGGATAGTCGAAAGATCGTCGACGACCTTCTTGACGACGCCGATGAACCTGACGGTGCCGCTCTCCACCAACCTTCTCATTTTTTATCAATAGCCATTACAGGGTTTAAGGTCTACACAAGGAAGCCCTATTCCTGGCTACTGGGGAAATCGATTTTTCAACATGGCTTAATACGCATTTTCCGCGTGCTAATCAGCGTTTATTTGTACAGATTGGATCATGGGAGAGCCGTTTCCATGGCTCCTTTTCATGTGAGGGGCTGGATTCAGGTTTTTCCGATGGACCCCCTACCCCTCCTCGGGGCGCCCAAGCTGACTCCGCTTTTTAATGTTAACGAATGTGTATCACATATCAGTGGGTGGCTGAGATCACCTTGATGAATCTGCTTGAGCGACGAGGAGAAGCTGAAGAAGAAGATCAGGAAGAAGGGCGCCAAGTGGACCGCTGAGGAGACGAGCTTCTCAAAGCTGCCGCTCGAGGAGCAGAGGAAGCAGCTCGGCCTCCTCCCAATGGACGAGGAGCTCAAGTAAGCGGAGAAGTTCGGCAAGAAGAAAGGCTGTTGAGAAAAAGAGGGAAGCCAGAAGCTCTTCAGGCACCTGACGAAGTTTATCGTGTCGTCGGACCACCAGATGTCGAGCCGCGCGCGCGAGGTAGCTCGTCGGCGGAGGCCTACCTGTAGGCGCCGGTTGGCAGACCCTCAGGCGTAGTGACCGGTAGTGCCCAGCGTTCATCGACCATTAGCATGCCATCGGGGTGTAGAAGGCGTTCATTCGCCGCGTCGATATGACGGACGAACGCGTCCCTCCGTTCGTTCGCTCGTCCGCTCGCTGGCCTTCGTTGACGCCGTCCCCTATAGTAAGCGCGGATTCAGATTGCTCCGTTCGTTCGCTCGCTGCGCTCGTCGACGAGCGGAGCGAGCGGCGTCAACGGAGGCAACGGCGGAGGCAACGGGGGCGTCGACGGGAGGCGTCGGCGCTGGGCGTGCGATCTATTCCGGGATCTTCTCTTATGGGTAGCCCATATTTATGAGACGGCCGTAAGCCAATGGGTCGGTTTTCAGTTTCCCAAAGCACGCGCGAGGGGAAAATTTGAGTTGAGACATCCCGCTTCTAAAAAGGCTTGTGTAACGATTTTTCGCCACCGTAACGGGGACAGTGAATTGAGGGTTACAGGTGAATGATGTTCTCCGCCGGCGTTCGTCACCTTATTATCCTCCTCACCCTCACTATCCACAGATGACTCATGGGAAAGGTCTCCATCGTTAAGGCGCCAGCGCCGCCAGACTCCGAGGCCGTCCAGGTGATGGTGAAGAAGGCGATCGACCTCATCGGAGGCCTCGGGAGCATGATACACGAGGGCGACACGGTGGCCCTGAAGCCGAACGTGGTCACGGGCAGGGTCTCCAAGCCCGGTGTCATAACCGACAAGCGGGTCGTCGAGGCGATGATCAGGCTCAGCCTCGAGGCAGGCGCCGGAAAGGTCCTGGTCGTCGAGGGCTCCGGCTACTTCACCCCGACCGATGTGGCGCTGGAGAAGAGCGGCATAAAGGCGGCGGCCGAGGCGCTCGGAGCTAAGGTCGTCGACGTCGACAAAGACAAGCTCGTCGAGCTCGATGTCCCCAATCACCTAGCCTTCGAGAAGATTCCTGTCTCAAAGAGCTTCATGGACGCCGACGTCCGCATCAACCTGCCCGTGATGAAGACCCATGACCAGCTCATCGTCACCCTGGGCGTCAAGAACCTAAAGGGCGTCATTCCGAAGCCCGAGAAGAGGCTCTTCCACAGGACAGGGCTCGTTAAGGCGATCCTCGACCTGAACAAGGTGGTGCCAGTCGACCTCACGGTCCTCGACGCCATCAACGCTATGGAGGGGCTTGGCCCAAGCTTCGGAGACATCGTCCAGCTGAACACCATAATCGCGTCGAAAGACGTCTGGAGCCTGGACGTGGTCGCCAGCCAGGTGATGGGCTTCAAGCTCGAGGAGCTCGACTACCTCGCCGAGGGGAAGAAGCACGGCCTCGTGGACCCCGAGAGGGTCGAGGTAGTCGGGGAGCCGATAAGTTCAGTGGCTAGGAAGTTCAAGAGGCCGCCCACGGACATGGAGTTCGGCCCGGGCCTCACGGTGATCAGCGACGGAGCATGCAGCGCCTGCAGGGGAACCATCCACAGCGTCCTCTACGATCTGGAGCAGATGAAGCTCATGGGCGAGATCAGGGACCTCTTCATAGTCGTAGGCAGCAACGCCAAGGTCCCTAAGGGGCTGAAGAGGACGCCTATAGTGATGGGAACCTGCCTTAAGCAGCACGAGGGCGAGGGCTGCTACGTCGTCGGCTGCCCGCCGAACAACGACCATATGCTCGCCGCTATCAAGAAGGTCTGCGGGCTAACCTAACCCCTTTTATTGGTCAAGTTTTCAACCATAGTTGATGGTCGACAGAGGTCTCGTTGGGCAGTGCGGCATCTACTGTGGCGCCTGCCCAATATACAGGGGATGCCAAGGTGACGAGCAGGCGAGGGAGTTCGCCAGGAAGGTCTGGAAGACCCCTCCGGAGAGGATGAACTGCCACGGCTGCCACGCCCTCGCCCCGGGCGAACACGGCACATACTGCCCGCGCAGGACCTGCATGGAGGCGAAGGGCTACGAGTACTGCTCAGAGTGCCGCGAGTACTCGGCGGGAAGCTGCAGAAAGTTCGGGGAGATGGACGAGTACTTCAACGGGATCGGGGAGAGCCTCAGGGAGCACCTGAGGAGGATAAACGCAGGGGAGGCCGACGCTTGGCTCGAGGAGCAGGGGAAAAAATGGAGCTGCCCGTTCTGCGGCAGCCCGGTATTCTGGGAGGAGAAGACCTGCCCCAGCTGCGGGAAACCCCTCAAATAGGATGAACGCTCACTCTTCCCCGTGTCCCGATCATCACTGCTCGAATTCTTCTCACGCGCCGGTAAGCTGAAGGGGGTCGAGAGGACCGGATAGGTCGAGGCCGGCGTACCCTCACCAGAGTCCGTCGCGGATCACAGCTACAGGACCACTCTGATGGCTGTGATAATCGCCGAGGCGGAGGGATTGGATTCCCTGAAGGCGGCGAAGATGGCCCTCATCCACGATCTGGCGGAGGCTGAGACCGGCGACCTGACGCCGGCGCAGAAGAGCCTTGAAGGAGAAGCCCACAAGCGCGCCGAGGACGCCGCGATGCGAAGCTTGTTGAGACTTCTCCCCGGGAAGCTTGTGGCGTCCTTCACGAAGCTCTGGCACGAGTATGAGAGCCTCGACTCACCTGAGGCGAGGCTCGTCCACGACGCGGACAGGCTTGAGATGCTCCTCCAGGCCTCGGAGTACGAGGACTCCGGCGGAGAACCCGCGAGACTAGAAAGGTTCTGGCGAGTCGAGGTCGGAAGAGGCTTGGCGTCTGACCTAGCCGGCGAGGTGAGAAAGAGGGGGAGGGGGCCAGCCGCTGGGCCTACATCTTCCTAGTTGTCTTGGGAATAGCGAGGTCGGCGGCTCCCATCTTTGAGAGCCTCGCCTCCGGCCAGTTCTCATCGACTAAGCCGATGAGTCGCTCGGCGTAGACGACCTTGTCGCGGGCCATCTTGTCTAGACCCGCACCCCAAGGCTTGTACATTGCACCGACGCTCGGGCCCGGCTCGATCTTGAAGTAGCAGGGCGAGCAGGTCCGGGCCATCTCTGGTGCCTCGTAGATACGGTTGAAGCCTCCCCATGCGTCGAATAGCCAGACATGGAGGTCCATCGGTATCCTGACCGCCTTCCTCATGGCGGCTAGCTGGGGGAGGGTGAGGTCGCCGATGGGGTTGAAGGTGTTAGCGCCGAGCATCTCGAGCACCTTGGCGCCGGCGGGGTTGGCGTGGCCGGTGAAGATGGAGATCTTGAAGACGATGTCCTTCTGGATGCGGCCGGCCTTCCTGAGCTCGTTGAGGGCCCACATGCCCCCCTCGCCGACGACGAGGAAGCCACGGAAGCCGAGCTCTATGTTGTGGAGTATGTCGTCCACGGCCTCTGTGAGTCCCTTCATGCCGCGGTACCTGATTCCGCATAGGCCGCCCTCCGGCGTTGCTACTTGCCTGCCCGTGTCCCAGAGCGCCCTAGGGCCCGGGGTCAGGATGACCTCGAGTTTCGCGTCGTGGGCCAACTGGGCGTACTCCTCGAGCTCAGAGTCGCTGAGGAGCGTTGCGCCCATCACGGTGCCTATGATCCTGTGTACGGGTACGTCCCGTTTCTCCATCTCGTCCACGAGGGCGCGTAGCACGGCGAGGTTCTCTATCCCCGAAATCTCTATCCTGTAGTTCGCCTTATCGGGGAAGGTGAGGGGAGAAGAAGGCAGATCGTACGCGTCGCCCTCGGGGAGACCTATATCGGCCAGCATCTTGGCCGTCTCCTTGAGCATAGCGATCCTTTTTGATTTTCCCTGAAGCTATATAACAACTATGCGGTGGGACGTCGCTACACGCCCCATCCTCACCCCAATCTGAGGCTGAGCGGCGGGCGACCGCTCAGATCCCCGGAGGGTCAGGCCCACGGGTAGAGGCGTCTGAGGTCTCCGACGCTCCTCGCCGCCTCCTCCACGGTCAGTGCGTACGGCTCGAGCTCGCCGGCCATGTAGCTCTCGTAGGCCTTCATGTCGAAGTAGCCGTGGCCGCTGAGGAGTGTGAGTATTGTCTTCTCCTCCCCCGTCTCCCTGCATTGAGCCGCCTCGTCTATGACGGCTTTGAGGCTGTGCGCCGACTCTGGTGCAGGTATTAGCCCCTCCGCCCTGAGGAAGGTGGTCGCGGCCTCCATCGCCTCTATCTGGTTACAGGCGCGGGCCTCGACGACCCCCTCCCTCACCATGAGGCTGGTGATGGGGGCCTTGCCGTGGTAGCGGAGTCCGCCGGCGTGGACGGGCGAGGGGACGAAGTCGTGGCCGAGGGTGTACATCTTGATGAGGGGCGTCATCCTCCCCGTGTCGCCGTGGTCGTAGAGGTACTCTCCCATGGTGAGGCTAGGGGCGGCTGCGGACTCGACGGCGATGAACCTCGTCTCCTTCAGCGCCTTCCCCGTAACCCTGTCGTGGTAGAATGGGTTGGCGACGCCTCCGAAGTTGCTCCCGCCGCCGGCGCATCCGATGACCATGTCCGGGTAGTCCTCGGCCATCCTCATCTGCTCCTGGGCCTCCTGCCCCGTCACGGTCTGGTGCATGAGGACGTGGTTGAGGACGCTGCCCAGGCTGTACTTGGTGTTGCTGCTCTTTACACAGTCCTCGACCGCCTCGCTTATGGCGATGCCGAGGCTCCCTGGGCAGTTCGGGTCCTTCGCCAAGATCGCCTTCCCTGCATCCGTCCGGGTGCTCGGGCTCGGGTAGACCACCGCCCCGTAGAGCCCCATCATCACCTTCCTGTAGGGTTTGTTGTCGTAGCTCGTCCTCACCATGTAGACGGTGACGTCGAGGTCGAATAGCATCCCCGCGAATGCTAGGCTGCTCCCCCACTGGCCGGCGCCAGTCTCCGTGGTGAGGCGCCCCACGCCCTAGCGGGCGTTGTAGTAGGCCTGTGGGACGGCTGTGTTAGGCTTGTGACTCCCGGGCGGGCTCACCCCCTCGTACTTGTAGTAGATCTTCGCGGGGGTCTTCAACGCCTTCTCCAGGCGCCTCGCCCTGAACATGGGGGTAGGCCTCCAGAGCCTGTACGCCTCCCTGACCTCGTCTGGTATCGGGGCGAACCTCTCTCGAGTAACCTCCTGCCTCAGTATCTCCTTGCAGAAGATGGCCGACAGCGCCTCGGGCTTAACGGGTTCCCGGGTCGCGGGGTCGAGAAGAGGCTCGAGGTTCTTGGGTAGATCGGGTACAACATTGTACCAGAATTTCGGTATTTGATCCTCCCTTAACAGGAGGGTCCTATCCAGTCCGAATGATACACACTTCTATCCTCCGTCTGACTAGATACCGGTTAGAACGCCCGGAGACAGTTAAAAGACTTGTTACCTAGAAACGGTTAGGAGAGGAACTCCGAGACCTCGTCCACGCTCATCTTCCTCGGAGGCGCCTTTCTCTTCTCCTTAGGCCAGCCCAGGGTGACAGCGGCTACAAGTTGCCAGCTCTTCCCGAGGTGTTTCCTGAGAGGGCTGTAGGCGTGGAAGACGTCACAAATCCACAGTGAGCCAAGACCGAGAGCGTAGGCTTCGAGGAGCATGTTCTGGATGGCCGCTGACACTCCCTCAATCTCGACCCAGAGGGCGAGGTCCTCGGCGCGCGCGCAGAAGCCAGTTTAATATTCCCTTGGTCGCCTTGCCCGCGGCTGACATCGCATGGTTACCCGCGTTCCAGACCATAACGACGACGGGCGCCTCCTCCATAATGGCGCAGGAGGAGAAGCTCGAGCCCATTGCTCCCCTGCCTATCCGCTTCACCGTCTCATCCAGCCCCTCCCTCATGGCTTCGATGAGCTTCCTCTTGGATTCCCCCGTCAAGACGGTGAACCGCCACTGCTGGCCATTCTTCGCCGACGGTGCCCAGGTGGCGGCCTCGAGGGCCTTCCTGACCATCTCTATGGGGACGGGCTCATCGGTGTAGACGCGGACGCTCCTCCTCCCCCTTATCGCCTCCTCGAGCTCCAAGTCGTTAACCTCATACGTCCATGCGGACCCTCATCCTTTAAAGCTTGGAGGATCACCTTTGAGGCTCCTCGCCGTCGGAGACAACTGCGTCGACCACTACAGGGAGCTGGGGAGACGGTTCCCCGGGGGCAACGCCCTCAACGTCGCCGTCTACGCCCACAGGATTCCGGGCGTCGAGGCCGACTACATCGGCGTCATGGGGACCGACGAGGCGGGAGACTTCATGCTCGACGAGATGCGCCACGAGGGCCTCGGCACCGATGGCGTGATCAGGCTCCCAGGGTCAACCGCTGTCACCACTATCCTTATCCGTGGTGGGGACCGTGTCTTCGCGGACTACGCCGAGGGCGTCCAGAAGGACGCGGTGTTCCCTGAGGGTCTCCTGCCGAGGGTCAGCCGGTACGACCTAGTCCACTTCACCGTTTGGGGCTTCGGCAGGGAGCACATCGTTGCGTTGAAGGAGACAAGCAGCTCGGCCCTGAGCTGCGATTTCAGCAACCAGTTCGACCACCTTGCGACAGAGGTGATGCCGTGGCTCGACTACAGCTTCTTCTCTGGCAAGGAGCTCATCGGCAGAGGCCTCAGCCCAGAGGAGAGGCTGGTGGAGCTGAAGATGAGGACGCCCGGGCTCGTGGTTATGACCCTCGGCGAACACGGCTCCATCGCCTGCGACGGTAAGAGGCTCTACAGGGGCGAGGCCGAGAAGGTGGATGTCGTCGACACCCTCGGTGCCGGCGACGCCTACATCGCTGCCTTCCTCTGCTCAAGGCAGAGGGGCGCACCGATTCAGGAGACCATGAAGGCGGGGCACAGGGTAGCGGCCGAAGTATGCGGGAGACTGGGAGCCTGGGGTGGTTAAAACTCGGCCTTGTCGTAGTAGCGCCACTTTGACATATCTCTGTTCTTGGCGAGGCTCAGGTAGTAGCTGAGCCACTCCAGCTCCACGAAGAGTGTGAAGGGTGTCAGCAGGTCGTCTACGTCCAGTTCCTGTGAGTCGAGTATGATCCCCCTGACGCCGTTCAGGAAGCACCATTTGACGACCGCGTCCTCTATCTCAGCCTCGCCGCCCCTCCCCCTCAGGAAGATCGCCACCCTGCCCGGGGAGAAGACCTCAATTGGGCCGTGCCTGAACTCCGAGTAGTTGATGGGCGTAGCGTGTACCCAGCACATCTCCTGCAGGGTGCAGACGGCGTACTGGTAGGCGAGACCCCAGTTTACGCCTCCGCCGAGGACGAACATCTCGTCGTCGTCCTTGAACCTGAGGCCCATCTCCTTCCCGAACTCCTTCGCCCTCGGGACCATGGACGGCAACAGCTTGGGAAGGGACTCCGCGAGCCGTATCATCCTGCCACCAACCTCGTAGCCCTTCTCCCTCAGGACCGTTCCGAAGAGGATGTAGAGGGCCGTGAGCTTCCCTATGGTGACGGCGCGGCCCCTGTGGTCGAGGCGGAGCCTCGCCTTGGTGCAGAGGGGTGAGTCGGGCATCTGGGCGAGGCCCAGGGTCAGGGCGCCAGCAGTGTTCGCCCACTCGAGGCCCCTGACCACCTCCTTGGTCTTCCCAGACTGGCTGATGAAGATGCATGCGGCGTCGCCGTCGACGGGTACGGGCTTCCTTTCGAGGAACTCCCAGCCGCTGTACTGGTGGACAGGCACTTTCGTGTACTTCTCGGCCACGTACCTGACCGGGAACTGGACGCTGTAGCTGCCGCCGCTGCCGACGAGGTAGAACCTATCGGCGCCGGCGATCTCCTTCCCCAGCTCCACGATCTCTGTCTTCATGTCGATTACCCCGTTCAGCGTCGACTCCATTACACCGTCCCTCAGCCACTCCGGACGGTACGTCTCCTCCATTAGGTATCCTACGGCCTCAGTCACGCATCATCAACTCCGAGTAGAATTCATCCGCATCACGATAAAAAGTTGAAGACCTTCTCTCCCTCTCCTAGTTACTAAACATGGATTTCCCATATTTTTTCTCCTTTCTAGGAAATGGTGATTTTTAACATCTTTTTAATTCCGCCGTCCTTTTTCCACGCTATTTCGCCCACGATAGGTTTTAATTTACCGGAAACCAAGGTTCACTCGTTGGAAAATGTCCTTTGTGAAAGTCGCTGAGACCTCAGAAATCCCTGCTGGAAAAATGAAGATGATTAAAATCCAGGACAAGGAGGTCCTGATCGCGAACGTGGATGGACGTTTCTACGCCATCGCGAACCGTTGCTCCCACAAGGGCGGAGACCTCTCCAAGGGTACCCTGGAAGGTAACATCGTGACCTGCCCTGTCCACGGCTCGAGGTTCGACGTCACCACGGGTAAGAGCTTCTCCGGGCCCAAAAGGTTCTACAACACCAGTACCGGCGATGTGGTCACGTACGAACTGAAGACAGACGGGAAGAATATCCTCTTCTATCAGCGAAGCAGCTGGGGAATCTAAGATCGCGACGATTCTTCGCATGCAGGGGAGTCCAAGCCCAGACGAAGACGATGATCTTTAACTCGATCACGGCAGCTGCGTGAGAAAAAGCCTGCCGGGAGCTATGTGTCGAACCACCCCGAGTACTGCTTATCCACGGCGTAGCCTTCGTCGTCGACGAGGTAGATCACAAGCCTCGTGTGGAGCCCCTTCTGCGAGGTGAGGGTCAGTGTTATGGTCTTCTCAGTCTCTGAGGCGAGGTCGAACGGGTTTGAGGTGGTGATCGACCAGAGCAGGTCGTTTCCGGCGTCGAGCCCCGCCTTGACCTTGTAGCCTGAGATGTCGGAGGTCCCGGAGTTCTTCACGGTGACGTCAACCACGAGATTGCTCCCGACCCACTTCGACTGCCAGTAATAGGATATTACCTCTACTGGCTCGATGGGGCAGATCGCAGCCGTGATTCCACCGAATTCGGGAGGGGCCTCGCCCACCGTCCACCCCTCTCTCGTCGTCTCGAGGTAGAGGTACCTCTTACCTTCGTACTCATAGGAGTAGCCGCTCCCGTTGGGGATGTAGACCCCGATGGCGACATGCTCAGGCCAGTTGAGGAGAACAACATCGTAGCTCATCAATACGAGCAGCTGTGCCGTGAGTATGGACTTGCACTCGCAGTCACCGACGCCGTCAACAAGAGTCTCGAATGGATACCTCGCGTACTCCTGATAGCCCGTGGTGACGTTGTCGAACATGTACGGGAGGCTCTGCACGAAGCTGGCGGCGAAATTCACCTCCTGAGCCTTCGTGAAGCCGTTCTCCCTTGAGAGGGCAAGGAACCTCTCAGCCACGCTCGACATGTAGGCGTCGTCCCTCATGTTGGTCACGTAGACGGCGCAGTTATCCGTCGTTGGCCTCTCATGCGCTGCGAAATAGTCGTAGGTCGTCCTCGGGACCAGTAGGTCGATGCTCCAGTCCTTACTCATGTAGCTCCACGAGTAGCTCCTGTCTATTGTGGGGCCCTCGCCCGAGCCTATCGGCTGACCTACAGCTGCCTGATACTTACTGTAGAGGCTATCGTACTCGGTCACGAGCTGGTCGTACTGGGCGGTCAAGGCGTCGTGCTGGGTTTTCAGGGCGTTGTACTCCGTCTCTAGGCTTTGCAGTTCCGCGTTCGCGGCGCCCAGTTGGGTCGAGAGTGAAGTCTTCTCACCGGACAGGGTCTCCAGCTGGTCTTCGAGTGAAGCAACCTCCTCGCTCAAGGACTTTAAATTCGACTCGAGTTCGGCGATCTTGGTGTTCTGTGCGCTGGTTTGTGAAATGTTGAACCCGTATCCGGTGGCTGCGCCGAGTAGGAGGACTACAACTGCGACGACAATACTCTTCGAATCCAAGGTCATTCAGATAGAATCTGGGGTTGGACGTATTAAAAATTCAGGTCAAATGAGGACGGTTTAGATCTCCAGCTTGAGGGCTTCCTTGAGCCCCTTGTACCGGTTCCTGATGGTGACCTCGGTGACGCCTGCGGCGTCCGCGATCATCTTCTGTGTCCTCTTCTCGTCGTTCATCACGCAGGCGATGTAGAGGGCTGCCGCCGCGAGGCCCATCGGGTCCTTCCCGGCCGTCGTCCTCTTCTTCTCCGCGCGCTCCAGGAGCTCCACGGCTGTCTGCTGTGTCCTCTCGCCGATGTTGACCTTAGCCGCGATCTTGGGCACCCTGAACTGGGCCTTGGGGATGGGCATCTGCATCGTCAGCTCCCTCAGGAGGAGCCTGTAGCAGCGGGCGAGGTCCTTCTTGTCTATGGTGCTGTGGCGGCCCAGCTCGCGTAGGGTCCTCGGCGTGCCGGTGACCCTGCATGCGGCGTAGAGGCTCGCCGCCGCGATGGCGGAGATGCTTCGGCCGCGGACGAGGCCCTTCTCCAGCGCCTTCCTATAGATGACTGCGGCCCGCTCCTTCACCGGCTTGGGGATGTGGAGCTTGTCGGTGAGCCTGCTAAGCTCCGTCATGGCGTGGCTCAGGTTCCTGTCGACGCTCGACTGGTAGCTGCTCCTGATATGCCACTTCTTCAGTCTCAGCATCTGGAACATCGTCTTCGTGGGGATGGTCCTGCCGAAGGCGTCCTTGCCGACCTGGCCTATCATCGTGCTCAGGCCCTTGTCGTGGACGCTGAAGCTGAGGGGCATGCCGACGCGGCTCCTGCTCTCGCGCTCGTCCTGGCTGAAGGCCCTCCACTCCGGGCCGTCACTCATCATGCTGTCAGCCATGACGAGGCCGCACGATCCGCATATCTTCTCGCCCGTGTCGTTGTCGATGATTATGGACTTGCTACCGCACTCTGGGCAGACGTCCTGGCTCCCGAGCTGTTCCTGCTGCTTCAGCATCATACCGATGGCACACCCTCACACATATTATTGGCGGAATAATCCGAGCCCTAGCGGAATCGGATGGCTCGCCTATAGAGTATGCATTCACCCATGTCATAGTATTTATAACTTACGCCTATATGTACCGTAGACTCTATAGTAAAAGTGGTAAAGACTAGGACACTGATGTATCAAATGTAACTTAAAGACGCTGAAAGGCGCATTTTTGGCACAATATGTCATTTACGTGGCGTTCTTGTCAAATTAACCGCCATCTACGGGAAGCGGGCGATGCCTCTCCGCGCGCCCAAGATAGTTGGTAACCCATTTATCGTCGAAAAGCCAAGTTGAGTCCATGAGAGAGATCCCTAAGGTCAAGGTCGCGGTCATAGGCGGCTCCGCCAGTATGGGTACGGGATTCCCAGAGTCCTTCGACGGCGTCGAGGTCGTCTCAAAGGATGTCGTCTACGAGACACCGTTGGGCCCGACGGCTCCGTTCACCCACGCCTCCATCGGGGGAAAGGAGTTCCTGACGGTGCCGTTCCACGGCATAACCAGGGAGATCAGGAACACGGAGCCCGACAGCGCAGGCGAGAGGATTTTCTACATCCTCTGGAGGGCTGGCGTCAGGAAGATCATAGGCACGGCCCTCTGCGGCAGCTCCAACAGGCTCCTCGACCCCGCCGATGTCGTCATCCCGGACGGCTTCGTCGACTACACCTCGAAGAGGGCGCAGAGCTTCTTCAGGAGCCTCGAGTCCAGGGGCGTAGACGCCGGCAGGATGATGTATAGGCTCCACCAGAGCTTCTGCCCGGCCCTGAGCAGGAGCCTTTGCGAAAACGCGAAGAGGCAGGGGTTCCCGAGGGTCTTCGGTAGGGGCATCGTCGGCGTCTCCGAGGGGCCTCGCCTCGAGTCTCCGGACGAGGTGAGGATAAGGTACACGAACGCCGGCATCGACGTCGTCACCATGAACCTCGTCCCAGAGGTTTACTTCGCCCGCGAGATAGGCGCCTGCTACGCCGCCCTCGAACTCGTCTCCAACTACGGAGAGGGGCTAGTCTCCACGGGCTGGGAGGGGCAGGTGGCCTTCGGCGACTTCATGAAGCGCTGGAACAGGTCAGCTGCCCAGGCGATTCTTGATACCGTGAAGGGGATAGAACCAGATGACGAAGGCTGCGGCTGCCTCCAGCACAGGTGGAAGTCTGCCATAGGTTAAAACGGCGGGAGGGTGCTGACCACCGCAGACTGCCCGCCTGCCTCATTATATTTATAAATTCGGGTAAGTATACAACTTATAGTTTACAACCAGGTGTGGGGCTTGCCTTTGGTCGGGGAAGGAGAAGAGGTGGCATATAATCCTAGGGATGTCAGCCGGGGCGACTTCGCGACGGTCGTCGAGGTCCTCGGCAACCCGGTGAGACGCCAGATCATCCGTAAGCTCAGCGAGGGCCCGGACTACGCGCTCAGGCTCAGCAACGAGCTCAACATATACCAGCAGCTCGCCGCCAAGCATCTCGACGTGATCAGGAAGGCGGAGCTCGTCGACATCGTACGCCAGAAGGGCGACAAGGGCGCCGACAAGAACGTCTTCACCCTCAACAAGTTCTACAGCCTCCAGATAGACTTCAGCCCGAGCATGTACAGCGAGAGCCTGATCAGCTTCAACAACCCAGACAGGTGGGTCCTCGCGGACAACTACATGGAGCGCCTCGAGGAGGAGGTCGAGGAGCTGAGCGAGGAGTCGGGCGTCGACAGGATAAACCCCCTCAGCCAGATTGTCCAGGCCGTCGACGAGGAGCTCGAGGGGCTGGAGAAGAGGAGGGCGAGGCTCCTCTACGTAAGGAACCTCGCCATGAACGCGGGCAACCAGGCGATGGAGGAGATGGATAGGAGGAAGCGTCAGGTACTCCGCTACGTTATCGACCATGGCCAGGCCTCGATAGAGGGCCTCTCCAAGTACCTGCAGTTCAGGGAGGAGACCGTGAGGAACATAGTGGGCGACCTTGAGAGGGAGGACTTAGTCAATAGGATGGGCAACACCGTATACCGCGTCGAGCCGGTCTAAACCCCTCAACCATAACCTTTTTTAAAGTCATACTAGTATACAACTGATGGTTTACAACCATAGGTGGTACATTATGCCCCGTGGACTCTCGGCAGAGGACAGGCTATTAACTGAAGCCACCCTGATCCACGGCGCTGTGCCACATGAAAAAAAATGGTGAGATGAATATGAGTGAACAAGGACAACCTATCCTGATTCTGAGGGAGGGCACTGAGCGGAGCCGCGGTAGCGACGCTAGGAACAACAACATCATGGCCGCAAGGGTCGTAGCTGAGGTCGTGAAGAGCAGCCTCGGTCCGAAGGGCATGGACAAGATGCTCGTCGACAGCTTCGGCGACGTCACTATAACCAACGACGGCGCCACGATGCTGAAAGAGATGGACATCCAGCACCCTGCCGCCAAGATGATGGTCGAGGTCTCAAAGACCCAGGACAGCGAGGTCGGGGACGGCACCACGACGGTCGTCGTCCTCGCCGGCGAGCTGCTCGGCAAGGCAGTGGACCTCATGGACAAGAAGATCCACCCTACCGTCATCATAGACGGCTACAGGGACGCCGAGGAGCAGGCGCTGAAGACGCTTGAGGAGATCGCCATAAAGGTCGACCCGAAGGACAAGAAGACCCTGAGGAGGGTCGCCCAGACCAGCATGGCGACGAAGCTCGTCTCGGGGCACAAGGAGTACCTCGCCGAGATCGCCGTCGACGCCATCCTCCAGGTCGCCGAGAAGAACGGCGAAGGCTACAAGGTCGACCTCGACATGGTGAAGGTCGAGAAGAAGCCCGGCGGAAGCCTCACGGACACCGCCCTAATCAGGGGGCTCATCATCGACAAGGAGGTCGCCCACAGCGACATGCCGAAGCTGGTGAAGGATGCCAAGATAGGGTTACTCAACGCCGCGCTGGAGATAGAGAAGACCGAGTTCACCAGCAAGATAAGCATCGAGACACCCGACGAGATACAGGCCTATCTCGATCAGGAGGAGCAGACCTTCCGCGACATGGTGAAGAAGGTGAAGGACGCCGGCGTCAATGTCCTCCTCTGCCAGAAGGGCATCGACGACATGGTCCAGCACTTCCTCGCCCGCGAGGGGATCGTGGCTGCCCGCAGGTTGAAGAAGAGTGACATGGAGGCCCTCGCCAAGGCGACGGGCGCCAAGGTAGTCAACGGCGTCGAGGAGCTAACATCTGCTGACGTCGGCTACGCCGCCACAGTCGAGGAGAGGAAGATCGGGAAGGACAAGATGATCTATGTCGAGGGCTGCAAGAACCCCAAGGCGGTTAGCATCCTCATCCGCGGCGGAACCGAGAGGATCGTCGACGAGGCCGAGAGGAGCCTCCACGACGCCCTAAGCGTTGTGAAGGACGTCGTGGAGGTGCCGAAGATAGTCGCGGGCGGAGGAGCACCGGAGATCGAGGTTGCTCGGAGGCTGAGAGACTACGCCGAGAAGCTCGTCGGTAGGGAGAGGCTCGCCGTCTCCGCCTTCGCCGAATCCATCGAGGTCATACCGATGGCCCTTGCCGAGAACGCGGGCATGGACCCCATCGACGCTCTGTCCGAACTGAGGGCGAGACACGCCAAGGGCGAGAGATGGGCGGGGATCGACGCCTACGACGGGAAGGTCAAGGACATGGAGAAGCTCGAGGTGCTGGAGCCCATGGTTGTGAAGTCCCAGGCCATCAAGTCCGCCACCGAGGCGTCGACGATGCTGCTGAAGATAGACGACATCATCGCCTCCTCGAAGAGCAAGGCGCCTCCGATGCCTCCGGGCGGCGGAGGGGAGATGGGCGGCATGGGAGGCATGGGCGGAATGGGGGGCATGCCCCCGTACTAGAAGGTGAATGAAGATGGCAAGCATGGGAGGTAGGCCGGTCTACATACTGAAGGAGGACACCCAGAGGAGCAAGGGACGGGACGCCAGGAAGGCGAACATAATGGCGGCCCAGATAATGGCTGAGATCCTGAAGACGACCCTCGGCCCACGGGGCATGGACAAGATGCTCATAGACAGCCTCGGCGACATCACCATCACGAGCGACGGCGCCAAGGTCCTCGAGGAGATGGACGTCCAGCACCCCGCGGCGAAGATGATGATAGAGGTCGCGAAGACCCAGGACAAGGAGGTCGGCGACGGCACCACGACGGCGGTAGTCCTCGCCGGCGAGCTGCTCAAAAAGGCTGAGGAGCTCCTTGAGCAGGGCATCCATCCGTCCCTAATAGTCTCGGGCTACGGTAAGGCCGCGGACAAGGCGATAAGCGTCCTAGAGAAGGTCGCACTCCTCGTCGACATGGAGGACAGGGAGACGCTGCTCAACTTGGCGAATACATCAATGAGGAGCAAGTCGGTCGCCTCCGCCAGGGAGCACCTGAGCAACATCGTCGTCGACGCGATAAAGCAGATCGTGGAGAAGCGCGACGGCACCATCCTCGCCGACGTCGACAACGTCCAGATCGTGAAGAAGGAGGGGAAGAGCCTAGAGGAGACCGAGCTGATCCGCGGCATAATCGTAGATAAGGAGGTTATCCACGACGCGATGCCTAAGAAGATCAAGAACGCGAAGATTGCCCTCGTGAACGTGCCCCTCGAGATCGAGAAGACGGAGATCGACGCCGAGATCAGGATCAAGACGCCTGAGTCCATCAAGGCGTTCCTCGACCAGGAGTCGGAGATGCTGAAGAAGATGGTCGACCGCGTCGTCGCCAGCGGGGCCAACGTATTGCTAGCCCAGAAGGGGATCGACGACATGGCGCAGCACTTCCTCTCGAAGGCAGGCGTCATGGCGGCCCGGAGGGTGAAGGAGTCCGACATGGAGAAGCTGGCGAAGGCGACGGGGGGCCGGATGGTGAACAACCTCGCCGACCTAAAGCCCTCGGACCTCGGCCACTGCGGCCTCGTCGAGGAGAGGAAGATCGGGAATGACAAGATGATCTTCGTTGAGGACTGCAAGAACCCTCAGGCCGTCGCCATCTTTGTCCGCGCCGGATTGGAGCGGATGTTAGACGAGGCTGAGCGTACCCTGAACGACGCCCTCTACGTCGTCAGCGACGTCGCCGAGAACCCGAAGATGGTCCCCGGCGGCGGAGCGATAGAGATGGAGGTCGCCAGGGAGGTCCGCTCCTACGCGAGGCAGGTAGGCGGACGCGAGCAACTCGCCATAGAGGCCTTTGCCGACACGCTGGAGGTCATACCGAAGACCCTCGCCGAGAACGCTGGCCTGGATATGCTGGACACGATGGTCGCCATGAAGGCGGCGCACGAGAAGAAGGGTGGCTCTGCGATGGGCGTCAACGTCTTCGAGGGCGGAGTAGCTGACATGCTGGAGAAGGGCGTCGTGGAGCCGATGGTTGTGAAGCTCCAGGCCGTCAAGTCAGGCGTAGAGGTCGCCAGCATGATATTGAGGATCGACGACGTCGTCGCCGCTAAGAGCGGTGGTGCAGGCGGCGGGCCGGGCGGCAAGGGCCCTAGCGCCCCCGACATGGACACCGAATAAACCCTTTTTTCCATCTTTTTTCAGCCATTTCATGCCTAGTTTTCCAGTAAGTGTTGAGGAAGGCGAGGCAAAGAAAAGGCGAGTTCCTGACTCCACCGTTCCTAATCTCGGGAAAGGACCCTGGGCTTAAAGGTTAATTATTGTTACTCTGGACATCGGATTAGTGATTTGACGGTCAAGTTCCCGTGGATATCCGGGCTCTCTTTGAGAAGCGGCGAGTCATCCCGATGGCGACAGCGGATAGGGTCGACCACCCCAACGTTATTCTCGTCTGCATGTGGTTCTGGGCCGACGAAGAGATCCTCTGCGTCTCGGAGAACTACCTCAACAAGGCGAAGAAAACCTCGGGGGGAACCCCCGGGTCGCCTTCAACGGCTGGGCGGACGGGAAGAACCACCGTGTCAAGGGGGATCGCTTCGAGACCTCCGGTCCCCACTACGAGTAGGTACGGAGGCGGGCGACGAGCGGTCAGCGTCAGTTCCCCGGAAAGACCGCGGTCGTGTGCGAGATCGAAGAACTATTTCAGGGAAACGACGGGGAAGGGGCGGGGCAGAGGCTCTCCTAGATGACGAAGTGGGAGCCCTCGTCCTGCTCCCTCTGCTTCGCGAAGCCCTTCCTCATACCCTCGTCGGTTATCGCGATGTCGTACTCGATGAACTTCTGCGCCATCTCTATGATGGTCCGGGCCATCTGATCGAGTTCCTCCTTGTTGAAGGTCGACATGATCTCCGGGCTGTTCACCCACTGCATCCAGCCGGCTAGGCTCTGTCCCAGGGCGGCGAAGGCGAAGCGCATCGACTTGACGTAGTCGAGCCTGTCCTGCTCCTTGGCGTCCCTCAGCTCCTTTAGCTGCTC
>Ga0315279_10002936_pt1 | contig 24638 bp, 23 predicted proteins | sample YL17G06_20_MG_FD_203694 | JGI IMG/M metagenome (GOLD analysis project Ga0315279, IMG submission 203694) | Sediment microbial communities from Yellowstone Lake, YNP, Wyoming, USA - YL17G06_20 | ecosystem: Environmental > Aquatic > Freshwater > Lake > Sediment | place: USA: Wyoming | collected...
CGATGGGCAACCGCCGATATCTCGTCCCCTGAAAGGCTTGGGTTCGAGCCCCATTTCCACAACTGTCGCGTCGCCGACGCTCTCTCGATCTTGTCGATCGGGCGAAAAATCGCTGTAGTACTAGTCTGGAACCCGGCGCGCGTCGACGCGCGCATTTGAACCGGATGCGGTGTATAAATAGGGCATGAAGGAATTGCCCCTCCAGCCCCGCCAGATCTTTCAGGTGTATGACGCCGGACTGCGGCCGGACCAGCATCCCCCTGCCCGCAACCCCTTCCCGGGGGTCGTGGTCCTGATCGAGGACAGAGGCCGTGTCCTGCTTGGGCGGAGGGCCGAGGGAAGATTCCTCGGGGGGCGATGGTGCCTGCCCGGAGGATTCATCGAATACGGCGAGGATTTCCTCTCCGCGGGACTCCGCGAGGTGCGGGAGGAGACGGGCCTCGATGTCCGCATCGAATCAATCCTGAGCGTGGTCTCGAACTTCCTCACTCCGAAGCTGCACACGCTGGTCGTGGTTCTCCTGGCGCATCTCGTCTCTGTGAGAGAGTCTGCCCGGCCGGGAGACGATATCGATGCCCTTGCCTGGCATCCGCTGGAAGGGCCGTTCCCCGAGATGGCCTTCGACGCCGACAGCCACATCATCAGCCGGTTTCACGCGACACACCTCGACGGTGCCCCCGTTGACGAGCGCTTCTCGGCACTGAGGGTGATCTGACATGCCCCGGCTCACTTTCAGGCCTGTCACCTCCGAAGCATGGGAGGACCTGCTCCTGCTCTTCGGTCCGCGCGGCGCATGCGCCGGCTGCTGGTGCATGTGGTGGCGCTTGCCCCGCTCCAAGTTCAAGGAAGGGAAAGGAGAAGGCAACCGGCGAGCCATGAAAAAGCTGGTGAACTCCGGCGTCGTACCCGGCATCCTGGCCTACGAGCGCGATCGCGCTGTCGGATGGTGCGCGATCGCTCCGCGCGACCAGTTCCCCGGGCTTGACAGGTCACGCGTGCTCGCAAGGGTCGACGCAGAGCCGGTATGGTCCATCACGTGCTTCTTCGTTGCCAGGGACAGGCGTCACACCGGCATCACTGAGGCGTTGATTAGGGAATCCGTGCGTTATGCAAGGGCAAAGGGAGCACGCATCGTGGAAGCCTATCCCGTGGAACCTGCAGTGAAGGGCATTGCAGACGCGTCTGCCTTCACGGGTCTTGCATCAGCCTTTGTGAATGCAGGATTCACCGAGGCTGTCCGGCGCTCCCCCCACCGGGCCGTGTACCGCCTGAAAACGGGACGCCCGGATCGCGGCACAACGAATCAGAACGAATAGAATATGTAGATCGTGATGTTCGCGAACACGATACGCCCCAGACCAAGGAATCGGATCTGGGTGTATGCGGGAGGCGTGGCGGGAGCCGTGCGGCCGAAGACGAGGTCCGCCCGCAGGAGCTCCGCGTTGCCCGCCAAACCGATCCCCGAACGGGTGATGTATTCCATCCTCCCGCCGAATGACAGGGAGTGGGAATAGGTGGAGAGGTCGTCCAGGCCGAAGATGTAGTACAGCGAAATCCCCGTCGCGATCTTCTCCACACGGAAGGTGGGAAACCACAACAGCCCCGCCTGGCCGCGGATGGAGCTCCAGAGGGGAAGCTGGAGCGGGAACCGCAGCTCGGTGTCCAGGCTGAACGCATCGGTGATGTTGAAGGTGAAAGAGATCCCCGGCTGGAGAAGCGAGATATTCTGGAATACGGTGGGCTCAAGGACGAGCGCCCCGAAAACTCCGACGGCGCTCCTGCGCGCCATCCGGGAGAACTGGGCGAGATAGGCGGATCTCGTCTTCGTGAACGTGTCGATCACGAAGGGCGGCACGTCGGTCGGGTCGCCAATCTCGAGGTCCAGGTCCAGCACGATTGCTTTTTTCAGGAGAGCCGCGATCTCATTGCCATACCCCTCCTCCCGGAAGGTGTAGGAGATCAGAGCATCGAGGCGGTACATGCGCGCCATGATCCCGGGCGGATAGGAGGCAGGCGTCGCCTCGTAGCCCCGCAGGAACGGTCCCACGAGGTCCCGGCAGTCCTGATAGCTGCCCGCTGAGAAGAGATCAAGCGCTTTCTTCAGCGTCTCCTCGGCCGCCTTGGCCGGGGAGGGCGATCGCTCCTGCGCGAATGCGGGCAGGAGCGCCAGCGCGGCGCCGAGGACGAACGCGGCGAGTGCGGCCGTGGGGCAACAGGTCACTCGCGGGATTCTCATTTCAGCACCTCGCGTATCGTCAGGGTGCCGCCCTCCTTCACCTCAATGGGGATTGACTTGTCAACTTTCAGCGCCTCGTTGACGATCGTGAGGGTATGGCGTCCGGCCCGCACCGGAAAACTCTTCGCGTAGGGCGTATCGAGGATGTACGCGCCGTCCAGTGAGAGCCGCGCCGTGGGGCGTACATCGAAAAGGAGCCAGCCCATTGCTTCTTCCAGGCTCACATCGCGGGTGACCTGTTTTCCCGACTCAACGGCAACCGCGAAGGCCTTCTGCTTGAAACCCTCCAACATCAGGCCGATCTCATGCTCGCCCGCCGGGATGCTCTCGGCGAACGGGGTTTTTTCCCCGGTTTCCGCGCTGTCGATCAGGACGTCGGCACCCGAAGGCCGAGTCGTGATGATGAGGATGCCCTGCGCCTGCTGCTCGGGTGCAGCAATCGGGCTCTCGGCCGGGCTCAGCGGGCTCTCGGCCGGGCTCGATGGGATCTCGGGTGCAGGCGGCGCCAGCATCACCCCTTCAGTCGCGGGGATCTGCTCGGGCTGCGCAGCCGGCGGAGGCTGCTGCGCGCTCTCGGATGGAAAGCGGACACCGAAATCGCGCCTCTCGGGGGACACCTCGATCTGGAGCGTCACCTTTTCCCCACCGGGCAGGGAAGCGATGACAGCGTGCCGTCCGGCCTTCAGAGACGAAACCACGATCGACTTCGGATCCCCCTGTCCCTCGCTCGTCAACGCCTGCTGACCATCGATGGAGAGCCGGAAGGGACCCCGGTTGGCCTTGAACGTGACTCCGCTCACCATCTGCTCGAGAGAAGGAGCGGCAGGAGCAGCGGTGGGCAAAGGCGCGGTGCCACCGATGGCGTCATTCATCCGGGGAAGTATCACGCGCCATGACAGGACGCCGAGGGCAATCACGGAGGCCGCGATCACGCCGGCGGCCAGGAGGATCCGGCTGCCCTTCCGAAACTCGACACCTGCTTCTTTTGCCGCCTTCCAGATCGAATGCTCCCGCCGGATCCATCGGCGGAAGAGGTCCATCTTGAATCGATAGGTCTCCGCGTCGCTCTTCTCCAGGAACTCCCGGTGGTAGGAATCCTCGAGGAGGATATTCACCCTCTGGCCCTTGAAGGGCAGGACGATCCTGTTGGCCCGGATGAAATTGAGAATCGACCGGCCGTCGGACCATCCCTCGGGATCGGCAAGCCGGCCGGCAAGCGCGGCCAGGATGACGTGGTCCCACTCGCTGAGGCTGTTCCAGGAATAGATCATCTGGGGCAGCGGGTTGTCCACGATTTCCCGGGCGATGCGCTCCAGATCCGGGCCTCCGGGGTCAGTCGTGCCCGCCTCGATGAGCAGGTCTGTCATGTTCTGGCAGATCACCTGGGTATAGAAGGGCTGGCCCCCGGTGAGGCGGTAGATGGCTCCCATCAGCTCCTCTGTGTAGGTGACCGAGTCACGCAGGGGCTCCGCGATGAGGCGGAAGGTGTCCTTGCGGGAGAGATAGGAAATCTTGCGGTAGATGGATTTGCCCAGCAGGGACTTCCACACATCGATCGTGCGGTTTTCGAGATTCGTGGAGCCGGTGAATACGAAGGAGACGCGGAACGGGCTTTCCAGGATTCCCGCAAGATAATGGACGGCGGACTCGCTCAGGCTGCCGTCCCTGATCTTCGCTTCCACCAGCTCGTACTCGTCGAGGAGGAACAGGACAATCTTCCCCGGCGCTCTCTCGTGGACGGATGCGAGGAACAACTCGAAGAGGCGGTCGACACTCCCCGCGGAGGCCTCCAAGGTGTCCATGGCCAGACCGGGGAGGCCCAGCGCGGCGCACCCGAGCCTGAGGATTGCCCGGAAGAACTCCAGGTCTCCCTTGATCCCCGCGAGCATCTGCATGTCGATCAGCACGGGCATGAAGGAGTCGCCGAGTCTCCCCCCAAGGATCTGGAAGAGAATCGATGTCTTTCCCGACCTCCGCTCTCCGCAGAGGACGACGATCTGGTTCGACCTCTCCTCGCCGATCTTTTTCGCGACGAACTGAAAATCATCTTCCCGACCGAAAAACATCTCCCGGGACTTGATGGGATTGCCAACGATATAGGGATTCAACTTTATGCGATTCATTTCAATGAGCCATTATACCACACCCGCGAAAAGACGCGCCTCTTTGACGATCCCGCACCCTATGGATAAATTCGTTCTCTCAATCATGATGCAAGGAGAATCATAGTGAGCATGACGCGCACGCTGGGGAGATCGGGAATCAAGGTCAGCGCCCTGGGCATGGGCTGTTGGGCGATCGGTGGGCCCTTCTGGAGGGGCGAGACGCCCCACGGCTGGGGCGAAGTCGACGACGAAGAATCCATCCGCGCCATTCACCGGGCCCTTGACCTGGGCGTCACCTTCTTTGACACGGCGAACGTGTACGGGGCAGGACACAGCGAGCGTGTGCTCGCGCGGGCGCTGAGGGGCCGGCGCGACCAGGTCGTGATCGCCACGAAGTTCAACAGCGTCTTCGACGAAACTACGCGGCAGGTATCGGGCGCCGACTGCACGCCCCCGGGCATCCGCAAGGCGTGCGAGGACTCCCTGCGCAGGCTCGAGTCGGACTACATCGACCTGTACCAGTTCCATGACAACGGCTACCCGGCGGACCAGGCCGGACCCGTGCGCGATACACTCGAGGAGCTCGTCCGTCAGGGCAAGATCAGGGCGTACGGATGGAGCACGGACTTTGCCGACCGGGCCCGCGCCTTTGCGGAAGGACAGAAGTGCGCCTCCATCCAGCTCCAGCTCAATGTGCTGGACGACAACCCGGAGGTGCTCGCAGTCTGTGAAGAAAACAACCTCGCTGCAATCAATCGCGGCCCGCTGGCCATGGGTCTCCTGACCGGCACGTACACTGCCACGACAAAGCCCGCAGCGAACGACGTCCGGGGTGAGAAGAGCCCGGAGTGGATGAAGTACTTCAAGAACGGCAGGCCCAGCCCGGAATGGCTGCAGAAGAGGGATGCCATCCGTGAAATCCTGACGAGAGGCGGCAGATCCGTCTCACAGGGTGCGATCGGGTGGCTGTGGGCCCGGAGCGGCCGAACGATCCCCATCCCCGGCTTCCGCACGGTGAAACAGGTCGAAGAGAACGCAGCGGCCCTGAACCTCGGCGCCCTCGGCACGGACCAGATGTCGCAGATCGCGAAGATCCTCGGCAGATAGACGGTGGGCGCGCGACATCCGACTGACCTGCCGGTCATCCACTTCGAGTCAGACAGGCTTTGGGAGCGTTGGTTGAAGACGAATCACGCGTCCTCCGCCGGCCTCTGGCTGAAGATCGCAAAAAGCAATTCCGGCATCGACACCGTAACCTATGCACAGGCGCTTGAGACCGCGCTCTGCTATGGATGGATCGATGGCCAGAAAGCCGCCTTTGACAGCCGGTTCTGGCTGCAGCGATTCACGCCGCGAAAGTCCGGCAGCGCATGGTCGAAGGTCAACCGCGGGAAAGCGACGCGGCTTATGGACGAAGGCAGGATGAAGCCCGCGGGAATGCGGCAGATCGAGCGGGCACGGCAGAGTGAAGAGTGGGAGAAGGCGTATGAATCCCAAGGCACCTCATCCGTGCCCGATGATCTGAAGCAGAAGCTGGAAGAAGACCCTGCTGCCTTGAAGTTCTTCGAGAGCCTGGACAGCGCCAATCGTTACGCAATCCTGTATCGAATCCATCAGGCCAGGAAACCGGAGACCCGGGCACGTCGGATCGAAAAGTACCTGGGCATGCTCCGGGAGAAGAAAAAGCTCTACTCGGTCTGATCAGAAGACCTCAGCGCTGGTCTGCACCAGGGGTGGGCTTTTGACTGAGCACGGCTCTTCCCGATTTGAACACCTGCACCACCTCCTGAAGCGCAGAGATGTCTTCCAACGGGTTCCGCGAGACAGCAAAAAGGTCAGCAATCTTGCCCTTCTCCACCGTGCCGAGGTCAGCCGCTCTCCCGCAGGCCTCACGCGTTCCTGGTCCCTGCGATGATCACGTCCAGGGGGGAGAGGCCGGCTTCGAGGAGAAGCTTCGCCTCCGTAATGGGAAATCCGCTGTCGAATGGAATCGTGTAGCCGTTGAAATCGGTGCCGAGAGCGATCCTTCCGCCCGCTTTGAAGAAAACCCCCGTGTTTCGAATAGCGACCTTGTCCCAATCGAGGGAGTGCTTGGCGCTCACGCCCTTCCATAATTCAAGGGTCGGCACCCAGATGATCCCTTTTTCGGCGATGTCTCTCGCCAGTGCTTCGGAAAGAGGCTCAACAACCATGTGTGCGATGTCGTCGACCCCCTCATCGACCGCAAGGGGTAGATTCCGCACATGAGAGACGTGGGCAGAGACCTTCCTGTTCGCCGCGTGAGCCTGCGAAACGATTGCGCGGACTTCCCCAGCACTCATCATCGGCCATGTTCTCCCTTGCAGGTCGTCCTCTATCGCAATCTTGACCAGATCGGCTCCTGTCCCGATGTATTTGTTCACCGCAGCGCGGGCGGACTCAGTTCCGTCAATAAATACGGTGCCGTAGCCGAGGTCGCGTGCGGTTGTGACACCCGCAGACAACCAACGGCGGAAATTTCCTTGATCATAGAGGCTGTGAACGTGCGCATTGATGAATCCGGGCAGAAGATATGCCCCGTGCAGGTTGACCCGCGTGTATCCCTCGGTGCCGCCGGTCTCACTCGCGCTGCCGACGGCCTTGATGATGCCGTCCTTGATGAGGACAACCGCATTCGAAAGCGGCGGCGAGCCAGTCCCATCGATCAGGACGCAGTCGACGATCGCGAGTGAGCCCGAGTGATTCGGAGTTTTCGCGCATCCGATGACGACGAAGGAAAGGAAGACGAGCAAGCAGACGAAACGCCAGTGTTTTTCCATTTTTCAGCCGGAACGAGAGATGAACTCCCGGATCGCATCGAGAAAGACAGTCCCATATGCGTCGAGCTTCGCCTCCCCGACGCCGGGGCAGCGCAGGAGGCCCACGCGGTCAGTCGGCCTGTTGTGTGCCATTGCGCGCAGGGTCTTGTCACTGAAGATGACATATGGCGGCAGCTGCCGCGCCTCCGCAATGCGTTTTCGCACCTGCCGGAGGCTCTGGAAGAGTCCCTCCTGCGCAGGCCCGTCGAGAGGGGCGGGTTCCGTGCTCTCGCGCGCGGTTTTCCCCGAGCTTCGCGTCCCCAGGAATGTCTCCTTCCCCTGGAGGAGAAGACGGCCCTTGCTCGAGAGGCTGTACCCCGCGGTGCGGCCGTCGCCGCGAACGAGACAGCCCGCGGCATCCAGCTCCCTGACCAGGGTCAGCCACCAGTCTCTCTCGTGATCCCTGCCAATGCCGTAGGTCGGTAGGGAATTGTGCCCGCGCTCCACCACCTTGTCCGTCGGATTGCCCGTCAGGATGTCGACGAGATGATGTGCGCCGAAGCGCTCCCCGGTGCGCACCACTGCCGAGAGAACCTTTCTCGCGGCCTCGGTCAGATCCTCCTGCGCCACCTCGCCGGCGCACACGTCGCAGCGGGCGCAGTTGCCCGGGTGCTGCTCGGCGAAGTGCGCAAGGAGCTGGGTCCTGCGGCAGACGGCCGATTCCGCATAGCGGAGGATCTCCCGCAGCCGGTTCTCGGCACGCGCGCGCTCCTCGGGGTTTTCCGTCCGGGCGATGTGCCAGCGGATGGATGCGATGTCGCCCGGCCCGTAGAGCAGCAACGCCTCGGCATTCTCACCATCCCGCGCGGCCCTGCCGGTTTCCTGGTAGTAGCCTTCGACGCTGCGGGGAAGGTCCGCATGCACCACCCAGCGCACGTTCGGCTTGTCGATGCCCATGCCGAAGGCGATCGTGGCAACGACCACCGTCACATGGTCCAGGTCGAACGCCTCCTGACGCGTGCGACGCAGGCCGTCCTCGAGGCCGGCGTGGTACGCCACAGCCTCGACTCCCCTGCCGCTGAGGAAATCCGCGGTGCGCTCCACCGCCTTGCGCGTGCCGCGGTACACGATACCCGGCTCTCCCTGGTGCCGCCGGATGAACTGGAGCACCTGTGCATCTCCGTCGCCCTCCCGGGCGCGCACCCGGTAGAAAATCTCGGGTCGATCGAAGCTGGCCCGGACGAGGTACGGCTCTCTCAGCGCGAGCAGGCGCACGATGTCGTCCTGCACCTGGGGTGTTGCCGTTGCCGTGAAGGCGGCGATGGGAACCCCGGGGAACTCGGCGCGAAGCAAGCCGAGTGACCTGTAGTCGGGTCGGAACTCGTGGCCCCACTCCGATATGCAGTGCGCCTCATCCACGGCGATCAGCCCCAGCCCGAATCGGGACAGCGCAGCGCGGAAGGCGGGGATCGACAAACGCTCGGGGGAGGCATACAGGAGTCGAATGGCGCCGGACGCAAGCGCCCGCCACGTAACCTTTGCCTCGTCGGAGGAGAGGGTGCTGTTGAGGAACGCGGCGTGGATTCCCTCTTCTTTCGCCCCGTCCACCTGGTCTTTCATGAGGGAGATGAGGGGACTCACCACCAGCGTGAGGCCGTCGCGCATAACAGCAGGGAGCTGGTAGCAGAGCGACTTGCCGCCGCCCGTCGGCAGGGCGGCGAACACGTCGCGTCCCTTGAGGATCGCTTCGACGAGGTCCCGCTGGTGCGGCCGGAACTCCGTGAATCCGAAATGCTGCTTCAGGGCCCGCGTGAGCTGATCCACGGAGCGTCAGTCCCCCGCGCGGGCGGCCAGCTCTTCCCACCGGGCCATCCGCTGCTCGAGCCTCTGCAATAGGTCCTGGTAGCGCCGGGAGTTCCTCCCCCGCTCAACGGGATCGATCGACTGCTGCTGGAAGGACTCCTCCAGGGACTTCTGCTCGTGCTCCAATTGCTCGATCTCCGCCAGGAGCTCGCCATACTCCCTGCGCTCCTTGAAGGACAGTCCTGACTTCTCCGCATGGGCGGGCCGGTACGCCTCGCGCGACGGGGTGTCGGGCGCGGCTGTTCCACTTCCCGCAATGGCGCGATAGTCCTCGTAGTTGCCGATGAAGCCGCGTGCTCCGCCTTCACCGTCGAATACGAGAAGGGAGTCGGTGAGCCGGTCCAGCATGGCCCGGTCGTGGGAGACCAGGAGGATGCAGCCCCCGAAGTCCGCCAGGTAATCCTCCAGCTGCCGGATGGTGTCGAGGTCCAGGTCATTGGTCGGTTCGTCCAGGAGCAGGAAATTGGGGGCCGTGGCGAGAAGCCGCACCAGCGTGAGCCGGCGCAGCTCGCCTCCGGAAAGCCGATCCAGGGTGACGGCGTGCATGCCGCGGGGAAAGAGGAACCGTTCCAGGAACTGCTCGGCGGAGAGCGACTCGCCGTGTTCCTGCGGCACCCGCTCGGCCAGGTCCTTCATGAAATCGATGACCGTGATGCCGCTGTGTCCCTCACCGCTTGCTTGGTGAAGATGGGCAAAGACCGTGGTCTCCCCCCTGATCACGCTGCCGGCATCCGGGGCCGTCTCTCCCGCGACAAGCCTGAGGAACGTGGTCTTGCCCGATCCGTTGGGGCCGATGACGCCGATGCGCTCTCCGCGGCGGAAGCTGTAGGTGAAGGGTGCAAGGACCTGCCGGCCGTCGTAGCTTTTCGTCACCCCGTGCATCTCCAGCACTTTCTTTCCCAGCCGCCGGTGGGTGGAGGTGAACTCGCGCATGGCCATTTCCGCCTGCACGCGGGAATCCAGGAGGTCCTGGATGCGCTGCTTGCGGCCCTTGTCCTTTCCCGTGCGTGCTCGGGGGCCGCGCTTCAGCCATTCCAGCTCGCCCCTGAGGATCGCGCCCCGGCGCTGCTCGGCCCGCTCCCGCGCCTCCTCGCGCTCCGCCCGGCGCTCAAGGTACGAGGAATAGTTGCCCGGGTATTTCAGGATCGCGCGGCCGTCGATCTCCATGATCGCCGTGCACACCCCGTCCAGGAAGTAGCGGTCGTGGGTGACGAGGATGAACCCGAAGGCCGCCCCGCGCAGACGGCCCTCCAGCCATTCGATGGTGTCCAGGTCCAGGTGGTTGGTGGGCTCGTCCAGAAGGAGGAAGCCGGCGCGGCGCGCGAGACACCGGGCGAGGGACGCCTTGCGGACCATGCCGCCCGAGAGCATGCCCATGTGCGCCGAAAGGTCGTCGAGCCCCAGCTCGCGGCACAGGGAGCGGAACGTGTCGGCGATCGAGGCGTGTTCTTCAGCGCTCACGGGTTTCGGGCCGGCATCCTCCTGGAAGCAGTACTCTTCCAGCGATGTCCCGGGCCGGAAGAGCGGCCGCTGCGGCAGGGTGCTCATTGTCAACCCGCGGTTGCGGGATACTGCGCCGGTATCGGGAAGGATCTCACCGGTCAGGATCTTCAGAAAAGTCGATTTCCCTGCCCCGTTCCTCCCGATGAATCCGATTTTCTCGCCCGCATCGATCCCCAGGGTCACCCGCTCGAACAGGGGGGCGTCCACCAGGGTCTTGCTCACTCCATCGAGGGACAGGACGTTCATCGGCCTGGACTATAGCCGCCCCGCTGAGGAAAGACAACGCGCACGACCCGCGCCGCGGGCCGAGCCGTGCGCATCTCAGGTCATGACTTCTTCGCCACCAAATCCGGGAACATCTTCTGGAGATTCGCGACCTTCGGCCGGTCCCAGTACACGATGTAGGGGTAGTCGGGATTGTTGTCCATGAAGTTCTGGTGATAGTCCTCTGCCGCGTAGAAGGCCTTCAGGGGCACGACCTGGGTCACGATCGGTTTTGGAAACATGCCCGTCTTGTCAAGCATCCGGATGTACTCCTCCGCCACCTTCTTCTGGCCGTCGTTGGCATAGAAGATCGCGGAGCGGTACTGGGTGCCGTGGTCCGGACCCTGGAAGTTCAGCTCCGTGGGATCGTGCGCAACGCCGAAGAACACCTTGAGCAGGGTGCCGTAGCTGATCCGGGAGGGATCATAGGTGATCTGGATGGACTCCGCGTGCCCCGTCCGTCCCGTGCCGACCATCTCGTAGTGGGCGGTGCTCATTTCTCCGCCCGAATACCCCGAAACGACGTCGATCACGCCCTTCAGGCGCTCGAAGACGCCCTCCATTCCCCAGAAGCATCCGCCGGCGAGCACGGTTGTCTGCGTGCCCTTCATCATCATCGGAGTGTCCATCGGCGGGCTGGGCATATCCGCGGCGGCCTTTGCCGCTCCGAGGAAAAGCATTGCCCCCGTCGCGAGCAGCAATGCGAATGTCGACCGAAGTGTGTGGATCTTCATGGCACAAAGATACCGCCGAACCATCACGAAAGAATCACGGGGAAATGCAAGATCCGTCCCGGACGCCGGCTAGAACTCCAGTCCCCAGCTCAGCTCGAACATCCCGAAGGGGAAGAGGAAGTCCCGGGTGAAGTTGTACGAGATCCCGGCGATCACGCCGGTGTGCCAATAGTGTCCGCCGGGGAATCGCCAGCGGTATCCCACGTTCGCGCCCAGGTTGGTGACAAAATCCCCGTTGCTGTTCACCGCGATCTCGGTGAAGGATCCCGCGTAGAGCCGGTTCGGCGATTCGGAGGGGAGGAATACCAGGATCGACGTCCCGGCCCCGACGTCGCCCAGGCCGAAGAGCAGCCAGTCCAGGGCTCCGGCATAGCCGATTCGCACGTGCGGCGAGATGAACAGGTTGTCCCCAACCTGGATGTGGAACCGCACGTAGGGCCCGAATTGCAGAACACCGAGGAGATTCACCTCCACCGCGTAGGGCTTCAAGGCCCCCGGAGGAGCGGATTGCGGAGCTGTGTCGGTGCTTTGTGCGACGAGGGGAACCAGCAGGACCAGCAGGAACACGGAAACCACGATCATTCGCTTCATGGTGTCCTCCTGTTCTGGAGCGATTTACAAATATATATGCCGGGCAGGAACAGGGCCAATGAAAATCAGGCAGAAGGCTGCATGGAGGGGAGCCGTACAGTGAACTCGCTGCCCTTGCCGGGCTCGGAAGAAACGCTCACTGTGCCTTCGTGCAGCTCGGTCAGCCGTTTCACGAGGCTGAGGCCAAGACCCGTGCCGGGGATGCCGGCGGTCTGCTCGTTGCGGGCCCGGTAGAACTCTTCGAACACCTTCGCGCTGTCCTCGGGTGACATTCCGATGCCCTCGTCCTTGACGGACACCGCGACGTAGATCCCCTCCCGGCCGATCCGTACGAGGACACGCCCGTCGTCGCAGGAATACTTGATCGCATTTTCCACGAGGTTCGAGCAGATCATGGACAGCGCTTCCCGGTCGGCGAGCACGTGCGCGCCTGCCGCGCAGTCGGAGATCTCCACGGAGATGCGGCGCTCCTCCGCCTTTTCCCGGTGGATTTCCATTACCTCGGCGAGGACTTCCGCAACGGCCACCGGCGCTCGTTTCAATGAGAAATTGCCCGTCTGGATCGCCGTGAGGCTAATCAGCTCGTTGACCATCCCCCGGAGCGTTCTCACCCGGAGCAGGGCCCGCTCCAGCATGTGCCGTTCCTCCGCGGGGTCGGCCTTCAGCATGCCGCTCAGCACGAGGTTCAGCCAGCCCTCGGTGGCCGCAAGGGGACTCTTCACCTCGTGGGCCACGAGTGACACGAACATGGATTTGGCCGTATCCAGCTTCTTCAGCTCCGTCACGTCGCTGAAAACGGCCACTGCCCCGGATGTCTCCCCGCCGGGCTCGATGATCGGGCTCACGTTCACCATGTAGGTGAACGCGCCCAGGGGGATCTGCCGGGAGAGGATCATGAACCCGCCCGGTGAGTCGAGGACGATGTTCACGATCTCCCGCACGTCGGCGCTTTCGATCTCATCGAGGGGAAACGGGATGGGCCGGTGGGCGCAGTCGGGGAGGATGCGGGCGGTGGCGTTGTTGCGCAGCACGACCAGCTTCTCGCTGTTGATCACGAGAATGCCGTCCGTCATCGCCGCAATGATCGTGGTGCTCCGCGATCGTTCGGCGGCAACCTCGAGGAGCCGTTTTTCACGCTCCTCGCGGAGCCTGCGCGCTTCGAGGGATAGGGCCCGCCTCTCCAGGCCGTTCTTGATGGCAAGGAGGAGCTCGTCCGGCGTGAAGGGCTTGGGAATATAGCTGTACGCTCCCTGCCGCGTGCCTTCCACGGCCGTGTCCAGGGTGGCGTGCGCGGTGATGATGATTGGGACGATGTCGGGATCCCTGATCCTTGCCTCTCGGATCAGCTCCAGCCCGGACATCCGGGGCATCTGCAGGTCCACCAGGAGGACCGCGAAGGGTCCGCGCTCCACGAGCTGCGCGAGCCCCGCCTTGCCGTCGCCCGCCGTGAGCACCTCGTACCCCTCGGAGGCGAGGATCTTCCGACACCCTTCGCGGACACCCAGCTCGTCGTCCACCACGAGGATCCGGGCACCGGCGGGCTCGCTCACCCGACGAGCTCCTTCACCCTGGCCAGGAGCGCGGCGGGAGACACCGGCTTGTCGAAGAACGCCTCGGCATTCATGGCTGCAAGGTCCTCGGCTGTTCGCGGCCGGAAGTCGAAGCCCTTCTGGCGTGCAACGGCGGAGACGATGATCATCGGGATGTCCGCGAACCGGGGATCGGACCTGAGCGCCCGGGCGAAGGTGAAGCCCGCATCGAGTGATTTCATCATGAGGTCCGTCACCACGAGCGCCGGCCGCTCAATTCCGGCAGCGGAACCGAGGGCCTCCAGCGCCTCCCGGGATTCGGAGAAGCACCTCGTGCGGTACCCACCGTGCGCGAGGATGGCCTTCTCCATCTCGAGGAAGTCCTTGTCGTCATCGACAAGATAGATCATCGGGCCGCTGGACATGCCGATCAGCCCCGAGGCGCCTTCCGCTCCTGGCGGAGTTGCGCGTCATGTGGCTTCAGCGCCTTGTCCACCACGGTGAGCAGAAGCTGGGGCTCCACGGGCTTCTCCAGCAGGGCGTCCACGGGCAGCCACGTGCGGTCGGGCTCCAGGTGGAAGGGTATGCTGTCGTTCGCGGAGGTGATCATGACCAGCGGGATGGACTTGGTATGCTCGGAGTTGCGCAGCTCGCGGGACACTTCGAAGCCGTCCTCCCGGCTCTCCATGACCATGTCCAGGATGATGATGTCGGGCCTGCGGGCGCTCACCTCTTCAAGGCATTGCCGGCCGCTGTACGCCACGCGCACGGAATACCCGTTCCGCTCCAGGAGCATACGGTTCATCTCCACGAAGTCCGCATCGTCGTCAACCAGCAGAACCGTTCGTACCGAGCTCATGGGTTTCCTCCGGGGATTTCCTGTCGATGGGGATCCGAACAAGGAAGGACGTGCCCTGGCCCGGGCTGCTGTCCACCGTGATGTCCCCTGCATGCATTTTCACCACGCCGTAGACAATGGACAAGCCCATCCCTGTGCCCTTGCCCAGCTGTTTCGTGGTGTAGAAAGGCGTGAAGATCTCCTTGACGACCTCGGGCGGCATGCCGCAGCCGTTGTCGCTCACCGTGAGATGCACCCTGTCGCCGGCGGCGGAGAGGCCGGCGCTCGCGACCACCTCGCCGGTGCCGTCAGTCCTGCCTATTTCCTCCACCGCGTCGATCCCGTTCTGAATGAGATTCACCAGCATCTGCCGGACCTGGTCTGCGTCCAGCATCAACCGCGGCAGGGCCGGGGCGATCTCGCACCGCACGCGCACGACCTTCGGATCCAGCTTCAGATTCATCGTGTCCACGAGGTCCCGCACGAGCCGTCGGAGGTCCATCGGGGTTTTCACCACGCGCGACTGCCGGGCGAAATCCAGCAGGCCGCGCATGATCGTGCGGCACCTGTTGGCCTCGGACACGATCATCTGGATGTCCTCCGACTCGGGGTCCCCCTCCCGATGGGCCTTCAGGAGCATGTGGGAATACAGGAGGATCGTGGAGAGCGGGTTGTTGATCTCGTGCGCAACGCCCGCCGAGATCTGCCCCATGGAAGCGAGCCTCTCCGTCTGCACCAGCTTGTCCTGCGTCGCCTGGTGGGAGCGCTGGAGGATGGAAAGCGTTCCCTCCAGCTCTTCCACGAGGTAGGGCAGGCACATGCTCACCTCGGCAAGACCCTGGCAGACGGCCACGGCCTTGTCCCGGCAGGAGGGATACCCGCAGGAGCCGCAGTTCAGCTGGTCTTCGGGACCGAACTTCCGCATCCTCTGCAGGGCACCGGCGATCTCCGCCTCGCCGGGCTGCGGGAGCACCACCGCCTCCTCCCGGAAATCCCGGGAGAGATCGACTTGGTCGAACTCGGCAAGCTCTTCCTGAATGTCGCGGCCGGACATGGAGCCGTTTCTCTCGTTGATGTGGTCGGTGAGCATCTCCTTGCGCGCAAAGACGCTCAGGCTGTTGGTCATCTTCGGGCCGTTGATGCACCCCTCGCAGAAAAGCACGTCCAGCACCCGGGCCCTGCTCTTCCCGTCCGCAAGCTCCCGGAACACCGGCAGGACCCTGTCCTTTCCCTCGGTGACGAGCACGTTGTTCTGCAGTATGTCGGCGTCGATGCCCGCCGCGCGCAGGAGGCCGCCGGAGATCGGGATGGAACGGCCAAGGAACGCCCGGGGCCCGTCCAGCTCGGCCGGCTCCTCGGAGCCGGGCTGGATCCCGGCAGCGTCGAACATGGAGAGAAGCTCTTCGTAGGTGAGGACCGCATCGACCGTGCCCTGCACGAAGGGGTCCTTGATCTCCGCCTTCTTCGCGATGCAGGGTCCGATGAAAACGATCCGGATTCCCGAGCCGAACTTTGCCCTGATCGCCCGTGCCGTGGCGATCATCGGGGAGACCACGTGCGCCAGGGAGCCCTGCAGCCGGGGCAGGTACTTCTGCACGTACGAGACGATCGCGGGACAGGGCGTGCTCACCACCGTCTGTCCACCCCGGATGGCCTGCCGCGCAAGCCGCGCATACTCCCGGCTCACCAGCTCCGCGCCGAAGGCCACCTCCCAAACCTGGGCGAATCCCAGGCGGCGCAGCGCGGCGACAATGCGGCCGGGGCTCGTGTCGGCGAACGCTGCGGGGAATGAAGGGGCGATGATGGCGATGACTGCGCCGAGGTACCCGGCGGATTTGGCGCCGGCGTGCCCGGGGGACAGCATCCTGCTCACGAGCATCGTCGCATCCTCGATGCGCTTGGCCTTCTGGGTGCAGACTTTCACGCAGTTCCCGCACGCCACGTATTGCTCCGCGATCACCGTGGCCTGCCCGGCGATGACCTTGATGGCCTTCGCCGGGCATTCGCGCACGCACGCGTAACAGCGTCTGCATTTCTCGGGAATCGTGGAGACGATGCTCATGTCGGACCCGCGCCCCGCCCCCCTACACCCTCTCACGCGCGGTGTAGCGCGTGTGCAGGAGGTGGTGCGATTTCTCTCCCAGCGGCTTCTTCAAGAACTCCTGGTAGATCGCCGCCACCTCGGGATTGTCGTGGGATTTGCGGATGGGCTTGCCCTCGTCCTCCTTGTAGATGGCCGCAATGCGCGCCCTGCGCACGTCGTCGGTGGTCAGGCGCGGCTGCCCGCCGCCCCCGATGCAGCCGCCCGGGCAGGTCATCACCTCCACGAAGTGGTAGTGCTCGCCTCCCTTCATTCTCTCGATGAGGAGCCGGGCATTGCCCAGGCCGTGGGCAACGGCGACTTTCAAAGTCACCCCCTCCAGGAAGGACCATTCGCGCACAGTGCCCTCGATTTTCACGGCAGCCTCCTTCACTCCAGTGAGACCGGCGATGGGGGCCACGTGAAGGTTGTCGAAGGGAAGCTGCCGTCTGGTCACGATCTCGTACACCGTCCGCAGGGCAGCCTCCATGACGCCCCCCGTGTTGGCAAAGATGTCCGCGGCACCCGAGGAGGCGCCGAGGATGCTGTCCATCGCGCCGTCGGGGAGGTTCGGGAAATCGATGCCCCCCTGCCGGATCATCCGGCCCAGCTCCCTGGTGGTGAGCACCACGTCCACATCACGCACGCCGCTTGCGGTCATCTCGGGCCGCTGGGCCTCGTACTTTTTCGCGGTGCACGGCATGACCGAGACAACAAAGACGTCCTCGGCCTTTTTCCCGATCTTCTCCGCGTAGTAGGTCTTGGCAACCGCGCCGAACATCTGCTGGGGAGACTTGCAGGTGGAGATGTTGGGGAGGATCTCGGGATAGAAGTGCTCGGCGTACCGGATCCATCCCGGCGAACAGCTCGTCAACAGCGGCAGCGGCACCGCCTCCTTGTCCACCAGTGCCTTCTTCAGCCGGGTCAGCAGCTCGGTTCCTTCCTCCATGATCGTGAGGTCCGCGCTGAAGTTCGTGTCGAACACCTTGTCGAAGCCCATCAGCCGCAGGGCGGTCACCATCTTGCCCGTCACCAGCGTGCCGGGCGGCAGGCCGAAGCACTCGCCGATCGCGGCCCGGATGGCAGGGGCGGTCTGCACGACCACCGTCTTCTTCGGATCGTCGATCGCGGCCCATGCCTTGGCTGTCTCGTCGTTTTCCCCAATGGCCCCCACGGGGCAAACGGCCGCGCATTGGCCGCATTGCACACACACCACGTCCGCGAGGTCCGAAGTGAAGGCCGGACCGATGACGGACTGGAAACCGCGTTTCTGCGGGAAAATGGCCGCCACCCCCTGCGTCTGTCCGCAGACGGTGACGCAGCGACGGCAGAGAATGCACTTGGCCGTGTTCCGCACGAGGGCTGGGGTGCTCGTGTCCTTGCGCCGGACGCTCATGCTGCCGGCATAGGTGATCTCGCGGATGCCGAGGTCCCGGGCCACGGCCTGCAGCTCGCAGTCGCCGTTCCTGTCGCAGGTCTGGCAGTCGCCGTCGTGGTCGGAGAGGATCAGCTCGACGACCGTTTTTCTGGCCGCCCGCACGCGCGCCGAGTTGGTGTGCACCTTCATTCCTTCGAATGCGGGAGTGACGCAGGAGGCCATGAGGCTCCTGGCTCCCTCCACTTCCATGAGGCACACGCGGCAGGAGCCGATGGCCTGCACCTTTTTCAAGTAGCAGAGACTTGGGACGTGGATCCCGGCCTGGCGGGCGGCCTCCAGCAGGCTCGTTCCGTCCGCCACGCTGATCGTCTTGTGGTCTATTGTCAGGGATGGCATTGCTTTCTCCTCTCTACTCTCGGTAATCGCAGCGCAGGCAGCGCTTCGCCTCTGCAAGGGCCACCCCGGCGGACCACGTGGTCTCCACCTCGGCGAACCCCTTGCGCCGGGATACGGGGATCAGCTTCAGCCCAGGACGCGTGCCCATGACGGGATCCGCGTCTGGGTCGAAGAAGGTATCCACTATGCGGGGAGCCCGCCACGGGATGTCTCCCTTTCCCGCGAGGAACGCGTGCATGCCCACGGCCGCTTTTTCTCCCGCGGCGATCGCCTCGATTACCGACGAGGGCCCGCTCACCGCATCACCTCCCGCAAAGACCCATTCCTCGGAGGCCTGGCCGTTCACCGGGTTCACCGCGATGAACTCGTGGTCGTTGAGCTTCAGGGACACTCCGTTGAAGATCTCATTTGGCTGAAGCGTCTGTCCCACCGCGGCGATGAGCTGGTCGGCCGGCATCATGAAGTCGCCCTGCGGGTCCGCGACCGGCCTACGCCTGCCGGAACGGTCGAAATCGCCAAGCCCCATGCGGCGCATCTTCACCGCCGCAAGCTTTCCCTTTTCCTGCTGGAGCTCCACCGGTGTCGCGAGAAACTGGAACTTCACTCCCTCGCGCTCCGCCTCCTCCACCTCTTCCCTGTAGGCGGGCATCTCCGCGCGCGTTCTCCGGTAGGCCACGGTCACGGAGCCTGCCCCCAGGCGAAGGGCGGTTCGCGCCGCATCGATCGCAGCGTTGCCGCCGCCTACGACGACGACGTTCTTTCCCACGGGCACCTTGCCGGTGAGATTGTACTGCCTGAGGAAGTCGATGGCCTCGGTCACGCCCGGCGCATCCTCACCCGTCATGCCCATGCTCGCTCCCTTCGGCGCCCCGACGGCAATAAACACCGCTTCGAAGCCCATCTCCTTCATGCTGGAAAGGGTGAAATCCCTGCCCAGCGACTGGTTCGTCCGTATCTGCACGCCGAGCTTCTCGATCATGCCGATCTCACGGCGCAGGATGTCGCGCGGGAGCCGGTAGGCGGGGATGGCCTGCACGAGCATGCCGCCGGGTTCCGATGCAGCCTCGAAGATGGTCGGCCGGTACCCCAGCCGGGCCAGGAAGTACGCACAGGAAAGACCCGCGGGGCCGGCGCCCACGACCGCCACCTTCCTCTTCGCGTTCTCCCCGTCAGCGGGCATGGGGGGAAGATTGAGCTCCTTTTCCTGTTCGACCATGTAGCGCTTCAGGGACCTGATGGAAAGCGGATCGTCCAGCGTGGACCGCCGGCACTTGCTCTCGCAGGGATGGAAGCACACCCGTGAGCACACGGCAGCGAGCGGGTTCCTCTCCCGGTGCAGCGTGAGCGCCTCGTCGAAGCGCTTCTCGCCGATCAGGCTCACGAACCCCGGCACGTCCACGCCCGCGGGGCACGCGTTCTGGCACGGGGCGCGCACCAGCTCGGGGCAGACGCCGGCCCGGCACTTGTGGTCCCTGATGTGCTCGACGAACTCCTCCCGGAAATGCCGGATGGCAGAGAGGACGGGGTTCGGGGCCGTCTGGCCCAGCCCGCAGAGCGCCGTGTCCTTGATCGTGTGGCCCAGGTCCACCAGGCGCTCGATGTCCCCTTCCTGGCCCCTGCCCTCGCAGATGCGGTCCAGGATCTCCAGCATCCGCCGGGTGCCCACCCGGCAGGGCGTACACTTGCCGCAGGATTCGTCCTGCACGAACTCCAGGAAGAACCGGGAGATGTCCACCATGCAGGTGTCCTCGTCCATGACGATGAGCCCGCCCGATCCCATGATGGCGCCCAGCTCGACGAGGGATTCGTAGTCCACGGGCACGTTCAGGTGGTGCCGGGGAATGCAGCCTCCCGACGGTCCTCCGATCTGCGCGGCCTTGAAGGTCTTGCCCTCCCTCATGCCGCCGCCGATGTCGAAGACCAGCTCTCCGAGCTGCATGCCGATGGGGATCTCCACCAGGCCCGTGTTCTTCACCGCGCCGGCGAGGGCGAAGACCTTGGTGCCCTTGCTCTTCGCGGTTCCCATGGAGGCATACCACGACGCGCCTTTCAGGATGATCGAGGGGATGGCGGCGTACGTTTCCACGTTATTGAGGAGGCTCGGCTTGTTCCAGAGACCCTTGAACGCGGGGAACGGGGGCCGAGGCCGAGGCTCGCCCCTGTTTCCTTCTATAGAAGTCATCAGCGCAGTCTCTTCACCGCAGACGAATGCGCCCGAGCCCATCCTGATCTCCAGATCGAAGGAGTGCGTGGAGCCCATGATGTTCTTTCCCAGCAGGCCGCGCTCCCGCGCATGTCCGATCGCCCGGGTGAGCCGCTCCACTGCCAGCGGATACTCGGCGCGCACATACACGTAGCCCTGGGAGGAGCCGATGGCGTAGCCGGCGATGGTCATGGCCTCGATGAGGCTGTGCGGGTCTCCTTCCAGAACGCTCCTGTCCATGAACGCGCCCGGGTCTCCCTCGTCGGCATTGCAGAGAGTGTACTTCTCGGTGCCGTGCGCCTCGCGCCACAACCACCACTTCATGCCCGTGGAGAAGCCCGCCCCGCCCCTGCCACGGAGGCCGGACTGCTTCACCTCTTCGGTCACCTGGGCCGGTGACATCTCGGTGAGCACCTTCGCCAGGGCCCCGTAGCCGTCCCGGGCGATGTACTCCTCGATCTTCAGCGGGTCGATGAGCCCGCAGTTGCGCAGCACGATCTTCTCCTGCCTACGGAAGAACGGGATCTCACGCAGTCCAAGCGCTTCCATGCCGTCCGGGCGCCGCTCGTACGCGAGGTCCTTCACAACCCTGCCCCTCAGCAGGTGCTCCTCGGCAATTCGCTCCGCGTCCGCCGGCTTGAGGTTCTGGTAGAGGATCCCGTCGGGATGTATCACGGCCACGGGGCCCGCCGCGCAGGGGCCGAGGCAGCCGGTCTCGAAAATCTGCACCTCGCCGTCCAGCCCGCGCTTCTGAACTGCGGCCCGCATTGCGGCGCTCAGCTCGAGGGCACCGGAGGCGACACAGCCGCCTCCCGTGCAGATCAGCACGTTGCACCTGGACCTGCTCATGTCGCGTCTCCCTTTATGATGTACTGCTCGACGGGCCCGCCCTTGCGGAGATGGCGCTCGACGAACTCCCGCACCTTCGCGCGCGTGAGGTTCCCGTAGAGGAAATTGCGCCCGGCCTTGTCGGTGTACGTGAGCATGGGCTCCTTGTCGCACAGCCCGATGCATCCGGACTGTCGGACGGTGACGGTCTGCACCGCGCACCTTTCCAGCTCGGTGACGAGCTCCGCCACGATATCGCGCGCGCCCGCGGCGATTCCGCAGGTGCCCATGTGCACGACGACCTGCGACTCCTTCGGGCCGCCGCGCAGGTCCACCTGGCTGCGCGCCTGGTCGCGAAGTTTCAGGAGGTCCTGGGGACTGCCGATTCTTTGGCTCATCTTGCTCCCACCCTTTCCCTGTATCCCGCGAACAGCGCGCGAAGCTTCGGCGGCTTCACCCGCTGGTGCACGTCTTCGTCGATCATGATCGTGGGAGCAAGGCCGCAGGCGCCGAAGCAGCGGGCCACCTCGAGGGTGAACAGGCCGTCGGTCGTGGTGCCTCCCACATCGATTCCCAGCTCCTGCCGGCAGGTCTCCAGCACCTGTTTTCCGCCGCGGACATAGCAGGCGGTGCCCAGGCACACGCGGATCAGGTGCTTCCCCCGGGGCATGGTGGAGAAGAAGGAGTAGAAGCCCACGACTCCGGCCACCTCGCTGTAGGACTTGCCCAGCCGGAGCGCCACGCGCTTCAGCACGCTCTCCGGAAGGTAGCCGAAGATTCCCTGCGCGATCTGCAGCACGGGAATGAGGGCCCCCGGCTTTCCATGGTACTCCGTCAGAACCTCGTCGAGCCTTTCCATGAGCTGCGACTCGGTCGCCTGTGCGCACTCGTTCATGCCCTTCTCCCTTCCTCTGGTTAATTACTCCGACGCGTGGAGGGCCGAGAGACCCTCCGCGATTCGTTCCTTCACGCGCCGCGCCACGGCGATCGCGCTGCGGCCGCCCACCGGCAGACCCCGGATGATTTCCACCGTGTCCACCCGCCATTCCCTGTTCCCCACGCGCAACCGGGAGCGCAGCTCCACCCCGGGGCTCGTGCAGACCACGGAGGCCAGCGTTGCGGCAAGGTCTCCCAACGGGCTCCTGTCGACGTGGGACAGCGGCATCGTCGCCCGCACGGCAAGCCCGCCCAGGCATGATCTTTCCATGCGAAACGATCCCCTTGCCTGCTCGGTTCGAAACTTCAGAAGGCTCAGACCCAGCCCTGTCTTCTTTCCTTCCTTCGTCGTGAAAAAAGGGTCGGCGGCAATGTCCGCCGGAACGGGCAGGCCGGGACCGTTGTCCTCCACGACGATGCAGAGGAGGTCCCGGTCTTGCTCTTCCTCCACCGCAATGGCGATCACGGTCGCACCTGCCCGCATGGCATTCTCGATGAGGTCGAGGATGTGCAGGCTGATCTCACGCAATCGCAGAGCTCCGTCCCCCGGCCATGCCGAGTGCATTCGCAATCTCGTCGAAGGAAGGTTCCGGGATTTCCAGGAGCGTGACCCCGGTTCCCATGTCCTCCAGGAAGTGGCAGTCGAAGGAGCTCACGAGGGGAAGCCCGTGCCCGGCAAAGTCCGCCGCCTTCCCCCGGGCCGCTCCCGCGGCCGAGATCTCCAGCCCGTCGAACGGCACGTCCGGCGGGATGAACCCGAGCTGTCCCGGCACGCTGAAGCTCCTGCGGTCCACGTGCGCGGCCACCGCGAGCCCGCCATGGCGATGAACCAAGGCGACGGTTTCCGACAACGTGAGACGGCTCGCCGCGGACGGCAGCGCGGCATCCACGTCCAGCGCCTCCGCGACGGCGGAGGCATCCTCGGGCGTGCGGAACCAGCCCAGCACGTGCGCCTCTTCCACCGTCGTGATCTCGATACCGGCGATGACGACAGGGCCGTCCGGAATCCCGGCAGCGGCATCCGCGACAGCGCGCACGTTGCCGGCGGTGTTGTGGTCACACACGGCGATCACCGCAAGCCCCCTGCGCGCCGCTTCCCGCGCGATGGCGTTCGGTGTCATTTCGGGCGACGCGCAGGGTGAGAGCACCGTGTGGATGTGCATATCCGCGGCCCGCCGGTTCATTCACTCCCGTCCCCTGCCCCTCAACCCGAGCGCATACATCCTCCCTGCCAGCTCGAAGGTGGATTCCTTCGTCGCCAGGAGCGGCAGGCCCTCCTGAACGGCCTTCAGCCGCGCCAGCTCTTCGGGCCGCATCCCCTGCGTGAAGACCACCGCGGCGAGCCCCGCGTGCAGGGCCACGGCGATCACGTTCATGTGCACCTGGATGGTGAGCAGAATTCCGCCGGAAGGCGCGTTCGCAAGCACGTCGCTCAGCAGGTCAGACGCGTGTCCCTGCGTGACATCGGCGCCGCCATTCACGGAGAGCTCGGGGGTGAGCACTTCCAGGCCGAGGGTCGAAACGATATGTCCCAGTGTCATCGTGTTTCCTCCATGAAGGGGCAGCGCGAGGAGCCTGCCCTGCCCATGACGACGTCTTCCGCGAAAAGAGCACACGAGGGGGCGCCGCACGCCCCGCAGTCGCGGCCGGGCAGCGTGCGCGTCAGCGCATCGATTTTTCCCAGCGCCCGGATCGCGGCACCCATGTCCGGGTCCAGCCGCACGCCCGGGCGCTGCACATACGGACGCATCCTTCGAACAGCAGCGGCGTCACTCGCCTCCCCGCCCCCCGCCAGGCGCCGGGCGGACAGGAAGGGGTCTGCCGAAAGAAGCGGCGAGCCCGAGCAGCCCTGGTCGCAGAGCGAGAGGTCGAGGAGGGAGACGCCGGGGAGGCTCCCGGTTTCCGCCGCGGCCAGAACCCTCATCACATGTCGGACGCCGCTCACCACCAGTTCCCCGGGCACCCTCTCGGGCTCGCCGCGTGGCGCGCGCAGATTCGGCCTGTCTGCACCGGCCTGCGAGGAGAGACTGCCGAGCACGGCCGCCGAGAGCCGGGCCGGGCTCAGCACCGTGAGCCTGTCAGTGAGACTTTCCCCGTGGACCGCCGCGTACTGTGCCGGGCATGCCGCAAGCAGGGACACGGGACGCAGCGGAAACTCCTCACCCGCCGCCTCGATCGGTGAGAGCCATGGCCCGAGATTGGGGATCAGGGACGGGAACCGGCTTTCCACGAGCGCGGCCACGGCCGGGCACACGGGGGGGATGAGGGCATAAGCGCTAACCTAACTTCTTGACGTACCGCGGATCTTAGAGTACCATGGGCGTATGCGATCGGGCGCGGTTTTCGACGAGGAGTGGCAACTAATTGCTTCATTTCT
>Ga0315279_10002937_pt1 | contig 24631 bp, 18 predicted proteins | sample YL17G06_20_MG_FD_203694 | JGI IMG/M metagenome (GOLD analysis project Ga0315279, IMG submission 203694) | Sediment microbial communities from Yellowstone Lake, YNP, Wyoming, USA - YL17G06_20 | ecosystem: Environmental > Aquatic > Freshwater > Lake > Sediment | place: USA: Wyoming | collected...
ATTCGGCGTGCCCGCTCGTTCAACACGGGAGCCAACGATTCGAACTTTGCTCTGAGAAGGCCAACGTCCACACATCATATTATCGGATGGAACCTCAAATTTGTTCAGTTATTGTTTGACACTGCCTTAGCCTTTGTCTCGGATGATTTCTTCGCCCGACGCGGGTTTCATTACTTTGCTTTGACGTCGTAGCAGAGCAGTACATCCTGATCGCGGATGTACAGTTTGCCGTTGGCAATGACCGGGTACGGCCAGGCCGGCTGGTTGCTACGGTCCGGCTGTTCAAAACGCCCACGCTCGATGTACTGCTTCGGGTTCGGCTCAATCAGGAGCATCGTGCCGCTCTCCATGCGATAGTATAGGCGCCCATCCGCCAGAGCCACCGAGCCTTTCGCGCGACGACCTGCGCTCTCACGCTGGTCCCACATGACCCTGCCCGTCTTGAAGTCCAGACAAACCAGTGCGCCGCCCTCATTGCCGCCGCTGGCGCCGTAGAGGTAACCGTCCAAAAGGATCATGCCGCCGTGGTGGTTCTGCATGTCGGTGGTGGCATAGACTTCCTCGGCTTTGACGCCGCCGCTGGCATCCTTGCTCAGCTTGACCAAGCCGCCGCCCGCACCATAGGCTGAGGAAGCGAATACCATGCCATCGTGGTAGATCGGCGTGGCGCAGATAATCCCGAAGCGGTTGGCGGGTTTGTCATACTGCCAGAGGAATTTACCGTCGGATGCCGCGACCGAGATGAGCGCCCTGCTGGTGAGCTGTACGTACTGGCGCACCCCGTCGAAGTCGAAGGCGATGGCCGAGGAATAGACCGCTCCACCAGAACCGCCTCCGAAACCACCGGGCCCGCCGACACCCTCACGTCCACCGCCGAAACCACCACCACCGCCAAAGCCGCCTCCCTGGCTCATCATACCTCCCTCAAAACCTGTGTCCGGTTGCCAAACCTGGCCGCTCGAATCCGTAAACGGCGTGGACATCCCGGCCTTGATACGTATTGTCGCTGCGGATGACGCCGCACCTGCCTGCGGAATTATTTCAATCGCCTTAATTGCCGGGTTTTCAATCTTGGGCGTAAAATCAATGCGAAACTCTCCGTTGGTCACTTCCACAGGCACAGTTTCGATATAGGCTCGTCTGAAACCGCCGGCCTTTACCCAAATGTCAAAGTCCTTGAATTCATGCCCCTGGACGTTGTAGGAAAAAACACGCTGGCCCGGGCCGGTAATACCCTCGTAGGTCTCCGCAAAGTAGAGCTTCGCGAGATACTTGCCATTAGGAATCTTGCAGGAGAAAGCGGTCATCGAAAAATGCTCGCTTGAGAACAAGCCAGGATCCTTGGTTCCGGTGACCACAATAGCCGAACCACCGCCGCTTCCACCGGGACCACCCCGATCATCTCCGCGTCCGCCGGCACCCCCTCGACCACCGCCAAAGCCGCCAGGGGCTCCAGAAGCACCGGCCGGGCTGTCGGACATCTTGGCCTTCCAGACCGTCTCGCGGGTCAGCTTGTTTAGGGCCACCAGGATCGCATCTGGACCGCCGGGGGTGACCATTACTTTGTCACCATCAATGAGCGGCGATTCGCGGTAGCTCCACATGGGTACGCGCCCGCCGAAATCCTCTGTCATGCTGATTTGCCACACGATCTTGCCGTCTTCGACCTGCAGGCAAGCCACATTACCGCCCAGGCCCTCGACATAGAGCCGTTCGCCATCGACTGTCGGTGTGCACGCGGGTCCCTCTCTTCCCTGCGACGGTCGCTGCGCGAAAGCCGGGCCAAGGCGGGTCACCCAAAGCTCCTTGCCGTCGGTCTCGGACAGGGCCCAAACGATTTCGTCCTCGCCACGGTTGCTCATGCCGAAGACCCGCCCGGCGGCAACGGACGGAGCGCTGTAGCCGCCGCCGAGTTTGTCGATTTTCCAAGCGAGCGGGGGGCCATCGTTCGGCCATTCCTTGAGCAGGCCCGTGTCTACGGACTTGCCGTCACGGTTTTGCCCGCGCAATTGCGGCCAATCCGCGGCAAGGGCACTGGTTACACATAATAGTACTATCACCGATATACACTTCACACTGGCTTTCATTAGTACTGCTCCTTTTCAACAGTCAGCAACAGAGTCCGCCCTTTTGCTTCGAAAAAGCGAAGCCGCGAGGGCATTGAATACAGGTTATGGAATCTTTTCCTGGAAGGGGTCCTGATTCTTCAGCGGCCAGCCGTCCCAGCCGGGCCAATCCTGTGCGACGCTCTGGCCCGCAACAATCAGACTCATACCGGCCATGATCAAGGCAATTGATAGACTCGCCTTTTTCCTGGCAACCTCCGATCCGTCTCTTCTGGGAATCATTGAGCAACTTTGACACACTTCAACTGGCTTTGGTCTCGGATAAGGAGCTTACCGTCGGCAAGTGCTATTGGTGCCCAGTTTTGAGTTCGGAACATTCCAGCCATTTTGTCATCGCCTAGTTTTGCTCCAAGCAACTCTGCTGATGCAAGCGGCTTGAATCCGGATGGATCCGGCTCTATCAGGTACAAAGATGCGGCACCGTCGGTAGCTATAATCAGCCCATCAGCGAAAATCATACTGCCTTTATCAAAATTGGGTTTACGTTCCGTTTTCCACATTATCTGGCCATCCATGTTCATACACACCAGGCCGTAACGCCGGTTATTGGTACCATACTGAGCATAAAAGTAACCGTCAATTAATAGAGGTGGTATCGTCGGATCGCCAAATTCTTCGGTTCTGAAAACTTCTGTTGTGCCGTAGCTGCCATCTGCCTGTTTTTCGACCTTTATCATAAGTGCACCAAGTTCATATCCACCCACAACAAGCACTTTATTGTTACCGGCATCAACTGGACTGGCCACCGTTATATGACATTTCCACTGATTGTATTGCCAGAGGATTTTTCCCGTAAGAGGTTCTATTCCAACAATATTACCCAAAACATATGCCGCATTCGGATATCCGATACGATTAGTAGATGAAGTAACCATTACAACATGGTCTTTTCCGTCTATTTTTACAACTGCCGGACTGACATACGTTTCAAAGCCAAGATTGGGTGTTTTCCATTTAACATTTCCGGTAAGCTTTTCGTAAGCCACAACGCCAGCCTGGGGTGCCTGTGAGGCCACAATGAGCAAATCGCCGTAAATCAAAGGACACTGAGTAATGGCCCATATCGGAAGGCGACCACCACCAAAATCCGTCCAGACATTCTTATTCCAGACAGGTTTGTGTGTGTTGATGTCTATGCAATACAGATCTCCGTTGTGACCACATGAATAGACAGAATTGCCGTCCACAGTCGGTACGCTCCGTGAGCCGGGAAACATAACAGTCCCCGGAGCATCATAACCAAAACTCCAGAGTTCTTTTCCACTGGAAAGGTCAAAGCACCGCATTTTATCGCCAACCTTGTCGTCTCTGTCCAGTAAATAGACCTTACCGCCTTTGACAACAGGTCCGCCAAAACCTCTGCCAAGAGTAACTGTCCACTCGACCTTGGGCCCATCCTTTGGCCAGGCGCGTAAAAGGCCCTTCTCACTGGATGTGCTGTTTCTGTTAGGACCAAGATACTGCGGCCAATCCGCGGCAAGGGCACTGGTTACACATAGTAAGACTATCACCGATATAGACTTTACACTGGGTTTCATTGGTATTGTTCTTTTTCAATTGAAGAATAAATATTGGGCATGGTTCAACTTCGCATGCCCAAAGGTAACACTTTTCAAGCTGGGTCAATGGCTACGAACACTCATAACAGTCTGTCAAAGCAGGAGTTACGGAGAAAACGGCAACTTGCGGCGTCCAGAAAAGTGTTACCCTGTTCTGAACCATGCCAAATATTGTCTCAGTCCCACTCGAATCTCCGAGTCCCTTCGGTCAGGTCCTTCAATCGCTGCTTGACGTTCTCGGCCTTAAATGTTTCATCCTTCCACTTGTTGATCTCGTCTTTACTTTCCTTGACCCGGTTTTTCAGCTCCTCAAGCCACTTGAGCAGCCGTTCGTACATGATCTCCTTTTGTTTTACGATCAGGTCGAACCTCCTGCTAACTATAGCCTCGAGATCGGCGGCAAGTTCTTTCCTCTGCCTGTCGGTTTTGGCAGCCTTAATTGCCCTGAGCAGCTCACCTTGCTTTTGCCTCAACTCCAAATCTTCTTTAAGAACTCGAGCGAATTCCGGGTCTCTCTTTTCCTCCTCAAAGATATGCCAATACCTATCGCGGAGAATGTTATACTTTTTCAGATAAAGTTCAGGCTCTTTATCTTTCAGTTTAGCTAATTCGTCGGCTTCTTTGCTGTAGTTTTTTCCCAGCCATTCCACGAACTCGGCGCGTCTTTTGCGCCAGAAGTTCTCCATGCGTTCCTTCATTATCTTGCCGAATTCTTCACCGCCCTGTCTTCTAAGCTCGGCCTTGAACTTCTCGGGGTCTTTCTCACGCAGCTCGGCCAGTTCTTTTGCCTTTGCCGGGTCGCGCTCTTTTAGGCCCTTCATAATCAGGTCGATTTCCTCCTCTGTCAGTTCAAATTCTGGAGGTCCTCTTCTTGGGCCTTTTTGATCACCCTCCGGCGGCGGTGCGAATTCTGGAGGTCCTCTTCTTGGCCCTTTTTGATCACCCTCCGGCGGCGGTGCGAATTCTGGAGGTCCTCTTCTTGGCCCTTTTTGTTCCCCCTCAGCCCAGACGTCTTCTTGTTTTTCTTTGCTTTTACTTTGAGCCGAACACGGCAAGGCAAAGATACTTGCCAGTGCTGCCACCACAAAAGCTAAAAAGATTGCCCGGTGTACCCTCATTTTTTTCTATCCCTCCCAGAAATTGCTATTAATTGCTATCAGTTGCATCTCCAACTCTGCTACAGCCCTTTCGCCGTTACCGCGGCGCTCGCCCAATTCCAAAGTGAGGACCTCGTCTTCAACTTGTCGAATCTCAGCAGTCAAAAGTGCCAGGTCCGCATCGGCGGTGCTAATATCGTTGCTGTCCCAGATTGCTCTGGGAATCATTAAAGCATATTCTATCTTGCTGGGCTTTTGGGGGCCTTTTTGTAGCAATTGTATGCCGATAGCGGCTACGACGATAATCACCGCCGCGACGGCCACCCTGTAAGCTACGGTTCTAAAAGTCCATGCTGGTTTCCGCGCTGCCAGAGCTTCTTCGATTTGCCATTTTATATCGGCTATCAGCAGCTCGTCAGGCTCGGGTGCGGGATTTTCGCGCAGGATTTGCTCAGCTTTGCATACATCCTCGACCGCGCTGGCCGCCTGTTCGGGAGCAAAGAATTGCTCGAACAGCTCTTCAAGATTTTCCTGGTTTTGGCCATTCATAGGACCTTTACTCCATCATCTCTCGCAGTCTTTTTAGCCCCCGATGCAGCTTGGATAGCGTGGTTCCGATAGGCTCAGACCTAACCTTTGCTATTTCCTTGAAGCTCAGCTCTGAATAGAACCGCAACATTATCAGTTCCTTTGTATCGGCATCCAGCCTGGCAAGCTGCACCTGCAGCTTATCAACTCCCTCGGTATCGGAGCGTCTGGGCTCCGTAGTTTCCAGCTCAACCTGTGTTTTTCGGGCATCGAATAGTTTTGTCCGGCGATGCTTGCCCCTGAGGTAGTCGTGAAAAATATTGGATGCAATCCTGAACAACCAGCCCTCAAAGGAGCCGCCCTTATATGAGCTGAATTTCTCGGTCAACTTGACAAATAGCTCGCTCAGAAGGTCGTCGCTGACGGTCCTATTGCCCGTGAGTCGGTAAAAGTACGCGTAACAGCGGCTGGCGTACATATCGACTATCTGGGTAAGACACCGGCTATCTCCCTTCTTGCAGCCGACTATTATTTGCGCCAGATCGTCACTTTTTGCCATTTTTGATGGCTTTTCACTATGTATAAAGACGGCATCCAAGATTGGTTTATTGCAGGAATTACAACGAAAATCTGTCCGCATCGTTATCTGGGTGGAGCCATTTGTCTATCCACACCGCTGGCAGAATTGCGCATGCGATTTGCCTTGCGCCGCCCTAAGGTCCGTTTTCTTCCTCGTCTTCGTCGGTCAGCTTCCAGCGGTCGGTCTCGTCAAGGTCTTCTATCTCTCGCTCCATATATTTGAACAGCTTATCCTGAATCGGCGCGAGTTTTCCATACCACTTAAGCATCTGTTGATAACTGGCTACCAGCATGTCCAGGCGGATTAGCTGCCATTTAGCCAGGCATTCCGCCTCCTTGATATTGACAAACGGGTCGCATTTGAAGGTCCTTCGCCCGTCCGCACCGATCTGGCAGAGCTCACAATCTTTACATTGAATCATATTTTGCACCCCAGTCTGAGTCGGCAAAACGCGATAACTTTCCCGCACACTATCGACAGTATTCTACGTAACGACCCTGCCGATAGTTCTGATCGTACTATTAGTCTGGTTCGGGTAAGAAATTTTTCCCTTTTACTTTTGTACAGCCGTATACTACCATATATTGGACGCTTTTGAAAGTGTTCGGTAACAAAGATTATAACCGATTTGTTGGAGAGATAAATGACAAAACCAAGACGCAGACGCAAGATTGGCAGCAAAAAACGACACACCAAATGGAAAATACGCCATAAAATAAGCGGATGATTGGCTACGTATCGAGCGTATTGAGTATTGCACAGGAAATCCGCGATACGATATACGCGGCACAGTAAATGAAACATTTCAAAGTAATTTTTCAGCCGGATGGCAAGCAGATCTCCGCTCGCCCAGAAGATACGCTTTTGCAGGCGGCCAGCCAAGCCGGCATAATCCTGAATACCGTTTGCGGCGGCAAGGGCATCTGCAAAAAGTGTGCGGTCAATCTTGAACCCGACGGCCGCCAAGTCCTGGCCTGCCAGTACCGAGTTGGGCACGATCTTACTGTAACCGTTCCCGCCGCTTCCAGATTCTTCGAGCAAAGAATCCTCACCGAAGGCATCACAGGCCGCAGGCAAATCCAGCCCGATATGTACAAGAAATATCGCAAAGGCGATCCCACAGCCGCCATATTCGGCGTCGCCATCGACATCGGCACTACGACGGTCGTTGCGAAATTGATCGACATGACAACCGGCCAATGCCTGGCAACGCAGGCAACGTTGAATCCCCAGAGCCGATTCGGCGACGACGTCATCAGCAGAATCAGCTACGCCCAAACCGACGAGAAATTAGTGCAGCTTCACACCGTGATAATGGACTGCATAAATCAGTTGATTGACCGGCTTTGCAGCCAGGCCTCGACTGATGCAAACCACATATACGAGGTCTGCGTTGTCGGCAATACTACGATGAATCACCTCTTCCTCAAACTGCCGGTTGTCCAACTGGGCCAGGCCCCTTATAGGGCGTTTTCTCTCGATGCGCACGATGTGCCCGCAGAGCGGTTCGGTCTGCGGATGAACCCTTCTGGCAATATCCATACCGTGGAGAACATCGCCGGTTTTGTAGGCTCAGATACGACCGCTGGTGTTCTTGCAGTGGATATAGATTCAGTTCAGGATGTAACCTTGTTCATCGACATCGGCACAAATGGCGAACTTGTGCTCAATACGAACGGCCATCTCTACGCGGCAAGTTGCGCCGCCGGCCCAGCCTTCGAAGGCGCACGCATAAGCTGCGGCAGTAGAGCAGTCGAAGGGGCTATCGAAGGCGTCGTCCTGAGCGAAGGTGACATAGATCTGACCGTGATAGGAAACGATGCCCCACGTTCGATATGCGGCAGCGGCCTGGTCGACGCAGTGGCCGTGCTTTTGGATTTGGGCATCGTTGACGCAACGGGGCGGTTTGTCGAGCCGCGCACGCTAAAAGGAAAACTGCCGCCGGCAATTGCCACCCGCATCATCGAGCAGGACGGCCAGTCAGGTTTTTGCCTGACCACAGCCGCGAACGAAGGAATCACAGCCGCGAACGTAAGTGACCGGCCCATCGTCCTGATGCAAAAAGACATCCGCGAACTTCAACTTGCAAAAGCCGCCATTCGGGCAGGGGTAAAAATCCTACTGAAAAAAACCGGCATTAAAGATGCCGACATAAAGCAGGTTCTTTTAGCAGGTGCCTTTGGCAATTACATTCGCCCGCAAAGTGCTGTGCGAATCGGTCTGCTGCCGGACGTGCCGCTGGAGCGGATTCACTTTGTTGGCAACGCCGCCGTCGCAGGCGCCGAGATGATCCTTATCTCTCGGCTTTGCCGGGCACGAGCCGGGGAGTCAGCCCGCAAGATTCAATATGTCGAAATTGCCCACGAGCCGGACTTCCAGACAGTTTTCGCCGATTGTATGTCGTTTGATATTTAGCCCCACGTTCCACGTGGGGTTTTTACTGTCAACCGTCGCCGTACCGGCGACGGCTAAACGTGCAGAAGCGCTCAAAATCGTAATTGGAGAGGAAGTCCATCATGTCCAGTCGCAGTGAAATCCGATGGGGTTGGCTGAAATTCATGTACGTTTATACCGCTGTTGTCGCCGGCGTTTGTGGTTTAGGAATGATTGTTGCGCCGGACACCGTCCGGTCGGCCTTCGGGCTGCCGGATCAGGAGCCAATTGCATTCGGCATTGTGGGCAGTATATATCTGGCGTTCGGATTATTGTCGCTTCTTGGCCTGCGAGCGCCGCTCAAATTCGTGCCCGTCCTGCTATTGCAGCTTTGCTACAAGTCGATATGGTTCGTTGGTATCGTCCTGCCTTTATGCGTTAAGGGCCGGTTCCCTTTGTACGGCGTGCAGATGGCGATAATATTCGCCAGCTACATCGTCGGGGATTTGATATCCATTCCATTTGATTACGTGTTTTCCAAGAAGCCGTAGATTTATCCTGTTTTGAATCACAGATTAACACGGATAGTCGGCGCAATCTCGAAAATAGCAATCAGCGAAATCAGTGTAAGGCGTGGCTGAAAATTTTGACCAGAATATGGCCAATCCAACGGTTGTATTGACCCGATGTAGTAACTACGGCTCAGATGCGGTTGCCAGGGCAATTGCCCGACAGCTCAAGCATCTCGGCGGACTCGAAAGATTTGTACGTCCCGGCGATGTCGTGCTGCTTAAGCCCAACTTCATCGCTCCCAGGTCCAGCCGCCATGCTACGCAGACGCACCCGGCGATAATCCTTGAGATCGCCCGGCTGCTGAAGGACTATGGGGCAAAACCCTTTGTCGGCGATTCGCCGGCCTGGGGCAATGTCTTTGCCTGCGTAAAAGCCCTGAACCTGGAAGAGCCGTTGAAAAAAATGTCCGTGCCCGTAAAACAGCTTGATAAGTCAAAGTGGTGCCGAATAGGGGCTGGGAACACCAAAGTCGGCATAAGTTCTGTTGCCCTTGACGCCGATGTCATCATAAATCTGCCGAAGTTCAAGTCACATCAGCAGTTGGTTGCGACATTCGCTGTAAAGAATATGTTCGGCTGCGTCAGCGGCAAACGAAAGGCACTCTGGCACTTCAGAAAGGGCAAAAACTTCGCCGATTTCTGCGAATTGCTTATCGACATATATAACTTTTTGAGCCCTGTCTTTACCATCATTGACGGGGTGATGGCGATGGACGGGCCCGGGCCGATTCGCGGCAGAACCAGACCACTAGGCTGGCTAATCGGCGGAACCGACCCTACCGCCTGCGAAATTGTTTGCTCCAAATTGGTGAATATCGATCCGGAAAATGTGCCCATTATCAAAACCGCAAAACAGATTGAGCCTGACTTTCCAGACCCAGACAGGATAGAAATCCTCGGCGACGATTTTCAGCAAAATGTATGTACGGATTTTGAGTTGCCTGAGCTGGTTCCATTGCGATTCTCACTGCCGCACGTCTGCAGAAGTGTCGCCAAGCAGATTTTGCTGCTGGCAAAACTGCCAATCAAGGCTTTTCGGCCCAGGTGTCTCTGATTACAAGCCCATGTATATTTTGATTTGCAGTTTTCTTGCCCTGTGGTTACCATAAAGTTGAGCTTGATGCAGGACTCTGTCCCCGTTGCATTCAAAAGGGCTAATCAATGAGACAACCCGGGTCGGAAAAAGCAAAACGCACCCTTCTATGTTACACTATTCTAATTCTCGGCCTTCTGCCGGTCGGCTTCGCCGCCCACTATCTTGTACAGACGCACGGACATAAACTCTCAGAATGTCGCGCCGGCAAACAAGGCCAAACCCAGGCCCAGATTAGCACACGGCTGAAGTGGGCAAAGCCAATTGAACTGCCGGGTTTGCCAAACCTTCATAAAGTCTCGGATGACCTCTATCGCGGCGCCCAGCCATCCGCAGAAGGCGTGCGGCAGTTGAAGAATCTCGGCGTCAAAACAATCGTAAACCTTCGCCTGCTATATTCCGATCGCGACAAAATCAGGGGCACCAGCTTTAGTTACCATCACATCCCCATGGCAGCGTGGCACCCGGAAGACAAAGAAGTGATCTCCTTTCTGAAAATCGTAACCGACCCAAACTGCACGCCCGTCTTTGTGCACTGCCAGCGTGGGGCACACCGCACAGGCTTAATGTGCGCCGTCTATCGCATCGCCGTTCAGGGCTGGAGCAAAGCTGAGGCCATAGACGAGATGACTAACGGCGAATTCGGCTTTTATCCCGGCTGGCCAAACCTCATAGACTACACTAACAAGCTGAATATCGAAGATATCAAGCGCCGTGCAGGCTCGACAGAATAGCTGGTCGGTTGACATGTTTGTGCTGCTCGGCTAACATTCGATTCATGCCGGTCCAAAGCAAATCAATAAATATTCTGGGCATCGAAACCAGTTGCGATGAGACTGCGGCGGCGGTAGTTGCAGATGGCAGCACCGTGAAGTCGTCTATAATAGCTTCGCAGACCAAACTCCACGAGAAATATGGCGGCGTTGTGCCCGAGATAGCGTCCCGCGCACATATCGAGAAAATATATCCAGTTATAGCTGAGGCAATGGCCCAGGCCGGCGTCGGCAAAGATGACATCGATGCGATAGCCGTTGCCAATCAGCCGGGCCTGACTATTGCGCTGGTCGTAGGTGTCACCGCCGCCAAAACCCTGGCCTTTGCCTGGGAAAAACCGCTGATAGCGATCAATCATTTACACGCCCATCTGCAATCGGCGATGCTGAAAGAGCAGGATTTGCAGCTTCCCGCCGTTGCTCTTATCGTATCCGGTGGACATACGTGCCTTTACAAATGCCAATCGCCGTTGGAGCTTGAACTTTTAGGCTCTACCATAGACGATGCAGCCGGCGAGGCGTTTGATAAAGTTGCCAACATCCTGAAACTGCCCTACCCTGGCGGGCCGAGTATCGAAGGGATAGCACAGAACGGCAACCCCAACGCCATCAAATTTCCGCGCTCGATGCTTGGGCGTGACTCGCTGGACTTTTCTTTCAGCGGCATTAAAACCGCGGTGCTTTATTATTGTCACGGCCAGGATATGAAAGGCCAAAACCGTGTCGATTCGATGAGCGAGCAAGAAATTGCGGACATCGCAGCATCATTTCAGGCGGCGGTAATTGATGTCCTGGTGAAAAAGACGCAGCGAGCCGCAAAGAAAATCGGCGCAAAAACTATCTTGCTGGGCGGCGGGGTAGCAGCCAATAGCACGCTTCGAGACGCCCTACAGAAAACCTGCGACTCGGCTGTCCCTGCGAGAAATCTGCTGATCGCTCCAAAACCATATTGCACTGACAACGCGGTTATGGTAGCCTCTTTGGCGTACCACAAATTCAAAGCCGGGCTTTTTGCAGACATGACTTTAGAACCAGAAGCAACAGGCTGAAATTAATCGCGGATTACGCGGATTGTACGGGGAAAATAAACTGATTAAAATCAGTGAAATCCGTGAAATCTGTGGTTAAAAGGTAGGTGACATATTCAGGCTGAACAGTTGAAAAAGCTATTGAAGCAGGTGAAAGCGGGCAAAATCAGTATCCAGGATGCGATTGAAAAGCTGCGCCATCTGCCGTTTGAAGACTTGGGTTTTGCGCGTATCGACCACCACCGCCAAATCCGGCGGGGTTTTCCAGAAGTTATCTACTGTCCGGGCAAAACGACCGAGCAGATAATAAGGATATTTGAAAGCCTGGCTGCGAAAGGCGATAACGTACTGGCTACGAGAGCCGAGCCGCACGTCTTTGAGACGCTGGCAAAGACCGGGAAATTTCCAAAGGCACGATACGAGCAATTAGCCAGAGCGATAGTGCTGGAGCAAAGAAAACTTAAGCCTTCAAAAAGTGTTTTGCCGATAGTAACCGCTGGAACCGCGGACCTGCCCGTGGCGACAGAAGCAAAAGTCACCGCTGAAATTATGGGCCAGCGGACAGAGGTGATTTGCGACGTCGGAGTTGCTGGCCTGCACAGGTTGTTTGAACACCTGCCCAAGCTGCAAAAGGCCAACGTTATTATCGTCGTGGCCGGGATGGAAGGAGCATTAGCCAGCGTTGTGGGCGGCCTGGTCAGTTGTCCGGTAATCGCCGTGCCGACGAGTGTTGGCTACGGCTCAAGTTTCGAGGGACTTTCGGCTCTTTTGACGATGCTCAATAGTTGTACCGCCGGCGTGACAGTCGTTAATATCGACAACGGCTTTTCCGCAGCCGTCACCGCCACGCTGATAAACAGAAAAATAGATGCGGGAAGGTAGGAAGTTCTAAATCCTAATATCGAAATCCTAAACAAGCACAAATGACCAAAATCCTAATGTTCAAAACCGTCGGGGCTTTGGCGCGTGTTTGGGATTTCTGTCGTTCGATATTATGGTTTGTTTAGGATCCATTCGACTTCGCTCAGGACAAGTTTCGGGTTTCGTGCTTCGGATTTGTGGGGCCGCCGGTAGATAGGTGCGATCTTATCCCTACCTCGCATCGTGCTGCGGCAGGCTCTCAGGTTCGACGTAGGCCCCTGCCCGCCCTGCTCTGCGACCCACCCTCCGTAGCACTGCGGAGGGTGGAAGCCCGCTACGCAGGGCGAAGAAGAGAGCGGGCCGCCCTGACGAGTCTTGGCAAAGCCGCTAACGTTCACGTTCACCGGGCCGCGGTGAAAGACATTGACTTCAGAAACCGCACGGCCTGGACGCGTACACCAAGCAGGCTATTGCGATTGCGTTATCGGTTGCTATGCGGTGCGAGCCTTGTTTGAGGATGCACTTGAAGAACGCCCGCAAGAAGGCCTTCACACAGGATGAGATTGATGAGGCCGCCTGGATGGGCATCAGTTTCGCCGGCTCACCGACGATGGTCTTTTACCAGCAGCAGAAGAACTCTTAACAGATGACCTATGCGAGATACGAGAGAACCTCAATCAAAGGGAGGAATAGGTAGGGGGTCCCCAGATTTCTAAGGGGAAAAATGTACCGGACACCTTTAATTTCCCTTTAATTTCCTGTAATTTCCTGTGCCGACCTCTCGGCCAAGCCGTAGCGCGGCTTTTATCGCCACCAGCGATAGATATGCTCAACACCCCGCGTGATTCTTGACTTTACGGCGCCCGGTCTTTATTGAACCAAAACCCTGGGTGGCTCTGGTCGGCAGGAGAATCCCTGTACAGTTCGAAAGAATGCCGCTTGAGCTGTTCCACACCCGCATCTGTGATCTGGACGCCCCCCAAGTCAAGCTCCCGTAGTCTGGGTAGGTCCATGAGGCAGACCAGGCCCGCATCTGTAATCCGGGTGCCGCTCAACCGTAACTGCCGCAGTCCGGTCAGGCCCTTGAGATGAGCAAAACCCGCACCTGAAATCTGCGTGTCCTCCAATCCCAGGAGCTCCAGTCGGGTCAGACCCTTGAGGTGGGCCAGACCCGCATCCGTGATCCGAGTGCCGCTCAGACGCAAGCGCAACAGTCCGGTCATGCCTTCAACGTACTCCAAGCCCGCGTCCGTGATCTTGGTGTTCGACAAATCCAGATACCACAACGCGGTCGTCAGACCCTTGAGGTGGACCATGCCCGCATCCGTGATTTGTGTCTCGGACATCCACAGTAACTGTAATTCGGTCAAGGCCTTGAGATGCTCCAGGCCTGTGTCCGTGATCTTCGTACCGCTCACTTCTAAGTCTTGTAGGCCAGTCAGGCCCTTGAGATGGGCCAGACCTGCGTCCGTGATCTTGGTGTTGGCCATCCACAGTCTCTGCAATCCGGTGAGGCCCTTGAGATGCTCCAGACCCGCGTCCGTGATCTGGGTGCCCCCCATCCCAAGCTCCTGCAATCCGGTGTTCTTGATGAGATGGGCCAGGCCGGCATCTGTGATCGGGGCGTCAACCAACCACAGTCTCTGTAGTCCGGTCAGGCTCCCGAGGTGGGCCAGACCTGAATCGGTGACCTTGGTGTCACTCAGATTCAACTGCCGCAGTCCGGTCAGGCCCTTGAGATGCACCAGGCCAGGACCTGTGATCCCAGTGCCTATGAGATTCAGATTCCGTAATTCGGTCAGGCCTTCGAGATGGGCCAAGCCGGCATCCGTGATTTGGGTCCAGGCCGCGTCTAGACTCTGCAGCCCGGACATGCCTTTGAGAGGTTCCAGACCAGCATCTGTGATCTTTGTCTGCCGGAGACTCACCCGCTGCAGTCCCCTCAAGTCCTTGAGATACTGCATGCCGGCATCCGTGAGCGACGCAAAGCGCAGGTCCAACCACTGCAACCCAGTCAGGCCCTTGAGATGCGCAAGGCCCGTACCTGTGATCTTGGTGCCCCACAAATCCAATCCCCACAGCCCGGTCAGGCCTTCGAGATGGGCCAAGCCGGCATCCGTGATCTGGGCACCGCCCAGATTCAGGAACTGCAGCCCGGTAAAACCCGCCAAGTGCCGCAAATCGGAGTCTGTGCCCGGATTTGGTATCAGACCGGGAATGTTGTTCTGGCTCATCTCCCTGATAACCAGGTCCCAGTCCTCTACCGGTTCCGCGGGTCGTACCCCCCAGAGCCAACATGCAGGGATCTCCAGCGGAGCGGCGCTCGGAGTATGCCCAATCGGATTCAGATTGGCTTCACCAGTCTCCATGACAAACACATAGAACGCCACCTTGGAGTTAAAGGTCCGGGCGGCAAAACGCGGTTGCTCCGGTTTCTCGGTATCCGCAGCGGGCTGAGGGAGTGATTTGGCGGGCTTGTCCGCACTCTGGCTTGTCGGTTGCGCCTGCCCTCTTTCTACGGTCAGGTTCGGGAGGCTCTGCTTGAGTTGTTGTACGCCTGCGTCTGTGATCTGGGTACCGGACAAATACAGGGATCGAAGTCCGGTCAGGCCCTTGAGGTGCTCCACGCCCGCATCAGTGAGCTTGGTGCCGGACAAATTCAGCCACTGCAGCCGAGTCATGCCTTCGAGGTAGGCCAACCCTGCGTCCGTGACCTGAGTGTACTCCAAGTTCAACGACAGCAAGCCAGTCAGGCCTTTGAGATGAGTCATGCCCACATCCGTGATCTTCGTGTCGGAGAAATCCAGGCGCGACAACGCGGTCAGACCTTTGAGGTGCATCATGCCCGCATCCGTGATCTGGGCGCCCACACTCAAATCCTTCAATCCGGTCAGGCCCTTGAGGTGCACCAGCCCCGCATCCGTGATCTTAGTGTCAGACAAGACCAGCACTTCCAGTGTGGTCAGGCCCTTGAGATGTTCCAGGCCCGCATCGGTGATTTGGGTGCCGTCCAACCACAGTGTGCGTAATCCGGTCAGCCCCTGGAGGTTCTCCAGGCCCGCATCCGTGGTCTTTGTGCTCGACAGATCCAGCCGTTGTAGTCTGGTCAGACCCTTGAGATGTTCCAAGCCCAAGTCGGTGACTTGGGTATCGTCCAAATACAGGAATTGCAGCGCCTTCAGGCCCCTTAGGTCGGCAAGCCCCGCATCCCCGACTTGGGTACCTGACAAATCCAGCCACTGCAGGTCGGTCAGACCCGCCAAATGCCTCACGTCGGAATCTGTGGCCACATCCAATTCCAGACCAGGAACCCTGTTCTCGCTTATCTCCCGGGCTAACAAGTCCCAGTCTTTCACTGAGCCCGAGGGCTGCACCCACCAGATATAACAAGCCGGGATATCCAGCGGAGCGATACTAGGCGTACTTCCAGGCTGTCTCCGGGGGGCCATAAAAGAATGGGTCTCCATGACAACGACCTTGAACGCCACCTTGGAGTTGAAGGTCCGGGCGGCAAAGCGAGGTTGTTCGGGTTTCTCACTGGCCGCGGCGGGCTTGTTCGGCAATTGGACCGGCTTGTCCACGCTCTGGCTTGTCGGTTGCACTTGGCCTCTCTCTATGGTCAAGTTCGGGAGGCTCTGCTTGAGCTGCTGGACACCCGCATCCGTGATCTGGGTCTCATGCAACCATAGTTCCTGCAATCCGGTCAGGCCCTTGAGATGTTCCAAGCCACCGTCCGTGATCTTGGTGCCGGCGAGACCCAATCGACGCAACCCGGTAAGGTGTTTGAGATGCCCCAGGCCTGCATCTGTGACTATGGTGCCGCCCAGCCGCAGTTCCTGCAACTGGGTCAAGCCCTTGAGATACTCAAGACCCGCGTCGGTGATCTGGGTCTTGCCCAGTCCCAACCGGTGCAGCCCGGTCAGACCCTGGAGGTGGGCTAGACCCGCGTCCGTGATCTTGGTGCTCCCCAACGTGAGCCCCCGCAATCCGGTCAAGCCCGCGAGATGCGCCAGGCCCACATCCGTAACCTGAGTACTCGTCAGATTCAGGTCCCGCAACGTGGTCAGGCCCTTGAGATGCTCCAGCCCCGTATCCGTGATTTGGGTGCTCTGCAACGTTAGCCCCTGCAATCCGGTCAAGCCCGCGAGATGCGCCAGGCCCGCATCCGTAACCTGAGTACTCGTCAGATTCAGGTCCCGCAACGTGGTCAGGCCCTTGAGGTGGGCTAGGCCGGCATCTGTGAATTGGGTCCCGCTCAAATACAGAAATCGCAGTCCGGTCAGGTCCTTGAGATGTTCGAGGCCTGCATCCGTAATCTGGGTGTACCACAACAGCAGATCCTGCAACCCGGTCAGGCTCTTGAGGTGGGCGAAGCCCGCATCCGTGATCGGGCAGCCGGTCAACCACAGTCGCTGCAATCCGGTCAGGCCCGCGAGGTGTTCCAGGCCTGCATCTGTGACCGTCTTCCCCCCCAGCCTCAGCTCCTGCAATTTCGTCAAGCCCTTCAGGTGGGCCAGGCCCGCATCCGTGATCTGCATGTCCACCAACATCAGTCGCTGCAAGTTGGTCAGATCCTTGAGGTGTTGCAGTCCCGTGTCCGTGATCTGTCTGCCGCCCAAATTCAACTGCTGCAGCCCAGCCAAATCCGCCAAATGCGTCAAATCGGAATCGGTAGCCGCAGCCAGTGTGAGACCCGGAACCTTGTTCCGGTTAATCTCCCGGACCAGCAAGTCCCAGTCCTCCACCGGGCCCGAGGTTCGCACCGACCAAGTCTGGCACGCGGGGATTTCCAGTGGAGCGGCACTCGGCGTACGCCCGATCCGCCTCTCTGTCATGGGGGAAGAAGTCTCCCGAACCCAGACGTCGAACGCGACCTTGGAGTTGAAGGTCCGGGCGGCATAACGGGGTTGCTCAGGTTTTTCGCTTTCCGCGGCGGGCTTGTTCGGTAATTGGGCGGGCTTGTCCACGCTCTGGGCTGTCGGCTGACCTTCGCCTCTGGCGGTCAATACGAGCGCGGTCGGGATGGTCGCAAGGGCGATTAGCAATGCGACCGTCACGGCCACGAAACTCGGGCGCTTATGGAATTTCTTACCTGGTGTCAACATGGTTTTTATCCTTTCCTCGATGTCTCTGACGGAACCCACGATAGCTAACGAAGGGATGGGATGAGCCGACTGGCGATCTGCAACCAATGCATCCACGATAGCCCCTGTGTACTGTTCGGGCGGTGCATTGAGGTGAACGATGGCCATCTCATCGCAGCACTTCTCTCGCTCCTGGCGTATCTTTCTGTTGGACCACCACACCAACGGATGGAACCAGTACACGGCCTGAGCCAAGACTTGAAGCAGATTGACACCCGCGTCAAAACGGGCGATGTGGCTGAGCTCATGGGCGAGGACGCTTCGCTGCTGGTCCGAACCACTCAAACCGGTAAACCCAGCCGGCAGGTAAACGCTTCCCCTAAGCACGCCCCATACAAAGGGCTGGCTGATATCGTCCAGCAGCCAGATGCTCGGCAACTTCTTGAACTTGAAGCCTATACACAACTCCTGGATGGATTGCTGCAGACCGGGTGGTAGCGGCTTCCGTTGCGCGCGGAGCCAGGAGGTGTACCGGACCGCTCTGCCGCCTACCCACATCAGGAAGACGAGTGCTCCTACCGTCCACACAAGGACAATCAATTCACGGAGGGTCGGCACTGCAGGGCTTGATTCCTGTGACTTTGGGTGCTCCTCGACAAAAACGCGGGCTTCAGGCGCAGAATGCTCCTCTGGCACACCCATGCGTGCAACGGATGGACTCAAAGACCTTTCTGGTAGGACCGCCAGGGGTACAGTCACGAAAGGTGGCACGAGACATTTGGCCAGAACGATCAACCACAAGAGATAGCGTAGGTGCGCACTTCTGCCTCTGAGGGCTAGTGATATCAGGCCTACAATCGCAGCCAGAACGGCTATCTGCCAACTCTGAGCGAGCAAGTGGCTGAGTACGTGATTTGCATACGCATTCATGGCAATCACTCCAAAGAAAAGACGCAAGCTATTTCTTCTTTGCCAGTCCCTTCAGTCTCTCGATGTCCTCGTCCGTCATCCCACTGTGCTGAGCCAGATGCTGCATAAGAGGTACAGGATTGCCGCCGAACAGCCGCTCCAGAAGGTCTCCGATGGTCCTTCTGATAACATCTTCCTTTTTCGCAGCGGCAGTGTAAACAAATGCCTTGCCGCGGACGCGGTGTTTGAGATATCCCTTCTCCTCGAGCCGACGCAGAAGTGTGGCAACCGTCACGTAGGTCACCTTGCGATTTGCAGGTAGCGCATCGTATACTTTCTGCACCGTGGCTTCTTGTGACTCCCAGACTAACCGTAGGACTTCCGTTTCGGCAGAACTCATTGCGGGGCGTTTGCTCTTCACCATGTTCATGCTCCTATGACACTTGTCATAACCAATATATGACATATGTCATAGGTGTCAACAGGAAATGCACATTTTTTGAAACATTTTTTGAAATTAAAGGTGTCCGGTACTTTTTGAGTTGTGATGGGCAAAAATGAACGCCGGAAACAAGAGCAAAGGTAAGAGAGAATAATGAAAGAGATACCGTTGGGCAACGGCCTAAGAACAGAAGACAGAATACAGAATACCGAATTCACAATGTTTAGCCCGCTGGTTTACCTGGGGGTTCACATTTCTTTATAAAAAACTTGGCCTTGTATTCTCTATAGGTTATAATAATGTAGAAATCGTGAACTATCAGGATTGCTGCGGAGGTGATTGGTGCCTGGTGGTGCTCCTGGTCTTCAAAACCAGTGTGGGGCCTAAAAGGTCCCGGGTGGGTTCGATTCCCATTCGCCTCCGCCATTTTTAGCCCGAATGGTTAAGCGAGTCTTAGACACGGATTTACACGGATTCATACTGTTTTGTAATGGCTCGGCCATCCCTGATCGGGACTGCTAATTTTTTTTGCCGCGTTAATCAGTGTTAATCTGTGTCGAACAAAACTGTAGCCCGAACGGTTAAGTGGAAAGAACCTGTATGCTCAATAGTAAGCGAAAAATCATAGTCTTTTGCGTGCTGGTTGCGGCTGGGGCGGTCGCCCTCACCTACGGCATCTTCTTACACGCCGCAAATATCTCGTCCGCCCAGGGAACGGACTCGCCGGCGTTGGTAAGGAGCGAGCCTGCCCTTATCAGGGAGGTTACTGTGGGAGGCCTGGAGCGAGATGCGTCAGGGCAGGTCAAAAAGACTTACACCGACAAGGCGCCGCAAGCCTGTCCTACCTGACTTAAGTGAAAGGAGGCCATGGTGGCCATGGCCATAACAGCCAGGCTGGTTCGCTGGCGAATGTGGATACAATCGGCTTTTCTGCTCGTTTGGCTTGACCCGCTGGGCTTGCGTTTGCACAGTATGTGCAGCCCAGTCTTTCATTGTTACGCATGTCCTTTGGCTACTTTTGCCTGTCCGGTCGGCGTCCTTGCCAGCTTCACGGCTTTGCACATTTTCCCGTTTATCGCTATCGGCTTGCTGGTTTTGGCTGCGGCCGTGTTCGGCAGCCTGATTTGCGGCTGGGCGTGTCCGTTCGGTTTTTTGCAGGACCTTCTGGGCAAGATTCCGACTCCTAAGTTCGACCTGCCAAGTTGGGCGGGGCATTTACGCTACGCCGTCCTGATCGGTGCAGTCTTCTTAGTGCCGTATTTTCTTGGCAAGGACCATCCACTATTTATCTGCCGGTTCTGCCCGGCTGGAGGCCTGGAGGCAGCGGCGCCGAGTATGGTGAGCCAGGCACTGGCAGGCCAGCAAATCGTCTGGCCAAACGCGCTGAAACTTACAATACTCGTACTTTTTCTCGTAGCGGTTTTCTTTGTGAAAAGGCCGTGGTGCAGGATTCTGTGCCCATTGGGGGCGATATTCTCGCTGTTTAACCGCGTCTCAGTCTTTTTTTTGCGACTCAATCCTGATAAATGCACTCACTGTGAACGCTGCCATAAATTGTGCGAGTTCGGCATCAAGCCGGAAAAAAGCCCGAATGACCTACGTTGTGTTCGCTGCATCGAGTGCACGCGCTGCGGCCCCGGCGCCCTGACGCTGGGCAGCATCTTCGAGCGCCACTAGAGCAAAAACAACAAGGCAAACGACAGATGATCTGTCCCGAACAACGGGCTACAAATACCAGTGCAACGCCGGCAGCTTCTTCTTAAGTCGCTGCAAGCCCTGTTCGGTGACTTTGCAGCCCTGGAGGTCCAGCCATCGCAAAGACGGTATTTCGGATAATTGCTGGAGTCCCTCGTCCGTGATTTTGATCCCACGAAGAGAAAGACGCTCCAAAGATTTCAGCTTGGATATGTATCCTATTCCCTTGTCCGTGACGTCCATAAAATACGTAGCGTTTCGATCCCTAATGATGATGGTGTCAATAGACAGTTCCCTCAAAAATTGCAGGCCGGCCAGATGCGAGATGTGTGCATCTGTAACCTGCGACCGAATGTGCATTAAGGTCAAACGCTGCAGAGAGTAGAGCTTTCCGAAAGATGCCCACTCGCCCTCTGAGGCCAACTTCATCTGGTGCAGAGATAGCGCCTTCAGTGAAGGAAGTTCAGCTAATGCGGCAATGCCCTTGCCTGTAATCTGCGATGGGCCTATGGTAAGCTCTTGCAGAGATGGCATGTTCTTTAGCTGGGTAAGTCCCTCATCCGTTAGGCCTGTGCCGAGTGTCAGTGCCTTCAGGTGAGACAGTTTTATTAGCTGCCCGACAATCGCATCCATCTTATTTGTGTTGTCAACATAAACGTGTTCAAGCGACTTCATCTTCGAGAGTATCGCTAGCCCCTTTGCAGTGATGGAGTCTCCATCGATCGTTATCTCCTTGAGCGAAGATAACTTCGACAGAGCCATCAAACCGCTCTCGGTGACACCAAAGAGTACTCTCAGATCTTCGAGGTGCTCAAGGGTCTCCAGATGGACAAATCCCTGTTCGGTGACGCGAGTCCCATACAGAGAGAGGCTCTTAAGTTTTGTCATCTTCTTCAAATAAACGAGCCCTGCATCGCTGACCTGCGTGTCTCGAAGGTCAAGACTCTCCATCTGGGTCAGGCTCGCTAAATGTGCCAGTCCCTCATCTGTGATGCCCTGGTTTCCGGCGGACAGCCAACGCAGATTCACAAGACTCTTGAGGTGCGAGAGCCCTTCGTCGCCCACGCCCCTGCTTAACCCGAGCGCCTCCAGCGAGGTGATCTTTCCCACATGGACCATGCCAGCATCACTTGTGGGAGTCCCCCGAAGACTAAGGTCTTTCAGCGAAGGCAAACCCACAAGATAGCCCAGCTCATTGTCACCCACGTGAGTGTTAGACAGGTCCAACCTCTTGAGCGACTTGAGTTTGACCAGATACTTTAGTCCCGTGCCAAGTATCCCCGTGTCCTCAAGGTAGATCTCCTGTAGACCGGTCAGATGAGACAGGTGTTCAAACTGATCGTCGCTTATCTCGATCCCCCGGCAGAATAGCATGGTCAAGTCATTAGGCTCCAAAGCCCTTAGAGGCGACAGGTCTTTGCTTGCATCCTTGCTCAAATCCAATCTCAACGCCTTACCCGCCGGCACTGTCACGTCGCCGGTAGCTTCGTAAAGCGGCCTCCAGTCAGAATAGCCGCCCGTGTCCACCTTGTTTGAATCCAATACGTAAAGCATCCCCATCGAGCGATTGGAAGGAAAATGCACAATGTGTGCTTGTGCTTCAGCGAATGGGGTACGCCCGGAACAAAGTGTGGCTGTACCTGCGCTGATGATTACTATCTTCAAAACTGTGCTTTTTAAGTATCGCATTGTAGCCTCCCAGATCAGGCAAATCTTATGCTTCGTTGATGCAGTTTTCATGCAGTTGACTCAGCGTATTGGAAGAACTACAACTTCTACATCCTTCCGACCTGCCTGTGCCTCAACAGTACCGTAAAGCACACTATCCAGCTTGGCCCAAATCTCAATGCTGCCGACGCAAATTTTGTCAAGCGTAAATCTGCCCTGAGCGTCGGCTATGGTTCCAGGGTGGTCGTCAGGTTGGCCTTCGCCTTGCACGCCTACTCGACAGTTTGCGACGCATTTGCCAGCGTTATCAACAACGATGCCTGAAACAAATTGATTTGGTTTTTTGAGAATGATTCGTCCAATGTCCTCACGGTCCGTTATCGTGTTGATAATGCCGGTGGTGACTCTGCGGTCCACGTAGCCATTATCTTCAGCGCTCGTGTAGATAATCCACTCCTGCTTTTGCGGCAGGGCTTTAAGCTCGAAGCGTCCCTTATCATCAGTAGATGTGGATCTGATGGATGTGAATATGCCATGAAGACCAGCGACACCGGTAGTAAATGCTTCTATACGCAGGCCGACTCCAACTCTTGCCCCTGAAATAGGCTTGTCGTCCGGATCTATAAGTTTTCCTATTAAGGTAAGAGCAGGGGCAAGTCGGAATTCAACCTGCACCGGCTTGGCGGATATATCGAACAGACCGGCCAGATTGCTTTGTACATGTCGTACCATAAGAAAAATGTCTCCATCCTGTTTCAAATCCCACCCGATATCGAACTCTCCGTGAGCATCGGTAAGTACATAAGCCACACCGACAGGCAAGGCCTCCACGGTGGCACCCACCACTGGACCCCCGTTGGGATCGATCACCCGCCCGCTCACTATCTTGGCCGAAACCAGGTTTATCTCCACGTGCCGCTGCCCTGCCGGAAGCTGTCCGACCCCAACGAGTTTACGCTGCCTGTGCACGGCGAAGAAGTATCGCGTATTACCAGATGGCCCAAAGGCACTGACAAACTTGCCGTCAGCATCGGTTACATATTCTTTGTCCGTCCGGAACTCAGTAACACGCACGTCCGAAAGCACTTGCCCACTTGGGTCTTTCACCAATCCGGTTACCTCACCTGAATCGACAGGGGCATTCGCCGATGGCATGGTTTCTTGGGTTTTCGCGTCAAGTTCAGACAACGCAAAACCTTCTGCTCGGACGATGTGTTCGCGGTCGGTCAGAATAAGCCAGGGAAGTGATTGCACGCCCCAAGCGAAACGTGTTTTTTCCTCATCGGGCTGAATGATTCCAACATGGAAGGGAATGTTGTTTTGTTTCACCCATTCTTTGAGCGTTTTATCATCAATCTTTGAAGCCTGCACAGCAACAATGACAATATCTTTTGCCTTAAGCTCTTGTGCCCGTTTGCTCAACTCTAGGAGGCAGTTCCGCGACGGCCGCTGGTTCATATCGAAAAAGCAAACCAGAATCATCTTGCCCTTGGCTTGCTCGGGCTTAAAATGAATGCCGATGCCTTCGATATCTGTCAGCCGCCGGCCAATCAGGGAATGGCTTCGTGGCGAAGCACCTTCGGCAGTGAAATCCGCAAGCGAGGGCAGTTTCTTCTCGAGCTCTTCAAGCGCCTCGACACTGAGACCCTTGCCCGAAAGACTCAAATACTTCAACGTGCTCAGCCCTTCGAGATGCTTGAGCCCGTTGTCTGTAAAATCACCTCCCAAATGTACATACTCAAGCTTTGGCAGATTGGCGAGCAAAGAAAGGGCTGCGTCTGTAAGTCTTGCATTTTCCAATGATAGTGACTCGAGTGACGACAGGCTCGACAGATGGACAAATCCGGCGTCTGTGATCGTGCCTGCATCAGTTGCAAAATGTTTGAGCTTTTTGAGCCTGGATAGGTACGCAATATCGTCGTCGTTTATTTGAGGGATTTCGTTCAATGCGAGGACTTCCAACGACGACAGATGTGCAACGTGACCGAGCCCGGCGCCCGTGATTTGTGGATTGTCTAAAAGGCGCAAGGATGTTAGAGACTTGAGCTTTCTAAGCTCGGCCAAGCCTGCATCAGTGACGGAACACTGGTGCAGCCCAAGCTCTTTCAAATTCTTTAAAAAGGGGGTATTTACTTGACTCAAGTACCCCCTACACATTGTGGTGGGCTTTTCTATGGTCTCGGACATGCTTGACAATTGCCTGGTACGGAACGGGATCCACTTGGACGGCCTGCTGCACCATT
>Ga0315279_10002938_pt1 | contig 24630 bp, 31 predicted proteins | sample YL17G06_20_MG_FD_203694 | JGI IMG/M metagenome (GOLD analysis project Ga0315279, IMG submission 203694) | Sediment microbial communities from Yellowstone Lake, YNP, Wyoming, USA - YL17G06_20 | ecosystem: Environmental > Aquatic > Freshwater > Lake > Sediment | place: USA: Wyoming | collected...
ATTCCCAAGCCTCTACGCTATGATGTTTGGGCTGATTGCGACGATTATTCTTTGGTGTGAAACCATGAGATTGTGGAGGGCCAAACCTGTATGAAGTTTCAACATAGTGTTCTAAAATGTAGAATTGTTTGAATGTAGGTTCTAAAGTTTTAAATACGTCTTCTGCCAATGATCAAGACAGGCGCTTAAATGGACAAATTCAATGTTGTGGATCACTGGCTCAACGCAGTTAGCTACAGCCACAGCAACAGCAGACAGACGCGAGACGTTTATAGAGTCAGTCTTCAGAAGTTCATGGATTTCATTCAGAAGACCCCTGAGCAGATCCTGGCTGAGTATGAGGCAAGTGAGGATAGGAATTTCAAGCGGCTCTACGCCCAATTCATGCTGGCCTTGCTGAGTGAGATGCAGCGGAAGGGATACGCGCCAGCAAGCATTTCAGCCACGCTCAACGCGGTCAGGTCCTTCTTCAAATACAATGATCTGCCGCTTGGCTTCGTTCCGTCTGGAAGCAACCTCATCGAGTTCCACAACCGAGACATTTTGAAGGAAGAGGTCGTGGAGATACTTAATGTCGCCAACGTGAGAGATAGGGCCTTTTTCTGCGTGTTGGTTCAGTCAGGTCTGCGACCCGGAACAATCGCCAATCTGAGAGTGGGCGACGTTGAAGGAATCTTGGACGAGAACACGCCAGTCCCATGCAAGATAACGGTCAGACAGGAGAACACAAAGGGCAAGTTCCAAGAATACTTCAGCTTCATCGGAAACGAAGCCGTGTCCTACCTCAAAGACTATCTGAAGACTCGAAACAAGAATCTCGCGCCTGAAGACTACGTCTTCACGATGTTCGGAGAAGCAAACGAGGAGACGCCTGTCAGCCCGGCAGTTCTAACCCACATCTTCCGCAGAATCATTGAGAGACTCAAAAGGCATGACGTGCTCGACTTCAAGGTCAACAGGAAAGAGATGGCCGTGGAAACCAGCGATCACCGACCATTGCGGTCCCACATCTCCAGGTCAGAACTCCGCCTCTACAACCTCAGAAAGTTCTTTCGTAAGTATGCCGCACAAGCTGGACCTGACTTCGTAAATTTCTGGATGGGTCACACGAGCAGCCTGGGAGTTGATCTGCACTATTTCAGCCGAGACGTCGAGCACCATAGAAAGCAGTATGCAGAGAAGGCCATGCCGTTCTTGAGGCTTGAGACAGCTACTCCCTCCGAGACAGAGAAACAGATCGAAGAGTTGCACAAGGAAAACGTAATGCTGAAAGATGAGCTCACAAAGCTGCAGGGCATGGCCTCGTCAACAGAAAAGGTGCAGAGAGAATTGAACGACCTCAAACGCACCGTATTTCGTTTGGCACATGATTATCCATCGACAATGACAGACGAAGAGATTGACCAAACGATGGAACATGAAGAAGCAGACTTGGAGATCCTACGAAAGGCCGGCCACGTTGTGAAGCTTGAAAAAGACGGAAGTTTCTCAAAATCCAAGCCAAATCGTGAAGGATTGTAAGAAGTGCGCCTGCGACGAGGAGCAGTTAGACCAGATATACGACTATGTTAATCGGAAACTGGCTCATGCAATGAGAGGATTGTGAAATAGCCTATTAGCGTCTTTAATGGTTATTAACAGAAATGCTCGCGAAACGCAAAACTATAAAACGCTGGAATGCCCAATATTGGAGACAGTGTAACATGGGGTGATCGTCCATGGAAGCAAGAGCGAGTAGAGTGGAGATAATACGTAGGATTGAAGAATCACGCAGTTCTAAGGTCTTGGTATACTTCTGTGGTGACAGGCCAGGCGTTGCAGCAAACATTGCGGGTGATGCAATACGGCCCCTTTACGATCACTTACGGACTTTTGCAGGTTCTGGAAAAAAGGTTGAGCTAATAGATTTCTATATCTATGCTTTGGGAGGTCGAATGGAGGTCCCGTGGAGAATCGCGACCATGCTCAGAGAGTTCTGCAAACGTCTCAATGTTATTGTTCCTTACAAAGCATACAGCGCTGCGACTTTGATAGCCTTAGGTGCTGATAAGATCATTATGGGAAAAAAGGCAGAACTAAGTCCAATAGACCCGAGTTTGCAGCTGATTGTCCCAGAACCTGCTCACCAGAAAGGAATGCTCCCTGAAATTGGTGTCGAAGATATATCTGCATACATTACATTTGTCAGAGAGAGGGCCGGACTTACAGATCAAGCTGCTTTGTCAAAGTCCATTGAAGTTCTGGCAACTCAACTCACACCTCCGGTATTGGGGCAGATTCAAAGAGCCTATTCACACATACGACTCGTCGGAAGAAAGCTGCTTTCTCTGTGTAGACCACCGTTGGAAGATCGTAGGATAGCAGCCATAGTTGATGCTCTGACAGAGAAGATGTACTTGCATGGTCACGGAATAGGGCGAGAAGAAGCAAGAGAAATCGGGCTACCAGTTGAAAACCCGAAGGATTCTGAGGAAGAACTGTTTTGGCAATTATACTTGAGCTATGAAAGTTTCTTGAAACTGGACTCGAATCCAGACCCTGAAAGTTATTTTGCAGCCGGGCAGGATGAATATGCGGAGCCAGAAACCTCCATTGCTTGTATTGAGTCACTTGGGAAATTGCACTTATGCAAGGGCGAATTGAAGCTCAAGAAGATGCGAAACGTACCTCCGCAGCCGACCATAAATGTGAATTTCAACTTGAATTTCCCTCCTGGAATTCAAGTTCAGGCGATTCCCCAAGAGATTCAAAGCGCAATTCAACAACTTCTGCAGCAAGGAGCTCAAGCAATAAGAGATCAGGTAGTTGCCGAGATTGGCAGGCAGTCACCAGTTGTAGGAGTTCAATCGCGGCTGCTTGGAGCTAAATGGACTCTTATCGTCTAATAGGGCATTCGCGTAAGTCAAACATCTTGCCATTGGAAATGGCAGTTTGGGCTTGTTGACGAAGGAAAGGCATAAGGCACAACAAGCTTTGGCTTCTCAGTCGCCGTCTCCTCTATCCTCTTCAGGCTCTCTGTGAATGTAAATCTGTTATAATCATCCATTGTTATCTTTACGTTCACAGGGACTCTCTCTTTCATGATGTGCCTCACTTCCATAAGGACATAGTCTTTCAAGCGTATTTAAACATAACCCAAGAATGTATTAAAGACTTATGCAGCGATGCTTCAGACAAACGATTCATTCCGCTACGTTGTTGGGCGTGTCCAGATCCATTAATAGAGAATAACAGACAAAGTAAGTCTTACTCACAACGTTTTCATACCATCTGGAACTGCGATGGTCGCGGGTCTCATTCCTCAGCCTGGCACGCGGTGGACAAGGTTGGACTTATTCGTAGAGTCTTTCGAGTAGACGGTTTTCATCAAACAGCTCTTTGTTGGCAATGCTGTTCAGATTAAACTCTAGATTCTTGCTTTTCATCTTTATCAAAGCCTTAAGGAAGGGCCTTTCCGACTCGCTGACTTCTTTCTCCTTCTTCATTCTGCCAAAGTTGTAGTTCACGAGGAAGTCGAGGCGCTCTTCTGGTAGTAGGATCCGGGGGATGTTGTTGATCAATGCAATGAAAGATATTAACGCGGCAACCAGACCGATGAGGCTTGGAATCAGGCTTTCGCCTTGGACACTACTGATGGCAAGAGAGAGAAGGGTCAGAAGATACCAGATAATCCCAATAACCAGTGCGTATGAGATGATTGAACCAATGACCGGTCTGTTCTTGAGATACACGAACCACAGTCTCTTTTCAAACTTGGCATCGACAAGATCAATCAGTTTCTTGATGTTTGGATGTTGCTGCTGGTTCGAGGGAGGAGGCTCACTTTCTGCGTTCTGATCCTGCCCAGTTTCTGCCCTCTCAGTATAGCGAGATGCGGCTTCGATTCCAAAGGAAATTGAGAGAGTAGAGAAGACGCCGATCAGAAATATCCAGATTTCTCTTAAAGATTGCCCGACAGGATCTACGAAATTACACAGTAGTGTCTGCGCATAGCGGCCCTCAAGAAAGTCAAGAGAGAACATTGTCCATCGTTGGTCCTGCTTCATGTAGTACTCTATTGGAGAAGGTTGACTGTTTGAGTAGTAGGTTGAGGGAGGTAGTCTTAGCTGTACTATGAAAGGTTCACCTAAGGTCATCTGTGATAGGGGTTGCATGTAGGCTGACATCTGGTCTGACCACATACCTGTGACGTCTCCAAAGAAAGTGAAGATGGCGGTTTGGCTTGCTCCGAACGAATCGCGGATCGCAATAAGGCTTTCATGAACTGTTACAGTTACTCCAATTGTCAGTTCGTCTTTCAAATCAGGCTGCCAAAAGTTGAACTGAAAAGCAGGGTTTAATTCAAGCGTTGCATTGACTATAGAGGAACCATTGCTTGTGTTCAAGAAATTCCTCGAGAAATTGCCAATCTCAGGATAGGAGTCAGGAAGTTGAAGAGGATACCAGACATTCTGATGGATCGCATAAGGTGTTGCTTGATCGATTGTGTAAGGCAGTAGAGCATAGATGAAGTATTTTTTGGTTTCGTTGAATCTGAAAGTGACGCGTACGTCGATTCTCTGATCAGGAATGTCAATGAGCAGCTCTGTCTTGTTTCGAGTGGCCTCTGGACATGGCCCTACTCCTATTGCGAGAGGACCTTTCGGCGGACTCTGGGTGGGAGGCGAAGATACAACGATGACAGAAACCATGGTTATGACTGTAAAGATAATGGCAAGCAGGACGTAGAACTTGATGGTTGAATTCAACCTTGTGCACCTGCAATATGGCGCTCCAAGTGAAACTTAAAAAGTTTGTTCCACTCTGATGTTGGGTGTGCGATTCTGTTAGTGATTACCCTCAAAATGATGGTAAATGAGGATGTTTGAACGAGAAAGGCTTATTTCTGATTTAAAGTCTGATTTTTGCTCTATTGATGCTTTTCCCAAAAAATTACTGTGTTTTTTCAGTGTTAAGATATGCTTTCACATGTTGTCTCAATTGTGGAAAATCATCCAACATGGCTTTGACTAATTTCCAACGAAGTTCTTCAATTCCATTGTCGCATATCTTGTTTCGCACGACATCGTCCACTCTGGTGATGAACATGCGAGAACTTAAACTTTACGTTCACACGTAGAACACTTAGCGCGCGCTGAGAAACGGCACAAGTCATAAGAGCTGGCGATATGAAGTAGATAATGAGTGGCATATCATGAAGACTTTCTTGATCGTGCTCTTATTAATTATGCTTCTGACTGCATTCTTTGTACAAATCACTTCTGTTGCAGTAGTGAAAGCTCAGGGAGGACAAGTCATTCTCAAACCAACTGATGACACCTACGTCGCTTTTATGAACCCTGCCGCCAACTACGGTTCAGCTCAAATGCTAAGAGTCTGCCTGGCACACTATTGGACATGGCTAAAATTCGATTTGTCTACCATACCAAAAGGGGCAGTAGGAATCAGTGCCCTACTTGAACTTTGCACAACATATAATGGAGTTGCATCTCCACATTTTGTCGTGGCTTGCTTAGCCCTCCTTAACAAAACGATCAGCAACTCGTGGTCAGAAGCCACTCTAACAGGCGATAACGCCTTCAACGGGTTTTATATGGGCGATGCGGAGCTGGACACAGATTATGTTGCCAATAACGAAGTATGGTACGAATGGAATGTCGCACAAGCAGTTGTGAACGCTACTACCAGCAACGCTACAGATGTGACTATAATAATGAGGTATCCCTACCCAGAAGATGCCACAAGCCTAGCATTCAACTCAAAAGAAGCTTCTTCCACGAAAGCTCCAAAGCTTACGGTGTCTTGGACTGATGCAATTCCAGAGTTTCCACCAATCCTTATTCTGCCGTCATTTATGATAGCTACGCTGGTTGCAGTTCTAATGATAAAAAGAAAACAGCGTGCGCGCTGATGTTCCCTATTGGTTGAAAGCCGTAAGGAGAGCCAACTCAGACCGATCTCATCCTCAAATTCTGAGTGCGGCTCTATGGTCTTCAAAGGCAGCCTCTCCATCACGAGTGGGTGTTTCTTACAGAAAAGAGCAGTACTGATTGCTCAAACTGTCGTGGAACGGGTAGAAAAAAAGAAAAAAGGGAGTTTTGTGTTCGACTGGCGACTGAATTTAACTCCCAATTTCTAAGTCTTGTTTCAAGCAATAGCGGTGGCGGTGGATCTCCATCGCTGACTTCAAGACCTGAGTCCATAACCTCAAGGAGTCGTTTGGCCTTCTAACTATTTTAGGCTTACGGGGTTTTTTCTGTTAATTGGCACCCATTAACAGACAATTAAACGAAAATTTCTTTAATGTGAAACTCGCATTGATGCTCTGTATCGGTGACGGAACATGGTATATCCACCAAGATTGATTGACAGGTTCCTTGAACGATGGAGACTTGCGTCTCCGAACCCAGCTCCCAGACCTGCTGCAAAACCGGTCGCCCTCCCACCAAAAGCGGAACCAGCAGCTGGGATGAAAGCCGAGAAAATCTTCGGAGCCCAAAGTCCCATAAAAACCCATGGCCTCGAGCGAAGCCCGTCGGTCTATGGCGCCTTGGGATTCTCACGAGAAGAAATACAGCGCAGCGTGCAGGAAGGGAGGAACGAAAGGGAAGAATACGAAAAACAGGTGGCAGCACCGGTTCAGACTTACAGAACGGCTGGAAGCGCTTTTTCGGCTCAAATGGGAGGTCTCGCGCTTTTAGACTCAGAATTCAATCGGCGAACTGCACAGTATGAAAATGAACAGAGAGCTCTGCTTGCAAGCACTGGCCGATCCATCGACGAAATTTTGCCGCTTGCGAGAGGTCAACCGCTACCGAGAATCAAGGTCGGCGACGCTCTCTAAAACTTTAAAACCTCTTTTTTCTTTGCGTGGTTTCTTAGTCAGTTGCTCTCTCCAGCGCGCGCTCTTCTTAAGGACTTATAGAAGAATCCTCTATTCTCTGTTTCCGCAAGTAATATCTTCTAATTCGTCTAATAGTGGAATCAAGCATTAGGTGATAAAAATGTCTGAAGGAAAAAAGGGAATATCAAAGACAATGTTCATAATCGGACTTATCGTTGCGATTCTGGCTTCAAGCCTTATCTCGGTCATGGCATCTATGCAATGGGCATTAATCAAGGGACCTAAAGGAGACAAGGGTGACAAAGGAGACACGGGAGTTACTGGTTCACAAGGGCCGCAGGGGTTACAGGGGATACAGGGTATACAAGGAGAGAAAGGAGACCCTGGCAGCGAGACTGTGTTCGCACACTGGGATGTCAACTGGAGAACAATAACAGGCGACCTCCAGTGGGGTGCTGTAGTGGGGACCTCGCAATTCAGTTCCACATTCTGGCACAATTGGTTCGGAGGAGTTGTATTCTCTGGATACGATGATTACATAGGTTTTGACGCGACCATGCAAATCAATATGCAAAGAGATGGACCAGTAACATTCAAAGTAGGAGGCGACGATAATTTTTGGCTATACTTGGATGGTGCCCAGCCAGCCATAATAAGTGGCAGCGTCAATTTGGGGATATCCAAGACGATTTATCTAAGCAGAGGGATGCACACATTAACACTTTGGTGGCGCGAGCTCACTGTCAGTGCACAAGTGTTATTCGATTGCGACTCTGACGTCCTTCATTGGAATCCCTAAAATTCACCTTCCTTTTTCTTTTTTGATCTTGACCTAATAATAGTCCTGTGCTTGGCCAAGATTTAGATGAAATAAGTCTTTTGCGACTGCCTTTGCTGAATTGCCTTCGACTGTTTTTGCAAGCGCCCAATTGCCCAAACGGACGTCATGAGGAAAACCAAGCATCAACACGTTCTCGAAACCGTCAATTGCGTAGATAGTTGCCGGGTCCATATTGCGACATCCCTGGAATATTCTCAGCAGTGGATCCAGTCTCACTCCATATTCGGCTACGAGCTCTGCACCAAAGGCTCTCTGTTGGTCCCAGCCTATTTCGTGAAAGGATATCTCCAGATCAGGTTTGGCTTGCTCGAAGAAAAACAGCAGGGCCAGCCGAAAAGGGTCAGAGAACTCAACGACCTCGACTTGGCATGGCGCGGGCAGGCGCTCTTCTCGCCGAAGAAAAAGAAAAGCTCTCTCTCGTTCTGACACTGCTGCTGCTTCATTCCGCCAGCTGGCAATGAAAGCTCTTACGAAGTCTTCCCATGTCGACATTTTTGTTCTCCTATTTTGCAAGACGAAGCAGGCCAGCTATGTCACTTGGAGGGCACGTACGTCAACATACACGTTGGTGATGAATTTCTGCAGTTTGTGCCTTCCGATGCCCAAGGCTGACTTGAGCAGCCTAAGAGCTCCTTCCCATTCAGCGAGTGATGTGGGTCCCTTCATTTCGATATCGTTCAGAAAATAGACAAATATCAAATATGCATGCAGATCATTCTTCCTTAATAAATAGAGATGAGCTAACCGATTTGCGTGTTGATAGAAACACCGAGTCCATTCAACCTGGGCACTCGAGTTCAAGTAGCGCTTGGTTTCTCCAAGGCTCGTCGTAATCTTTTCTATGGACCCTTGATCTTCAGCCTGCAGTGAAGAAATCAATTCCGAAATGTGCGATTTCGCCTCAACCAAAAGCAATTTTCCAGAAGAGCTCTTCCCCAGAGCGTCCCACTGAGGCCCTCCTTCAGGCCAAAACTGAGCCAAGGGGACCTTTTCTAACTTGACATCAAGAAGGTTCAGGAAAGCTTGGTCACGGTACTCCGCATAATCATCACCTTTCAAGGGTGAAAGCCACGTAATATGCTCTTCCTCCGAGAAGTTCAGCGAACTCCAGATCCGCGAGTTCAAAATCTCAGGCTTATCATTCACGAGTTTCTGAACCCATTTCTGGCTTCCTTTCTCTGCTTCAGGCTGAGGAAATCTCGCCATCTTCGTCCCACGTCTTTAATGGAATCGTAACTTGTATATTAGACGTTGGCACTCGCTGTTTTTTCGCTCATGTCACAACAACCGTCACGAAAACAATATCAGGTTTGATCATAATTCATCAGGTGCGAATCTCAGTGAACTGAATTTCAACCTTTGCTTGGCCCCAAAGTACTCTGTTCCATTCAATTGGTTTGTTCTCTTCGCGGTAGTCGTACGCCTTTTGAATTCTGAAATATTTCTTCTCGATGAGATTGTGTAATATGTGAAGCGCCTCAATATGTGCTTTGGTGAACCTAATGACATCCCCGGTAGCTATGATTATTGGGGTCGGCCTTCGAGGATCTTTTTTGAAGATGGAATAGTGAGGATGGAACTCGATCTGGATTCTATTGGAACGGATAGCGTCCTTTTCGTAGTTCCCGTCAAACAAACCGTGATTGTGAACGATCAGATTTCGCAGTCGTCTTGCATTATCAATGATCCCAAAAGTACCAGGCAATCTCCTGATTGCCTCTCTATCACCTACGTCACATTGTAGTGATTGTTCATAGGCCCATTCTATGCATTGTTTTAAAAAAGGTTTCCCAAGATACTGTTTTCCAAGATATTGGCGATATCCCTTTGTATTAAGGCAGCTAATGAAGCCAACAAGAGCAGCGTCGAACACATTAACAATCGCTATCAATGAGACTCTCGACTGAAACATTTCAAAAATCGGCAGTTTGAAAGCGTCAATAAGATCTTGCTTATGATAGAATCGACCCCAACTGAATGTGATGGGAATATGATCCGCAGGCAGGTTCTCCATGATCTTTGCTGCATCGGCAGTTAGATGCATGGCGTTAACATACAGATGATATCCCAGAACCCCTTGTAACGAATCATCTGCCGTCTCAAAAACTCGCTGAATGTCTGGATCCCGCATCACTCATTCGCACCTCTACATCCGAGTCTACGGATATCGCCTCTTATAATGTGGTCCTTGCTTACGTATCCCCGTCCACGCAAACTACTTGCACAAGTTCTGGGTGCTCCCGAAAGATCCTTTCAATGACATCCCACTCGCGGCTGTTCAGGGTGTGTTTTTTGCGTTTAGTACTGCTTGTGCCGTTGGTCAAGAGAACTATGTAGGGTTTTGCCATCGCTTCTTTTCCCTCTCTATATCCTCCCCAGATTCTTTGGTCGCATTATTCCGTGAAATCTTTGCCAAAGGTCTTAGGTCTCAAAAGTGGCGAGGGCGTTTGGACGACTTTGACTGCAGCTTCACGCGCGTATTGAAGAAGAAAAGGGTACCAGGCGTCTTTTTGGTCTTTTGGCATAAGTCCCTTCACTTTGTTTTCAACGTTTTCGAGGAGCAAGTTTCCATCTTTGTGCCATGCTTCATCCACCATGGCTTTTATCTCCCGTTTCCACGCCGGCAACTCGGGCTGCCAGTAGAATACTTTCATAGCCATTCGATCTGAAAACGTTCTCACTTCGGCACGTTCTGCAACGAGATTTTGTGACAGTAGGGCTTTAAGATCTCTGTGGACCGTGTCATCGCTTACGCCGAGCTTCTTTTGCAGCTCCGGCATGCTCTGCCCCCCTTGGTCCAAGAGAACGCGAATTAAACTGGCGATTCTGACGGCTTGCCTATTCTTATTTTTTGCCATATCGCTCAACCCGCAAGACTTGCGGTAAACATACATTAGTTTCCGCAGGTAATATGTTTTACGGTGGTAAACAACGGAAAAACAAAATGAAGAGGTCATAGCTGCGAGAGTTCCGAAGAAACTCAAAGAACTGGTGCAGAAATACCTCCAGTTAGACACGCACTTGAATGAATCTGACTTGGTACGTGATGCAATCCGCGAAAAAATCAAACGGGACGCACCCAATTTATTTGATGAAGTTTTCCAGGGAGACGCCAACCAATCTGTAGCAGTCAAGGAAGGCTGAAGCATCAAGAACGTGACCTTGAGGCGGGCTAAATGGAGAAGCAGCAATTGACGTTGGATCACGTCGTTCTCGAGCAGCTGCAGAAGGGTTTGGAAGAGCTAAAAAAAGGAGCTGCCTAAAACGGGGAGCCAACGCATTCTCAGGAGATTCACCTGGCAAACTCCTGATAAAAGCGATGAACAGCTTGAGACCAGAAGCATTGAAATCAGCCTTGAAAAGGTGAAAGGTGGTTACGAGTTCTGTGCAAACGATAAAGTGGCAAAAGTGTCGAGTATTGAAGCCGATGAGTTCGACGCAAATTCTGTTGTTGAACAGCTCGGGATTCAAGGCGCCAAGGAAGAAGCAGCCGCGTTCATACACAAGCTGGCCTTGTTATTTCGGATAAGCCCAGCGAAGAAAACGACCGTGCCCGAGATTCGCGTCTCTGCGATTGACCATCAAAAAGGTGTCTCCATTGATTTAGGGGACGTTTTCCTCTTCGTGGAGAAAGAGAAATCCTGGAATCTGCAACTTTATGACACAGTGCAGAACAGATCTTTGACCCCCCATTTTCATGTCGGCGCGATCGAGGAACTGGGGCGGCACACCGTTTTCAAGGAAGCATTGAAGCTGAAGTTTAAAGCCCACTTGATTGCGCTCATCACAGCCAGAATCGTTGAAGTCATTGAGGAAGTGCCCGAAGAGGAATGGCAGGTAGAAACAAGAACAGAAGAAGCTGCCGAACCGACGCCGATCAGAATTCCCGTTGAGTTGCCAACTTCTGGAGACGTTTCAGACGTCTTCGCCTATCAGGGAGACAGGAAATTCAATAGTCGAATCCAAATCAAGAGCTCGGGTTTTCCGCAAAGCCGATTCTTGGAATTGGAGTTCTCGTGCAACAGAAGTCGCGAAGACCTTTGCTCAGTTTGCACGTTTGAAGGTCATAAGATGAGCCTTAAAGAGAACTTTGACGCCTCGGCTTTTGCGACTTATTTTGATAGCGATAATCTGCGGGATGCTTGGAAAGTGTTGCGAGAGAACGGAACGGTAACGGGCTGCGACAAGATTTCAGTCAAAGGAGAAAATGAAACTGCAATAACGCAAGCAATCGTTTCAGATCGATGTGGAAACGAGGCAAAAGCATGGTTCATATACGAGCCCAAGAAATGCGACCTTCGCACCTCTCCAAACTGGATCTACAGCCAAGGGTGGCTTTGCCGGGGAAAGACCGGGCGAATAGGCGTCTTAGTCACAGAGTTTCAAGCGGAAAGCGAGGTCATGATGCCTAAGGCAGAAACCGTTGAAGCCTCCAAAGAGTATCTGCGTTCAATCACAACTGAAGACGAAGCTACAATCTGGAAGGTTGCTAGGGCCTTACACAAAAAATCCAACTTGAAAGGATTGGAGGCCACACGTGGATTTGTCTCAGACTTGCTCTTCATAGGGGCTCCTGTCTGGACTAAAACTCCCGAAGGCCCTCAAATAATAGGCATGACAAGCCTGGAGGTAGGAGAAACAACAACAGCGAAAAGCCAGCGAGAAAGAGAGGTCGTTGATTGGCTGAAAGCAGGCAAATATGAGAGTGGAAGAAAAACATCTGCGGGCTTGGCTGCCGGCGCTGAGAAGATTGATGGAATCGGATGGGTCATGCGGAAAGGACTCCTGCCCTCAGCCGATCTTTCATTCATCATTCTCGATAACATGTTTCCGCACGCGCTCGACGAACACATTGAAAGTAGACGTAACGGAATCATAGAGCTTTCAACGATCAAATCATGCGAACTCGGGACGGACCAGGCTTAAACTGTTGAGCAATCCTGCTCTGCCCTTCGATGTGCACCTTCACAAGTGCGTAGCCCTCAAAGTCTACGATTCCAAATTCGTAGCTCGCTTCACTTTTGTAACCTTCACCTACGGAGAGAAACCTGACGTCCGATACGATCCGAAGATTGAAGAATTGTCCGAGCAAGACCAAGCACTCCTCAACGCAGCGTGGAACGTGCTGAGATGCAACCTCAGCCAAGAGATCACCTACACTGTTCCGCTGGAACTATGGCCTAGAATAATGCAATATAGCAAACAATTGGAGCTCACATTTGGAAACGAGGAAATTCCAGTCTTCCTAAGGGCAAACCCGCACAAAGTAGCGACGTTAGCCTACTGTTTCGCGTTATTTGAAGGGACCGAGCCAACTGAAAGACACGTTCAGCAAGCGTATGGGTGGTTGACGGAGTGTGGTGTCGACGCGGAACTTGACGAGTTCACACAGGAATGGAAGAAGGAACACCGCCTTTCCGACCAAGAATACTCAGAACTCAAATCAACGATCGAAGCTCAAATCGCGGCAGATATGGAGGAGCATGGAGGAGAACTTAGAGACTCGGAGCTCTTCAAGTTTTTCGAGCACATAGCGAGACATGGCCAGGCGCAAATGGAAGAGATTGCTGCTGCAGCTAACCTTTCTGATCCGACTGTGAAGAGGCGGGCCAAAGAGATGAAGGGGCTGGGCTTGATTCAAAGTTCGATAAAGGGTTATTCACTCACGCCGAAGGGTGTTCGGTTTTATAAAAGATGGCTGAAAGACATTAGGAATGATGGTGAGCTTAATGAGCCTAATGATCCCGCTTTTGTGGGTCACAAGCCTTTTCGCGACGAAAAAATGCCTGTGACCCCTGAAACCAAGATCAACGGGATCATCGAGATCACCATAGACAGCAACACAATGTTGGCTGTCAAGGATTGGTGTCGGGCTAAGCGCAACGAAAGAAGTGAGATCAGCAGGTTGGAGCTGACAGATTTCATCAAAAATGACCTGAAGTTCGAGGATCCTCGACGAGTGATCGAGAAAGCCATGGAACGGGGGATTCTGCAGGACAGCACAAAGCCAGGCTTGGCCGTGGTGGTTTGATGAGTCAAAGTTTGTATCCGGGCAGCGCACGTTTGGGCGCAAACGATATCTGCCCCCATGCAGAGCCCTATGAATCCAAGCGCAGCCCGGAACGACAGGATCCTTACGACGCAGTTTCCAAAGCAAGAGCCGAAAGAACTCTGCGGTTCTGGGAATACACTTTTCAGAAGGGGCGGTCTTGTCGACTGGCCAGTGTTTTCTGCTCAGAATATGATCTCCCGGATTGGCAGAAGTGCCCGATCCTCAAGCGGGTCAAGATGGGGTCTCCAGGGAATGCGAGCACTGAGGAGGGCGCCAGCTGATGGACTTACATGACGGCCAGAAAAAGCGGAGCCTCCAGCTTGTCTTAGGACGGGCTTTCAGTCTGACGAACAATTCCCCCAGACGTCTGGGTTTCAGTCTTGTTTCTCATGTTTTGATGATGGAAAAGGAGACAATGAAGTATGAAAAAACACAATGAAAAGATTGAACCTGTGGTGCAAACTGACCGTGACGCAAAAAAACCAGAAAAATTATGGCTTGTGCAATACTTCCCGATCCGCAGACATAGTCGCGTCCTATATCTACCCCTGGATCCGGTAACGGTTCGGCTTCACGGTATCCAAAAGGGCGACATCATAAAAGCTGTGATCTTGGAGCTTCGAAAGGCGCCAAGGCCGGATGAGCCGATACGCGACGTTTCTGAAAACGAGCCCAAAGACGAAGGAGAACTTTGAAAATGAGTGAACCGAATCATCTCTCAGTCTTGATTTCGCGCATCCGAGCGGACGAAACACAGCTCAACTGCGCGACGAAGGAACATCTTGTGAACTTGGCTGAGTTTATCCTCTCTTGGCCGGGCAAATATTCAAAGTTTGAGTATGATGAGGCCGTAAGAATCTTGGCAAAATATCACTTGGCGAAGCTGGCCGCCAGAAGGCACGGACAGAAACTAATCGAGAAAGAGCTTCAGAAAACATGGGAGAGAAGATGTAGCCGCTGCGGATATCCGATCAGCAACAAAATAAGTGTCAAGACCGGCTTCGGTCCAATTTGCAGAAGAAAACTCGCGGTCCAAGCTTACAAGCCAAGTGAAGCTCTCGAACCTGAAGAACTTTAGCAACTGGAGGAAGGAAATTTTACGGTTATGGACGCTGATTCCGCGCTGTTTGGCAACCTCTTCCAGATTCTTGCAGGTTTCAGGGTATCCGCGAAAAGTCCAATGATTTTGCCTGTGAATCGTAGATCTTCTTGAAATCTGCAATGGATTTGACACACTGCTCTATGAAAAGATGTTCTCGAAAGGCCGTCGACTCACTAAACGCGTAGTTAAACCGATTGGAACCGATTGATCGTACTGATTCCAGAAATTGATTCCATGGAATGCTGAAGCTTGTTTCACAAGACAAGTAGAAACTCGCCATTGGATTGATGCCTGTGATCTGTGCCAAACTGCAAAAAAGCCGGGTCGTCTCTCGGTACGCGATCTGACAATTCCCTTGACTATTCAGCTTCCATGTGCCATAACATTCAGGACGTTTCTTGAAAAGGACATAACCAGCGAGGCATTCAGTAATACCCTCAATCAATGGGCGATGTCTCGCTATGATATTCGGGAAGATGTTCCAGATCCTGCTGTAAAGTGAAACACTATGGAGAGTCTCGTGAGTGAGGACATTTCTGCACCATGAACCGCAGGTACCCGCATTGGAGTGAAGCAGTATGACAGCAGGGTCGTAAACATAGGTTCCAAGAAATGCGGGGTTGGCTGTCAGCCGCGCATTGGCGAGCCATTCATCGTGATTGAGGGCGTATGCTCTCCTTGCCCCTTCGATGAATCGCCCACCAGTAGTTCGTGGATTTCTCAAAAAGAGGAATAATGCGTCTTGATTTGAGATTCTATAACGAGTCTCTGTAAGATCTTCTGTTCTGACTCCATATTCTACTGCACATGAAAACGCGGTTCTTATATCATTGATGACCTCTTCTCCAAGATCTCCTAGTCCACTATCAGCTATTGCTCGATCTGTGTATTCCTTATGTTGAGAACAAAGCAATTCCTTCTACTCTTCTTAGCTTCGCTGCTGAGCCTCAACATATTGAAGGAAAGAACGAGTATAAAAGCCAGGTCCCGTTGCCATATACGTGACCTCCATAGTCTTTTCCAAAGCAGGATATACAGCCTTGTCCTCTTCTACTGCTTGCTTCAGATCCGAGACACTTGCTATGAGCTGGTCCACAATGTTCTCAGCAAATGGAACAATAGTATCACCCATTTTCAGATGATTGACTCTATCATTGATGATGTTGTATGAGAGAGACATTATTGTGTGAGCAATCAGCAACTCCTTATCAAAGTAGAATCGTGATGCGCGCTCAAGTGCGCCGTTAACAGCGCTGTAGAAGTAGATTTTCTTTGCGAGATCAGGCTCTTCTCTCATTCTTGTAATGATGAAATCAAGCTCAGCAAGCAAGTTCTTCTTAAGCTGTTGTGGCAAATTCATGAAGTAATCCCTCCTCTCCAATTCCTTCTCGCCTCTGCATTATTCCATCTTGTAGTGTGGAATAGAGGTGTCCAGGTTCCGCCAGCCCAAGGGTTTTCACTACGGCAGCAACAGGTTCTTGCTCCACTTTATGGATTTCGGTCATGGCAGAGGTCTGCACTTGCCTTGTAAAGCACAGGTTCCTAAATGTCTGCAGCACTGGCTTCAAAACATCAGTTGGAAGTCCTAGGTCTCTTACCGCAAACAGCTCTGCTTCTGACGGATTCTCAATGTACAGACGACCTACTATTTGCATCGCGTCTACGAGTTCTTCTGAAGAGAATTCACTAATAGTCTTTGTTCTTAATGACACTCCCAGACCCAGAGCTTTTTTCCTTAGAAACGACGACATGTCAGTTACTTCGTCTTGTATGCCGTCCTTGATCGTTCCTTGATATCTAATGTGGATTTTCTCGAATCTGTTGAGTGCGGCTTCAAAGTCCTCCTTGGACGGGGCCTCAATTGCGTCTGCATAAAGCGTTGAGAGAAATGTTCGCAACAGATCCAAGCTTCTGTTCGCGCTCCGACCGAGTAGATACTCTATTGTCTCAAGGAAAGTTTCTCCAAGCGATGCATTCAGCACCTTTTTCTTTGTTCCGAGCTTCACATAAGCAGTGTCTTCCCAATCATAGGTAGCTTTGCCAGTAAGACCACATCTCCTTGCCGCTTCAGAGCGATTGTTGCTTAGCTTCTTAACTAGAAGATCGAAGAGATTTGCCACGTCTTCTTCGGTCAGCATTCCAGCGTATTTGTCCGTTATATAGGTGGCCAACCACTTAACCTCCATCATATTCAGTGTGCAGAGTGTTTTATATAGTATACTATATAACCTTAGCCCTCGTTCATAATAACATTTATGGATCTATCTTCTATACGTGGAATTCAGAGTATCTGACATGTCTTTCTGCTCAGATCTGCTTGCCCAGTTCTTGCCTGTTGTCCTAAGAAACGGAAGTGCGCTTGTGGACGTGCGCCGGGGCGCCAGCCAACCAATCCCTCTTGGAAAACCTGAAAACTTAACCCTGAGGTAAGGTTTTTGATTGGTTGACCCAGGTTGATTCATGCTTATTTAGAGCTTATTTTGATGTTCCGTAACTGATTCGCGTTTGTGCACTCTCAAATCAGCGTCATTTCACACTGAACGGCGTCATTTCAATGTTGAATAGGCTCAAATCAAGCTTAAAAGGCAACAAAACATAACTAATACATGAGCATCTCGAGCTCAAATGGAGGACAAAAAAAGGCATGGGACGAGTTTTTCAAAGCAAAGTAGACGAAATTAAGGCATTGGCTGCCAAAGGTTTCACACGTAAAGAAATCGCTGAAAAACTGAACATTAGCCAGGGAACGGTGCGAAAGTACCTCGGAGAAAAGGCTGCGGAAGGCTGTGAACGCGAAGTCTCAGTTCTTTTTGAAGCCTTTTTCGACTTGCTAACAGATCTTGAGACATCGACTCTCGTTGGTCCAGAACAACTAGATTCCCTGGTATGTGAGCGTGGCCTCGAGGTGGCTCGGCGACTATTCAAATTGAACAAACCTTTCGCGCAAAAAATACTCAGCTCCTACTTGAAGCATCTTCGGGATATGCAAATTTTAGATCTGGCAATTAATGATCACGAGCTGTCCGAGGAGGACTGGCAGCTACGTAATCAATGGCTTGGGCTGTTGAAAACTGAATATCCTGAAAAATTGGCAGAGTTCGTGTGAATTAACCCTTAAGCTTCATCCAAAATCGTTATGTTGTAAGACTCAGGGCTTCCCATCAGATTGAGAGCTGCGCTCTCGTCATGAACCTGCAAATTCGTGAACCAGCTTCCTACTAAGTTTCTGACATCTCGGTCCGTCGCCTGCACCGGAAAATAGAATCTCGCGTCTTTCACGTTTTTCCTTTGAACTTTCCCTTGGAACTCCAAAATGTGAGGTTTTCGGCGCGGCGAAAAAACACAGTCAAACGCCCATCGCCGCACTTGCCCGGTCCTTGACACGAAAGTTATCAGGGCTCGTCTGATTGTGCTACCCGCCTCCACGCGAGGCCTTGAGTGCACTTTTTTTCCTTCTCTGTGAATGACGTGGAACTTTGATACATTTTCTGTCTGAAGGTTGGTGGTATCGATTTCGGGCAGGATCTCTGCGGGTTTGGCAGGTTCGGATCTCGGCAGACTGTCAACTTCGGGCACCTGGGGGACTTCGGGTTTGAAGACACCAAAATCTTCCAAAGGGCAAGTCCGCGGTCCGCACGGTTTCCGGGTTTTTTGGCATATCCAACTGCTATAACGCCATGAATAACTCTTTTCGAGATGTTGGCAACGCGGGGCTTTCGCATAAAACTGCTTCAGCCGCTCACTTTCGTAGCTCGATATCATCACGCAAATCATATGGACTTGTGTGCAGATGACTTTAAATATTTTGTATTTTCCAAGTAGAGTGTTGAGCCAAAATGACGCAACGAGTCGACCAATTGACAAGGCGGGGACCGCAGCCTGGCAGCGGTGACTTCATCAAATCCCACCTCCAGCATGCTGGAGAGGACTACATCTACCATGCCTACAAAGCCTTCTGCCAATCGCTGAAGGCAATAGGGCAGCGGGGTCCCTCTTACGACTCATTCAGGAAGTATTGGTGGACCTGTGCAGAAATGAACTTGATCGAGTTTGTGCGAGAGCAGCCTATTGGGAATCTGGAGCCACGAAGATACTATCGATTGGTCCGATCTAACATCAACAATGAAGCCTGGCAGAACCCCCAGGCCGCGCTTGACCTCAGGACGGGAAGAACTATTCCAGATCCAGCTACGGGAAAGCCTGTTCCAGTCTCGCGATTAGGTAGAAGGAGATACAGGAGAAGGGTTTTAGGGTTACCACCGAAAAGGGTTGGAAGACCCCGAAAGCCTAAACCCGAAAGGGGTGCTGCAACTGTCGCAACGGATTGAACCCGAAGCTAAGCGGTCATTCATGGAGAATTTCCCGAAAACTTTGGGAAATTTCGGAAATTTGTCATTTAGTGCATAGATCTCAATGCACTCAATGCATTGTATATATACGCACAATCGTCGTGGATTGTCCTATTTTCTGTTAAAACAAATTAACCAACATTTTTATATATTTTTTAGTTCCATTGGAATTTGGTTATCATGCAATTTTCGAAAATTAGTATCTGCATGATAAAAAACAGCGTTAAAAAGCGAGAAACGGCTTAATTTAAAGCCCGAATACATAAAACTGTCAAATAAGGGTGTTTCGCCCGATAAAGACGACAAAAACACACGATAAGACAAAAATGCCTTAAAAGTGCTGTTTAAGGCGAATAAGACGCACAAACTGAGCTAAGATGACAATTGCACGCTTTAAATTGCCTATTTGGAGTTTTAGACGTTGAAAGGCTTAAGCTGAGGGTTTATCGGTTCAGTTTAAGCTAAGAACAGCAAAAACGCCTAAATTCTCAAAGTTGCTGTTGCATGGGAAAGGCTAAGAAATAAACCGATTGAAGCAGAATAAAGCCTTTAGAATTTGCTGATTATTTCAGACAGACGCTTCTCTATACCGCTTCTCACAGAGCCTTAAGGGGTTCTGACAACGCCCAAACGGGTGAGCAACCTATGAGTATGCTCTATGTCTGTGTTTGTCGCAAGTGTGCCTTTCTGGTTCACCACACAGACGTTCAATCAGCCAAGAATCTTATGCAGAGTCATCTTGAAGCCTCACATGGTTACGAATCAGCCTTTGTGCATGACGTACCAATTGAGGACTTCAAAGAAGACTTCAAGATAGACAGAATAAAAGATGATGAAGTCATCACAGGGTTATTGACTGCTTTTGAACATCGTGGGTTCTGGAAGGCTCTCAGGACAAAGCCTGAGAATATTCAAACCCCTATTCTTTCTGGACTGAGAAGCGGGGAGTTTAAGCTCTTTCTGAAATCTGAACGGGAACAACGCCTCCGAGGTTAGACTCTATATGAAAAGGAGATAAGTGATTTGCCAGACAAACGAGGAAGGATGGCTCAGGAAACCGTTCAAGTTCCTCAAGAGGACAGACTCGCACTACTTGAGGCTTTTGCAGAACTCGTTTCTGAACGATGGGGCTATTTCACAGCCCGACGCTTGACACAGAAAGACGCAAACGAAAAGACTAAGGAAGAACGCAAAAAGTCCACCGAAGCCGCAAAGGCGGTTACTGAGAGTGTCGAAACTCTCATCAAGACACCAAGCGATGCCAATGCAAAAACAGTTACCAAGAACCGCAATTCTCTCAAAGACGCACGAAAGGTTGTAGCTAACGCCCGAAAGCCGTTCAACGAGAAGATAAAGCCTCTTGCAAGTGCCGTGAAATACTGCGACAGCGTGGCTATTCCTGACTCTCTCAAGGAGTTAGGACACGCCATTGTCCCACGCTTCAGCCTGTCCGATTGGGCAACCAAAGCGGTAGAGCAGACCAAGAAAAAGAAGGATTAGCCTTCTTTGACTCGGCAAAGCCACAACCCCTTTTTTTCTTGCGATAGTTGGAAGACGTAAGTCTCCAGCCGCATAGAAAGGCGACTTCTGAGAGCATCTGCCCGTCAGACAGAATAAAGATCTACACTAATGTGGACTCTCCAAAAGCCTTGCTCAAAGCCTTGACTCTATATGCGACACCTAATTAGCCGTTAATTGCGGGACAGTTAGAAAGAAGTCGTGGAGTCAAGACGCTGGAGATAAGTCCACGACAAAGACAAGCGTCTATGCCAGTTCTCAAAGTTCTATCCAGAAGGAAGACCGCCAGAGTCGTAAAAAGGGCGACTCGAAAACCCCCAATGCTGCCTTTTGGATAGCTAAACGCTTAGGACTCAGTCGTCAACTTGGCTCAAAGGCTGAATGACATGACTGAGACTCTTCCAGAGCCGATTGGCGGGGAAAGCTGTGAAGGGAGATGGTAGCTCGTGTTGAAGGCTATCCCTTCAACCTTGTAACACAGAACAGAAGCCTGATTACTGTGTGCCTCATGCTCTGGTAAGGACTACCCCCAATATAAGTCGTCCAGAGTTCTTCCTTGCGAAGTGGGCCGCAGCGGGCAGTCTGCAGGAGTGATTTTGCAGGCGAGGAAATCGGGCGAGACGCACATTCTTGTGCAGCACAGACGCTACAATGCTTTCTGGGGTGTCATCATAAAACAGTCAATATTTTCCAGAGACATCAGCATCAGCGGAAATGCCAAGCAAATAGCAAAAGCGAAGAAAATTCTCGAACCGATGATGAAGCAACTCAGTAGCCTTGAAGAACCACGGGCAAGGATAGTCCTTCAAGACGCAATTGACGACTTTGCCATTGGCGCCTCTATTCTCTACAGAGGCAATCTGGTATGGAGCCGAAGAAAGGTAGTTCTGAACCTTCGACGTATCATCGCAAGAGGCCAGCTCTACGGAAATGGCAACAAACAGGTCAAATGGCTACGCGCCAAACCGGGTATATGCTTGCCTGCCGTGCCAAAGGATTTCAAACCGATACTCTCCGAGTATTTCTACAATTTTCTGATTTTGTGTTGTGGCAGCAAGCCACACTACAGCCGAGCAGGTTGGATAGGCATATATCCGACCGTAGCGGATCTCAAACGTTTCTTCATGAAGAATGAATATGGGAAACCTGTTTCCGAGTACATTCCAGAATGGAAGTCAGATGCTCTAAGGACCGTGGAAGACGTTGAACGGCTGCTCTATCCGTTTCGAAGCTATGTGAAAGCCAAACAACAAGAAGAACGCCGAAGAAATTGGCAACAACGCGTGCGTTGACTCTCCTTCTCCTTTTTCTCCTTGGGGTGTAAAATGAAAACTGAAGCATCTCAAGAACACCTACGTGACAAGACACAACCGCATTTTTCATTGAAAGAGATGAAGCCGATTCCTCCGTACAGAGGACCTAAACGAGTCTTTGTTGAGCTGATGGACGAAGTCTCACTGAAGATACATCACTTCAGAAAAGAAGTGTGGAACGTGACGATAGAGCTCATAGCCGATCACCTTGGGCTAATGGAGAATCCCTGGAAGCATAGCCTGCCAGATGTCAAATGGAAAGGACCGGTGAGTAAACCGAACTATTCTGGATTTCAAGAACTCAAATCTCAGATTGAAAAGACAGGCCTGATTGAACAGTTCATCAAGGAAGCAAAAGAGAGCCCTCGAGACTATTTCGGAGACATCTTCACAGAGGAGGAACTCGCAGGCAGGAACAACAGGTTAGGACAAAATCTGACGCCGATGCAGATAGTCAATTTCATGGTCAAGTCCGTTGGGATTGGCGAAAAGAAGCAACATCCACGACCAGATGCAATGACAGAGGCTTGGTTAAGCATCGAAGCAATGGCACACGACCATAGACTGGACAGGAATCTTCTGGTGGAACAACAACGCTTGCGACGCACTTTTGAAATTGAACCAGTATGGGAAAAATACGTTGTTAAGCCTCAAACGGCGCTCGATCCAACTGTCGGAACGGGACGATTCCTACTGGGAGCCACTTGGCAAGAGCCCAAGGCGCCTCTTGTGTTGTTCGGAATCGAGATCGACCTTTCGCTTTATCGAGCATGCCTGGTCAATATGGCCCTTTTCAGCAACCATCCGTACACAATAATCTGTGCTGACACACTGATGATTGATCAAAAGTATTCAGGCATAGGAAGTAAGATATGGGATTTCGGGAATCAGTGGGATCCACCTGACATATCACAGTTCTATTACATGTCGATACCGCCATTCAAGTTCTCATTGAAAGACTTAGCCAAGGCAGCAAAGCTGCCTGTCAACGCGAAACCAGAGGTCATCACACCACGAGAGATTCCAGCGTTCTCTCTTGCACAGCTTCTCAGAGCCAAGAAGAAACAGTCATAATTTCTCCCTTTTTTTCTATCGGGGTGTAAAAGTTCGCATGGTAGAACATCTTTTAGAATTAGCCCAGAAACCGAGGATCCTCCAGGAGCGACTTCATCCACCGAAAGAACCGAAGCTACGGTCACCGTCAAAGAACCTTCAAAGACTTATGGAACGCCTCAAAATGCGAGTGTGGATCCCGAACGCGCAAGATTATTTGATGAGCACAATCATTCGACTGCGACAAGAAGTAAAATTCATTGAGCATTTGCCACACTGTTGGGTCCATCAAATGGAGCTCGAGCTTGACGTAGAACGCTACATGGGAAATCATTCATTCTGGTGGTGCTGCCTCGAAAACAATCAATATTTGGAAAGACGATATCGCAGTGCTCCGAAAGAACGAGACTATCATATAGGCAATTACTGGGAGCAGCTTCAATACTATACAGAACATGGCAACACCGACGTGCCGGGAGAGAATACGTTGCAGTTCATTTTTGACAGGGCGAAATGGGCATACAAAATCTATGGGGAACAGATAAGGGTGCTTCGGCGATTGTTTCACATGCTTCGGTCATGGGATTTCAACGCTAATCAAAATGAGCTGCTTGATGAATACTTTAGGATTTACAATCGGCTTGACATGTACGATGTGGCAATGCCCTACGTTTAATCCCTTCTTTTTTCTTTCGGGGTGAAGATGAAGATTTGACCACCATAAGAAGCGAATTCACTTTCCAGCAATTCGAAACCGCGCTCCAAAACTATGCATGCAAATTAGCTTGTGACGTCATCAGTGATCTCAAGATACATGGAACAATCACCATCAGGGCACGTGGAATTCGCATGGAACATGTTGAAACAGACGAATTCCTGATCAAGTTCTATGCCAAGCACGCGTATTTCGGTAGGCATGTGAAACAAGGCAATTCCTGGGGCTTTGACGTAGAAGAGAAAGAATACACGGACAGCAATCACCGCAGCAAAATACATTTCGACTGCTATCCAGCTGAGAAAGAGGCGAAAACAAGAGAAACAATCATGGAATTCATAAATAAACTACTGTCAAGCGTAAAGCCAGAACCGAGATTCTCATTGGCAAAGATCGCTGCAAAGATCGCTCATTAATCCCTTTTTTTCTGTTTGGGGTGAAAAATGAACCTTCTTGAACGACGGCGCCGTTATAGCCACATGACTCCTCTTGAACGAAGAAATCTTGAACGGATCTGCGACAAGTATGGGATAGACTATTACGAAATCGACAGCGGAATCAACTACTCTGAGAACAAAGAGCATCTTATGGGAATTGTGCGGATGCTTGATGGTTCTTTGGACTGTTTTGAGTTAGCTCGCATGATGGAACAGCAAGAGCAGTACATTGCGGAGAATCCCCTCGAGTATTATATGTCATGTAGAATAGCTGATCAGATATATGGGGAAAAAGAGGCTCCGGCACTTGGAGAACCAGACACGAGCCCGCAGCGTTTCTCGTTAAGAACCAGAAGCGAAATTGGCTTTTCTCTTCGCGAGCTCGTCAAAGGCAAAAGTTAAGTCA
>Ga0315279_10002939_pt1 | contig 24613 bp, 22 predicted proteins | sample YL17G06_20_MG_FD_203694 | JGI IMG/M metagenome (GOLD analysis project Ga0315279, IMG submission 203694) | Sediment microbial communities from Yellowstone Lake, YNP, Wyoming, USA - YL17G06_20 | ecosystem: Environmental > Aquatic > Freshwater > Lake > Sediment | place: USA: Wyoming | collected...
GTCCGAATCCATTCGACGACTTCTGTTGTTGGCATACCTCCAATATCGTCACAGTGGAAGAAGACGAATGAGACAAATTGGTCAAGTTATTTTGTAACAGCGCCTAACCGCCGCATTCCTACCGCGGCTCGAACACGTCAAACTTCAGAACCTGCCCCGCATCGGCAGCGGGCTTGCTGCTGATCTCGGCTTCCCCCCTCCCACGCAGTCGAATCGTGTAGCTGTCGATGGTCTGCACCGCAATCGTGCGGTCGATGGTCTTGATCTTTTGCAGCCGCGCGTCCCCGATGTTCCACGCCTGAGGGACGACCAGGCGGTGCCGCCCAAGGCCGTCCGGGTCGATGGTGATCGGATGCGGAAAGACGTACATCTTGCGGTTGCGGATGAAGCCGTCTGCGAAGGAACCGAATTCGTGAACGGCAACATTCAGGTGTTCATCCGCCAACGCATGGTCGGAGTTGATCAGGTCGCCGTGAGCAAGGCTGATGCTTTGAACCGCCCTCTCCTCGCCGCCAGTGCCGGTGTAGAGGAAGAAAACGAGAAACACGTGGCGCCCCTGTTTCCGGCCGGAAGGGATGGTGCTGTTGAAGTCAATGTCCTTGCGCGCCGGTTTCCCGCGCGCAAAGGCCAAGGACTTGATCTCGAAACCCTCTGTGGCGTCCCCCTCGCCCACCCAGAAGTCGGGATAACTGTTTCGCCCTTGCTGCACGTAAACAAGGCCGAGTGCTTGAAGTCGGTCGATGAACCAGTCTTGGGCGAAGTACTCCTTGTCGTTCGCGCTTCGCGGAACCATGCGAATGCCCTGGCGGTAAGCCGCGGACATCTCGCAGAAAACGTCAATGGCCTGGGTTGTCATGGACGGAGAGTCTAGCCGGCGAAAGCGGTTCACACAAGGGGCATGTGTGACAGGGGCATGTGTGGCAGGCCGTCACACTTCGCCGAGCGCGAGCTCGTGCGGCGAGACGATGTGCATGCGGCCTTGGCCGGAGGGGATGAGGACCAGTTCGGTGCGGCGGCCGATGTCGCCATCGTACCAGGTCAGGACGTAGGTGCTGGCAGGCGCCGGGCTTGCCACGGCGTCGCCCTGGCACGCCGCGTGGAGACCTACGAGCCCTGCCACTCGTTGATGACAATCAGGTGCAGCGAACCCCGTCCTCATCACAGAAGGCGACTGCCCAGTCGCTCAGCACGCCGCCGATGACATACGGGCAGGCCTCCCCTGCGTAGTAGTACGGAGAGTGCGAGGTGCGGGGATACTCCGGCGCCACTTCCGTCGCCAGCGTGTCGCCGGCGGGGATGGCACGGCAAGGCCCAGGGGGGCGTCCGAAAGGCTCGTAGCGTCAGAACCCGGCCATGCATGGTATCCGACGCAGGCGGCGTTCGACGGGTCGGCCAGGCACGTCAGGCAGTCGCCCCATCCTTCCAGCCTCACCCAAGGGCCGCGCGGGCGAATCACCTGGTGGACGCACGCGGAGATGGGCATCTCGCGCCGCCTCCGGCCCGCTCGGCCACCGAAGCCTTGGCGAAGGCCGGGCCGGCGCGGGCCTTACGAGATCCAGACAACCGTATCCGACCAGTAGTCCACGTCGCCCCCGGCCGTGACGACCGGCCAGATCCGCACCACCGAGCCGACCTGAAGCATCGGCGCCCAGCCGTAGACTGCGTTCTCGGGGCCGTTCAACATCGTGCCTGTTCTGCCGGGGGGCTGCGGTAGGGCGACCCAACCGTACTTACCCGTGTTCGCCAGGTAGACCTCCTCGAAATCGTATGTGATTTGGGTATCGTTCGGCTCACTCCCGATCACGTTGACGGCGGTGATCTTTCCCCAGAACGGCTGCCAGGGGTCGGTCGGCTGGCCGAGACGCACGAAGGCCCACTTCTCCCCCGTGCCCTCTTCGCGCCAGAGGATATGCGCCGCCCCCGTCGCGGCCGCGATAAGGTGGCCCTCGTGGCCGTCCCGCACGTCCGCGCACTCGTACTGGGTTTCGCTGACCCAGACCTTCACGGGCGTGAGGCCCTGAAGGCAGGCCCTGCCGATTGCGCCGTTGGCGACGGGTTCTTGGAGGACGACGAACTTGCCGAGATGGTCGGGCGTGACCGGGGTCACGCCTTTCAGGGCCGGCCCGTTCTTAAAGCCGTCCTCATTGTCGGCGGGGGTATAGACGACGCCGTCGATGCCGAGTATGGCAAAGCGGTCGAGGTCGTCGCCGCTGTCGTTACGCACAGGGACGACGCCGGTCTGTCGCCGGTCGGCGGCGGGCCCGGTGCCGGCTTCCATCTGGCCGGCCAGCCAGTCGCGGGCCATGTCGATGAAGGTGTTATAGGCAACCGCCGGGATCTCCAGCTGCTGGCCGGCCTGCACTTTCTTAAACGCCTCGCCCATCGTCTACCTCGCCCTCGTCGTCGCCCCCGTACCCCCACCCCGCCAGCGCCGCGTACTGGTTGGCCTCGCGCAGCCGGTCAAGAAGTTCCGATGCCCAGTCCGGCGAAGTTGGAGGTCCCGTAGACCTGCTCGATGTGGACGCTGGCGGGCTTCTTGATGAGGGTCTTCGAGCCTGAGTCCTCGGCATCCTCATAACGCACCCACATGTACTCCCAGCCCTTCTTCGCGATGCCCGTGATGCTGCCCACGACCAGGCCGGTGACGTTCGGCAGGGCGGCGAAGCGAAAGGTGAGTTCCCAGGACTCGTCGCCCCGCTGGCTGCCGGAGGCCCCCAGGAACCGAACCTCGCCCGCCGCGAAGCCGCGGAAAGCGGCGCTATTGACGGGGTTGCACGCGATGGCAAAGAGGGTCGCCTTGTACGTCCCGGTGACAAACGTACTGGCCTTGTAGTGGGTCTCCGAGAAGTTGTAGACGGGGACGTCGATGTCGCAGCCTTCGACCGAGTCGTGCGTGACGCCGATGGCGCCGCCGAAGGCGGGCGGGGTCTTTCCCGCCGGGGCGTAACTGGCGACGTGGGCCAGGGCCTGGGTGATGTGCTGAGTGCCGCCACCGATCTCGAAGGAGTAACTCGAGCAGCCGACGGCCTTCTGCGTGGACGTGCCGCCGTACTCGACGCTGCCCTCCCACCACTCCGAACCGTCGCCGAGAGGCTCCACCCGCCACGACCGGCGCAGGAGCCCGTCCAGCGTCGTCGGCGCGGCGGCCTGGAGGGCGCTCAGGGCGTCGGCCTCGTTGTCGTACCCCTGGATGATGTACCGCAGGGTGGCGGTGTTGTTTGCGCCGCCGGTGGATATCGGGCGGCTGTCAGCCTTCTCCAGTACGAGACCCACTTGATGCTCTCCTGCCGGCGGCCGTCAGTTAAACGTCACGCCCCACTGCTCGGCGAGTTTGGCGATCTTGTCGGTGTTCTTCGCGGTTCTCTCGCTGGCGCTGGTGAGCCGGTCGCTCGCCCCGCCGGCGCCCAGGCCCGCCGCCTGGAGGGCGTTGAAGGTGCCGCGGACGCCAATCGTCGCGCGGGAGACCGTATCCGGCATCGCCGCGGCGGCGTCCTCCAGGGCCTTGCGGATGGCGCGGTTGTAGGTCTCGTCGGAGATCCCGTAGCCGCTCTCCTCACCGTACTCCCTGAGTTCGTCGAGGCGCTCCTTCTCGCGCCTGAAACGCTCTTCGGGCGTCTCGACCGAGCGGGTGATGGACTCGGCCTCGCGCTGGGTTGCTTCCAGGCGGCGCAGGGACAGGTCGTAGGCGTCCTGCAACTCGCGGTTCCGCTCGCGCTCGGCTTCCGCGGCCTGGCGCGCGGCTTCCTTGGCGGCCTCCTCGGCGGCCTTCTGTTCCTTGGTGATCCGCAGGTTTTCCAGGCGCCAACTCAAGATGCTCTTCTGCTGATCCTCTGTGAGGCCCAGGTGGCGGACCTGGTACGCTATGTACTCTTCTTCCGACATCGTCAGTTTCGCGTGCTCGTCCAATTCCCGCGTCAAGAGGCCGGCGTATTCCTTGGCGGCGCGGGCCTTCTCTTCGGCCGCGGCCTTCTCCTCCTTGAGGGCGACGGCGGCGAGGTTGGCGGCCACGACCTGCTGTTTCGCCCTGGCGCTTGCGCCCAGGTCTTCCGCCTCGGCCACGGCCCTCTCACGCGGAGAAAGCATCGAAAGTTGCGTTTCACGCAGGCGCTTCTGGGCCGCCGCGACGGCCTGGAGGTCGCGGTTGTACTGGTCGACCTCCTCCTGGCGGTCCTGGCGGGCCTTCTGGATGGCGGCCTTATCGTACACATCGCCCAGGTTTCCGACTAGGAGGGCCTTGAATGCCGCATCGACGGGGCCGGAGAGTTGCTTGACGACCTCGCCCAGACCGAACGGCAGTGCTTCGGCGGCCTTGCGCATCCCCTCGAAGTCGCCGCGGACCAGATCTGAGAAAATCCGCACGTCGGCGAGAGCCACCCGGGCCATCTGGATGGCCCCGACGAACCGGATAGCCCCTCCGAACATCTCCGCGCTGCGGAAGGTACCCGAGAAGAACCCCCTGCCGCCGCCCTCTGCGCCCGCCAGGACCCCGGCCTCCGTGCCGCGGGTCATCACGCTGCCGCTGTTCTCTGCGACCCACGCCTTCAGGCGGGCCTGGGACTGGGCCAGGCGGGCCTGCATCGGCGAATCGTCGGCGGTGATCTCGACGTAGACCGCGCCTGCGCGGATGCCGCTCGGATTGGCCATCGCCGGGACCTCCTATGATGCCGCCCGCACCGACGCCGCCCAGAACTTCGGCAGGGACGGCTGGGCAGCGGCCAGGGCCGGGGCCATGAACGGACGGGGCGGGTACTCGGCCATGTAGTACTGGGGGCCGTACAGGGCCTCGTTCAGTTCGTTGGCCCGGGCAACCTGGGCGGCGGTCCGCAGCCGGGCGTAGGTCACCATGACGGTCTTGCCCTGGCGGTCCACGGCGGGCTTGGTGGTGCGGCCGGCCCGGCCGCCGACGCGGATTTCGCCGCCGGAGCCGATCCGCCGGACCTCGCGGCGCCTGTTCTTGACGATGGCGCGGCCCCCGGTTTCATGAAGCACAGGCACGTTGGTTCGAGAGCCAGGCAGGCGCACCGGCCCGATGACGACGCTCTGGGCCGCCGGGTCATAGGCGAAATACAGGAACTCCCTGATCCACGGGTGCGGCCGGACGGCATGCGGAGGCGAGCCGGCCGGCGAGGGTTCCGGCTCCCCGGTCATCCTCTTTCGATACCCCAGTGCGACCTGCTTGCGCTGCTCCTTCAGGGCCGTCACGTAGCGCATGCTGCGCCGGGCGATGGTCCGCACCAGGGCACCGGCCTTGTTCAGGGACTCCCGCGTGGCACGGTTCACAGCCCGCGCGACGATTGTTCGGTCGAAGAACCACCGCTTGATGTCAAAGCCTAGATTGAAATTCACCTGGGGCATGCCGTTACCCGTTCGCCCGCCCGCGCCGCTGGGAGGGCGAGTCTACAAAAACCTTCTTGAGGAGCCGGATGTTCGCCTTGTTCACCGGAATACCCCCGCCTGAACGCCGCGCCTCGTAGGGGTTGAAGTCCGCCGGCCTGAAGGCGCGCGTCCGCTTCGGGTCGCGGTTCACGTTGGCAATGAGGGCCAGGAGCGACGACATCCGGCCCCATTCATCCCGTCCCCGCGCCTCGGCCATCCACGCGAGTTCCCGGAGCGTCAGACCACCGGGGTCGACGCCGCAGGCCCCGGCGAGTTGCCAGATGAGTCTCCAGGTTTCGTCGGCGGAGAGTCGGCGGGCGGAGCCGTCGCCGGCGCTGCGTCGGCGAGCGGGGCCAGCGCCTCGGCCGCCTCCTTCATCGCCGCGTCCTCTCGCTCCATCGCCTTCACGAGTTTCCCCAGCGCCCGCACGCGCTGGGCGCTCGGGAAAAAATCCAGGAGTTCCTGCATCAGGGCCGACGCGGCCTTGTCGAGGACGCCGCCGACCATGCCCTTGCCGAAGTCCTCATCGGTGATGCCCTTGGCGTCAGCCTCGGGTTTGCAGATGGCGTAGAGCACGTCCACCAGGAGGCACGGGTCGTCGGCCAGGCGCGCGAGGAGGTCGCCGCCGGCCACGTCCAGGAGGTCCACGTCCAGGAGGTCCCGGGCACGCTTGATGGCCGAGACGTTGACCGTGACGGTCCACGTGCGGCCCTGGCTGTCGGTAAACGTTTTCATGGTCTCCTTTCCGCGTCGGCGACCATTACGCCGGGATGGCCACGCCGGAGGCATTGATCGCCAGGTTGATGCGCGAGGTCGTTACGCCGACGCCGAGGATGGTGATGTAGTCCCCCGTGCTTCGGTCACCGATTGGCCCGATGCCGCCGGCGGTGTCGGTGACACCGTAGACCGCGCCGACGGCCACCGTCGCCCCGGGATTCACGCCGCCGGCCTGGGCATACGATACGGGCTGCCCTGCGGCGGCGCCGTTGAGGGTCACGCCCACGGCGGCGGCCTTTGCGAGGGTCGAGCAGTCGGCCTTGTGGACCTTGCCGTCCGTGTGCAGGTAGACGGCCTGGCCGGCCGTCAGGGCCTCACCGGCCCGCCCCTCCTGAATCTTGGCCCCCGCATACGGTAGCACGTTTGCCGGCGTCACGCTGAGATCGGCCATGTTACAGTCTCCTGTCTATGGGCCAGAGCGAAGGATCACAAGTCCGCCTTGATCGCCTTCACGAGGCCTTGAGTTGATTTGTCCTGCGCGGCCATGTGGGCCGCCAGAAAGAGGTCAAGCACCCGCTGGCGCGTCATGGGTTCGGGTTCCGTCGCGACCAGATCCTTGAACTGCTGGCCCCCGTCCACCACTTCCGTCAGCGGCTTGACGACCGCAGCCTCCTTCGCCTTGCCGATGGCGTTCTCGACGAGGCTGCCGACGAACGGAGGGACCGACGCGACGAGCCGCAGAAAGCCGGAGATGACGGGCCTGGCGCCGGGGACGAGGACGTAGAGAATCCCGCCGAGGCTCACGACTACGATGACCGCCCCGAAGATCCCCAGGCCGTAATCGTGCAGCCGCGTCTTGAGCGTGTCCCACCAACTCCATTTGCCGCCGCCGCCGGTAAAGGTCGAGGGGCCGCCTGCCGTCGCTCCGACGCCGTAGGGGTTGATCTGAATGCCGGGCGTCTGGCCCTGTTGCACGACCATCGGGGTCTGCTTGGAAATCGTTTCGCCGGGAGAGACGCCGAACGGCGTGAAGATGCGGGCGTGGGTCACGTCGCGCGTGACCATCTTGCCCTCACCGACGTACTCGGTTCGGGCCGGGGTTTGGACGCGGACCGCCGTCTGGGCCTCATGTACCGGCGCGGCGATCACGAAACCGGGCGGCACCACATCGGCGGCCTGCTGAGCAGGTTCGGGGGGCTGCTGAGCGGCTGCGGCGGCCTGCTGGCCAGCGGCAGGCTCGTCAACGCGGGCCTGGTCTTCGCAGCCCGCAGCAAGGATGCTAAGGCCGACTGCCAGTGCGATTGCCAGGATACGGTACGGCAGAAACGGCGTGGTCATGACTTGATCTCCTTTTTGTCGGCCCCAGGGCCAACCGCCCGGGCAAACAGGGACCACCACACTGGGATGGTCAGGGCTTGATCCACTTTTTGTCGGCTACGATTCTGTCGGGCGGCGCAGGCGCGAGCTCGATGCGCACCCAGCCCTCCCGCGTCCACACCCAGTATTCCGTGACACCCTCGCCCACGGAGGTTGCCCTGGCCGGAGTCTGCTGGTAGGTCTCTTTGACCGTCGCCCACTGGCAGCCGGCGACGACGAGAGCGGACAGCAAAGCGAAAGCGATGAACTTCATGGCTCGTCTCCTTTCTCCTCCAACCAGGCGGCAGTGAAACAGCGACCGTCAACCTTACTCCCCGATCACCTTCCACCCCGGCACAGTCGCCGAATACGTGGGCTTGGCGGTCACGCTCACCGTAGCGTCCTGGGCCAACGGCTCGTTACGGTCGAACTTGAGGATCACGCAGTCGGCCCAGAGGCCTTCGCTGCCCGCCTGGTCGATGGGACCGTCCATGACGGCCAGACCCAGGGCCGTGTCGTCGAAGAAGGCGTCCCTGACGACCCCCAGTCCCGCGTTCTCCGTGTCCCAGGGCATCTCGAAGTCGATGCTCGCCTCCTTCAGGGCCCCGATGACCCGTTTCCAGCCGCCGCTGGCCCGAGTGGTCACATCGACCTCGCCCTTGGACGTGTTCATCTTTACGTCCTTGACGATGGCCAGCAGGGTCCAGGCGGGACTGCCGCCGATACCTGCCGCACAATAGTACAAGTACATCTCATCGCCGAGTTTGACGCTCATGTCGTTACTCCTTGTTCGGCGCCGGCTGCCGCGCCGGCGAAAACATCTTCACGAGGGGTCAGTCGCAGCCCGGCTTCCCCGGCCGGATGTGCGGCGACGCGCAGCCGGCCGCGAGGAGGCCGGCAACGGCCGCCAACAGGGTTACCAGAATCGCTGCTCGAGCACGCCGTGTCGTCACCACGCTATCTGACCATCCTCCGCGAACATGCCCGGATCGACGACCGACGCGCACAGGCGCTCGGTCGTCCAGGGGAGAAACCCGCGTCCGCCGCGCAGTAGTACAACTTCATCTCGTCGCCGAGTTTCACGCCCATGACTGTCTCTCCTCACGCGCCGGCGTTCAGGCTGGCAGGTCCTCGACCGTCTCGCCGGCGGCCACCACCAGGGCCTTGCCCTTCGCGTAAAGCGCGGCCAGGTCCGCCGCGTCCGTCCCCAGGGCCGCGGCCACATCGGCCTTGCGTCCTTCGACAAGACGCTGGACCTCGCGCATGGCCCGCTGCACGTCGCGGACCATCATGGTCATCTGCATCCGGACCTCCGCGGCGGCAGCCGCCACGTCCGTGTCCGGATTGTTGATAAGCGCCATGTCCGCTACCTCCTGTCCCTGTGCCCGCACCAGCCCGCGCGGGTGATCCTGAAACCTGCCGCCTTGACACGCTTGCGGAACTCGCTGCACTCGCACGCCGTCAGGTCCGCCCCGTCGGCCGAGTACCCCCACGAGAACCACGGCAGCGGCAAGGTGTCCACCAGCCGCCGGTTCACCCGGAACAGGCCGCAGTGGATGGCGTCCGGCTCGGCCCACGACGGCAGGTTGCCGTCGTCATAGGCACAGCCCACAAGGTCGTAGCCCTCGACGCCGAGGAACGGCAGGGCGGCCGGCCCGGGCCGCATGTCGCGGTCGACGAAGATGAAGGTGTCGAACTCCTTGGGCGCCGCCCGGCAATACTCCCGCACCGCCCAGTTCCGGGCGGCGCAAATCTCCATCCGCACGACCGTGAAGATGTTCTCGGCCGGGAAGAGGCGCGACCAGGCGGCCAGTTCCGCCGTCAGCGAGTTGTCGGGCCAGGCGAAGATGATGAGCCGCGTCGATTCAGGCCGGACCGAGATTTCCACGCCCTCGTTCATGGGGCCACCTTGATGATCTTTCGCACGACCTTGTAGGGCTGGAGGTTGTTGTGCGCCGTGCCGCTGCCCGTCGAGGCGTTGGTCGGGGAGCCCGTGGTGGCGGGCGTGGGCGAGGCGGGTTGATTGTTATTGCTCATGCAGCACTGATAGCAGCAAGGCATCGCCTGAAGGGTCTTGACGAACGGACCGCCGGAGACCGTGTGGGTGTGGGCGGCCAGTTCCGCTTCGACGAGGGCGTGGTATTCCTCGCCGGCACCTGCCGCCACCACCCGCATATCGTTGCAGCCCCCGCCCGGGGCGGTGTCGTCGCGGCCGACGATGACCCGCCGGCGGAAGTCAGGCAAGTTGAAGTGCGTGCCGTCCGCCGCGCCCCACTTCGTCCCGATGACGGCGAAGAGTACCGGGTAGTCGGCCCGAAGAAGCGACTGGCCCAGGCACTCCAGCCATTTCGTGGGAATGGTGTCGTGCGGCAGGTCGCGGATGTCGCCGACCGCCCACCCCTCGGCCATCGCGTAGGGACTCATCACCACGTCCCTCCCACCAAGGTCACCGTGTCGCCGACGGTTCCTTTCACCTGGATGTCGGCGAGGTTCACGCCCACGAGCGTATGCCACTCGCCGGGAATCCACGGCACGTCCGAGCCGTCGTCGCCCTTGAAGTACACGACGGCGGCATTGGCCGGCGGGCAGGAGGCCGTCACGGTTACAACCGTCCGTTCGGCCGCCAGGGGCTGGTAGGCGGCCGCGACGTTGATCTTGCGCATCAGGACGTTGTTCATGGGCTGCTACCTCACCACGCGGAACGTCAGGGTCAGAATGCTCGTAAACTGCCGGTACTCCTCCAGGTGCTCCGGGGCATACACCGGCACGTTCTCGGTCCGCACCCACACGGCAGACGGATACGGCGCCAGGCGCCGGAGGCGGAAGAAGTCGGCGATCTCTTCCACCAGGGCCATCAGGACATCGAGTTCCGCGTTGTCGCACGCCTGGCACTTCTTCTGCACGGCGATGTCGATCTGCATGTCGTGCTGGTTGCGGCTTCTGTCGAGCCGCTCAATCGTCATCCCGCGCGGGACGACCGAGACGTGCAGGGCCGACATCTCCGCCAGGTCGAAGACGGGCCGGTAGAACCGCTGGGCCGTGAACGTCTGCGAGAACTCATGGCCGTTCAACTCGGCCACGACCGCGTCCGCGATGTCAGTGATGGTCGCCACGTCAGTCACCCTCGCCCCGCGCGATGCACGGCCGCGCGAGGAGTTTGTCGTGCACAGAGCGGTTCAGTTTCAGCAGGTCACACGTCTGGGCCGTCAGGTTGCGGATCGCCTCGGTGTTCTGAGCGATGATCCGGCTATTCGCGGCCAACACGCCCAGCAACTTCTGGATCAGCCAGATGACGACGCCCAGGAGGACGGCCGAGAACCCCAGGAAGCCGTACTGTACGATGGGTTGGGTCACGAGGTTGTCCACGCCGCGTCTCCCTTACTCCGCTGCCACCTGCTTCGTGTGAATCCGAAGTGTCTGGCGGTACACGTCGCTGAATCGGTAGCACGGTTCCTTGCCCGGGGCCATCACCTCGTACACGTACACCTTGCCGTCCTGCGTCTCCCGGATGCGGTCGCCCCGCTCAGGCAAGACCACTTGGCCATCCAGCACGAGGTCGGCGGTCAGAATGAGGAAGTCCCGCGACTCCGTTCGCTCGACCACGCCGTAGGCGTCCGCGGCCTCGAACACCGTCCGGCCGACCGTGGCCTGGACCTCGACCGACTGGGCGCCGCGCTGGTACACGACCGGCCGGGTCATGTGCCTGTGCCGCATGCCTTCGAGCCACGCGGTGCCCTGTTCGAGGAGGTCGGCCACGGTTAAGAGCTCCCTCGTCCGCCGTAGCGGCGCCAGACGCGAAGGCGGATTACACCGTGCTGAGGGCTGCGCCGTCGTTCGACACGACCGACCAGCGATTGTTGGCGCTGTTGGCCTTCGCCACCAGGAGCACAGCGTCCCCGGCGTCGTTGAGGGTGATCGTGTTGTTGCCGGTCTGGTTGATCGTTGTCGCGCACGTGATCACGCAGTCGCCGCCGTCGGTCTTCATGCTGATGAGGAGCTGCTGGCCGACGAAGCTCGGGGCGGCCAGGGTCCGCGTCTGGGCGGCGGTCGTCACGATGTCCACGTGGCCGCTGGCGGTCACGGGGATGGCCCCGGCATTGCCGGGGTCCGCGATGTTGGCGCTGAGGGGGTTCGTGGCGACCGTGATGCCGTCGAGGCGCACGCGGACCGTCGCGTCGGCGTCGGCCGCCGCGGTGACGACCCGGCCAAGCTGCTTGTTGCCCGTGGAGGTCGCGGTCGCCACCTTGTTCGTCGCGTCCCAGTAGACGACGGTGCCCGCCGTGAGGGCGGAGCCCCCGCCCGTCGCCTTGGGGAAGTCGAAGACGCCCGCGACCGCGAGGGCCCCGAGCGTGTTGGCCGCGATGGGCCGCGGCGCCACGCCCACCAGGTCCCCCTGGACCACGACGTCGCCAGCCGCCACATCGGCGCCGGGCGTGTAGTCCACCGCATCACCTTCCTGCACGAAAGTTGCCGTTGCCATGTGCCTTCTCTCCTTGTGCCCGCCTTCCTGCGGACGCTAGTTGCCCTTCTTCTCACTCCGCTGTGAGATCAAGCCTCCCCTTTGCTCTTGCAGCCGCCGCGCGGATCCTGCAGAGCCACACCGAAATCATGGTAACCCCGCATCTGGATGCCGAGGACGTTGAAGTCCGCCTCGGCCGTCTCGATGGTCGGCGACTCCTGACCATTCAGGAACGCGACCTCGATCACCGGCAGGTCCGCCGGGTCCGCGAGCAAGTACCACGCCTTCGCGCTCGCGCCGGTGTACTTCGTGTTCGCCAAGTACCGCGAGACCTCGGCCCGGAACTTCCCTTGGTGCGGGTTGGCGATGGGGTACTTCGTGTTGGCCGTGGTGTCCCGGATCTCGAGGGACTTGAAGAGTTGCGTCCCCATCGCCGACAGCGCCGTCGGGACGAGCAGGATCGCCGGCATGATGCCGATGGGCTTGCCGTCCGAGTCCACCTGGTCGAGGAACGCGACCTCGGCCTTGGTGAGACCGTCGATGGTGAGGGCGGTGTCGGCTCCGGCGAGGTAGTTCTTGTTGGCGACCTTGAAGAAGTCGCTGTTGGCTAGGAAGATGGTCCAGAAGACGTCGTTGATCTTGAGGCCTGAGCCGCGGCCGAGTTTGCGCGGGACGAGGGTGATCGCCCCCAGGTCGTCGTTGATCATGTCCCGCCGGTCGATGGACAGGAGCAGGCCGAACGTATCGGCCTTGTTGGTGTACTGCTCCTGGCCAAGAGTGCCGTGCTTGAGTTCCCCGCCGGGGGCCACCGGCTGGTACTGGTCGGCACCGATCAGCCGGTACGAGGTCACGGTCTTAAAGTCGCCAACGTTCCGCACGGCGCAGATATTCCGCCACGTGCGCTCGACGCTGAAGAAGCCGTCCAGGAGGAACTTGTTGGCCACGTTCGACAGGATGCCGCCGATGTCCACCGTGGAGAAGCCAGCCTGAAGGTCCTTGGCGAAGGCGAACCGCAGGACCTCGCGCGAGTCGCGGAAGTTGCGGCCGGCATAGCCGTTGGCCCAGGCGGCTTCGAGGAGCAACTCCTGAAGGCCGATGCCCCCGCGGAAACGCCTGCTGGCGGCGTCCAGGGCCTTCTCGTCGTACTTCTTCTCGACGCCCGCCAGGCCTGCCGTCAGGACGCACGCGGCCTCCAGAACGGTCCCCGTGACCGTCTGGTCCACCACGTGGGCCGCGGGCGCCTTCGGACGGCTGGCCCGCAGGACCTCTAGTTCCGTCTTCGTGGTGTCCCAGCCCTCCTTGATGGCGCGGGCCGCGATGTCGGCGTGGTCGCTGCCGCAGACCTTCCGCACGGCGGCGATCCGTTCCTCCTCGGCCGCGGCCTTCGCCCGCATGTCGGCCACCGGGTCGATGGTGAGCACGCTGTCCACGGCCGGCGCATCGGCCTTGGCGGCGGGCGCCGCCTGGGCCTCGACCTTGGCCAGGGCCGACGCCTTGTCGGTCACTGCCTGCACGGCCGGCGTCTCCTTGCCCGCGCCGGCTGCCACGGTCTCGCCCTGCTTGTCGGTTTTCGTCGCGTCCATGTTTCTCTTCTCCTTGGATGAGGCCGCCAGGCGCGCTGAAGTCTCGCCGTCGGCCCCGAGGTCCACGAAACTGATCTCCCCCAGCGTCGCCCGGCGGACGACGTTCACGGGGCCGGTGATCTCGCGGCCGTTCACGACGACCGCCTGGTTCTCACGCACGAACTCGAACTCCTCGACGGCCGCCCCGATGCTGGCCTGCCACGGAAAGCCGTTGCGGGCTGACACGACGATCTCCCGCGCAGCAGCCGTGTCGCGCGACACGAGGCCCGTGGCCATGAGCCGGCCGTCCTCGACGGCGATGCGGTCGGTGTGGCCCACGCCGCTCGTAACATCGTGGCCGAAACGCACCGGCCGCGACTGCGACGGGATGGCCAGGCCCGCCAGGTCCACGATGACCGGATACCGCCAGCCTGCGATCTTCATGGGGCCGCCGGTGTAGGCCACCATCGTGAAGCGCGGGAGGGGGTGCTTGCCGTCGCCCCCCTGGGCGATGGCCTCGATGGTGAGGGTGCCCGGTTCGCTGAAGAAGTTCAGCGGCCCGGCCTGCGCCCGGGCCTGCCGCTGGCAGACGGCGTAGCGCTGGGCGGCGTCGGGGAACTCCCCGACCATCGCGGCATCGCCCATGCAGCGGTCAATGAACTGCTCGTGCGCCTCGCCGTCCTTACGCTCAGGCAGCGGCACGATCCACCTCCTCTTCGGTGTTTGTCTCATCCGCCTGGCCCGCCGGCGGTGCCTTCGGCTGCGCGTCAGTCACAGGGAGGCCCAGTTCCTTCATCAGCGCTACTTCCTTGGCGCGCTGCCGAAGTTCAGTCTCCCAGTCCTTGCCCTGGCGGGCGTACTCGGCGGCAAGCGTCGTGGTGTGGCTCGCCAGGCGCGTCGCCTGGGCCGTCGCTTCCTTCGCGGGGTCCACGTGCTCGTGACCGTCCCAGAACCACTGGTGCGGCCAGTCGTCAAACCCCTGAAGATCGAAGACCTTCACGGCCTCGGCCATCCAGGCGTCCAGGATGCGGTCAAGCACCACAGCCTCGAGGTGGGCCTGCTCCACGCGGATCGACTTGAAGTACGTCTGGTGATCCAGGCGGCCCGAGGCGTAGTTGTAGCCCGACGAGTTGCACGCGGCGACGTTGTACGGCATGTTGAGGCAGCGGGCGATCTCGTTCAGGATTTCGCCCTTGAACTCGCCGTAGGTCGTGGTCGGCTGCTCGGCCTTGATCTGGGCGGGTTCCCATCCCTCGGGGCCGAAGATGGCCATGTTCGGCTCGAACTCCATCGTGGCCATCGGCTCGACCTCGGCCGCCTCGCCCCCTGCCGGGGCATTGGTCTTCATGAAGATGGCGATGTTGGCAGCCGACTCTGCCGCGGCGATCACGGCGAGGGTGTAGCGGCGGAGTTGCGCGAAGAGCGGCAGCGCCGGGAGGATGTCCGGCAACCCGCGCGACTGGCCCGGCCGATCCGCCCGGAACCAGTGGACCATTGCATCGGCAGGGACCTTGTCGTATTCGAGGCCGGCGGAGACGAGCTGCGCGCCTGGGTGCATCTTGAGAACGTGGTACTCCTTAGGATTGCCGTGTTCGTCGAACACGATGCCGTCCACGGCACCGGTCGCCGGCAGCACGAAGCCGGGCGTCGTGACCTGGTCGGCCTCGATCAAGCGCAGGTCCAGCTGGACGGGATGCCACAAGCCGCCGTTCGTACAGAGCAGCGCAAAGGCCTCGCCGTCCTGCGCCCGGGCCATCCGCATCGTGCGGAGCTTGCCGGCGAGGTCTACCGCCTTGGCCCAGGCGGCGAACTCACGCTCGACCGTCTGGTTGGCGCCCTGGTTCTTGCCGTCCCCCAGGAGCATCTGGAGCCGCGGCCCGGTGCCGATCACGTCGTTGGCGAGCGTGAGGACGATCCCGCGGGCGTAGGAGTTGTTGGCCACCTCGTAGCGGGCACGGTTGCGGAGGATGCGCCGCACCTGGGGATTGGCGGCCGCGTCGGCCGACAGGTGATCGGCGTTGGCCCAGTGACGGCGGTTCTCGGGCGTGGTCTGGGCGGAGTCGAACTTCGCGCGGAGTTCTCCGCCGAAGCCTTGGCGTAGGCGGATGATCCGCACCGCCGACCGCACCCCTTTTGACCAAGGCCACCAGCCCATCGTCATTCCCTCAACACGTGCCCGGCGGCACGATCTTCACTCGCGTGAAGCTCTTGGCCGGATTCGCTGCCGCCCGTTTGCCCGCCAGGTACTTGTCCGCCGCAATCTGGTCAGGGATCGGATGCTGCTGCATGCTCCCGGAATCCCCCGACGCAGAGCGGGGCCCCTCGGCGTTCGTGCGAATCGCGTTGTCCAAGTTGTCAGCCACCGCGAGTTCCCCGACAACCAGCCAGGCGACGGCCAAAAGCAAAAGGCCACTCGGGTACACGGCCCCGTGTGGCCTCTATCTTTCGGACTCCGCGTCGGTGATCAGCCGCCGCGTCGTCGCCCGGCTCAGTTGTCGGACACGATCTTCACATGCGTTCCCGCGGAAGGCAAGGCACTTCTGGGCTGCGGCGTCAGATGATTACGCATATAGACCTCGCGCAAGCGTCAAAGGGGCGCCCTGGTATCCCGGCCATGGGCGTGGGAAAGCCGGCCATTTCGACTCCCTGCAACCCCCAAACGCGAGGAGCCTAGATGTCGCTTCTCGGCGCTTCCCATTAACGCGACAGTTGCTCGGTTACGCGGCCTGGAGTTTCGCTAGTGGGAAGCCCACGGCGTTCAGGCGAACCTCTTCCGTAGCATAGGCGTGCACGACGTGCGTTTCGCCCAATCTGGCTGGACCAGTTCACCTCGTGGGGATTTCGAGTGCAGGCAGCAAGAGCAGGTCCTCGACGCCACCATCGGGCGACAGGGTAGCGCCGGGGGTCGGCGCCACCTCTTCCGCGGTGCTCCAGGCAAGAGGCGTACCTGCTGCCGCGAGGAAGACGAGCGACGGATCATCTGCCGCAGACCTGCCGCTGTCTGGCGCGAAGGCCGAACCTGCGGTTGACCCACTTCGTGCCATGCTGGCGGGCGGCGCCGCGTTGGCTCCACCAACCGCTTGCACCGACCCAAGCGCGGTTTGGCGAGCACGCGTGGCTTGGGCGCACACAAGGAGGTCGGCATCCTCGACGGGCGGCGCCGATGGGATGGCATCGGGCGTCATCAGGACCTCAGGGGCTGCCGTCGGCAACGCCGCTGCCACAGGGTCGCCGCCCAGCGGGCCGCCCCTGCCGGGTTTCCAGCCAGCCCCGTAGTTCAGGACCAGGAGTGTGACGTCGTTATCGTCGACCTTGCCGTCGTACCTGGCGATGTCACCCATCTGCCAAGTCCTGTCCGTACTCTTACCCTTGTCGTAGTTCAGCACCAGGATCGTCACATCGTTGTCGTCGACCTTCCCGTCGAGGTTAAGGTCGCCCAGGTAGGTGTACTTCACGAGGACCGCGGTCGGGTCCACCGGTTCGCCTTCGAATGTGCGGTACGTGTCGAAGGGCGTCACCAACGCATCATTCTGGGCGTAACCGAGACCGTAGGTGGCGAGATTGGGGGCCACCGCGCTGCTCTTGATGCCGTTGCCCGTCCACGTTCCACCGGCATATCCGGTGGCAATGAGATCCCTGATGTTGTCAAGGGGGGTCGGGCCCGTGTCTGGATAGTCGATAATCAGGGCATTGTCCGTGAGGTCGAGGACCGCGCTAGCGGCATCGATCGAGAGCGATTTCGTCACAAGGACCTTGTTGCCGCCTGGCGTCAGCCGCAGGGCTCCGGCCGAGCGGAGGTCGAGCCCTTTGACGTGCTGGCCCTGATACATCGCTGGCTGATTGGGAGGCTGATTGGGAGGCTGACCGTCCACTGTGACGGTCGTGCCCGACCCCGGTGTCAGGCCTTCGGACCAGTTGTCGGCGTTCTCCCAGTGGTCATCGGCGATGCCTTTCCAGTCCTCGCGCAGAGTGCCGACCGATGTAACGGCGTCCGGCTGGGCGGGCGGGTCCTCAACGTGGCCAACGTTGTCCTTGGAGACGGTGTAGAAGGCATAGGTGTGGCCGTCTTCACCGGTGAACGGGGCGGAGGTGGCCGTCGTGGCGGTCAGCCAGGGCCTGTACTCGCCGCCGTTGTCGGACACGAACACGTCGAAGGTGGCGATGCCGGAGCCGCCGGCCTCGTCTTCGCCGGACCAGAAGACCGGGAATTCCATCGTGGGAACGGCGGGCGGAAGGGCATCAACGTCGCTTGCTGGGGCGGCGGCATCGAGGGTGTTGAGGACCTTGGGCGTGTTGACGGGGTCGTTCCAGTCGAAGACGATGGACGCCTGGTTCTCGATGCGCGTGCCGCTCGGGAGGCCCGGCTTCGGCGAGACGATGTAACTCAAGTGCCCCTCGCCACGGCCGGTGGCATCGTTGGGATAGAGGATGCCCACGAGCGGGTCCTCGGGCAGCCAGCCTGTGGCAGGATCGATCCCCATAAACGTGGCCGTTAGTAGTCGCGTATCGCGCTCCAGCGACACGTCGATCTGGACGACGACATTCTTGCCCTCCAGACGCAGGTCCACGCTGGTCTGGTACGAATCCAGACCGGTGGGGACCGCAACCACATGGTTGGCAAAGGCGATCTCAGTGAGTTGGAACGTGTTCAGGTCCAGGTCGCTGTCGAGAACGTCGGTGACCACGATCACCTGAGCCGGGGCGCTGGCCTGAGCCTGGTTCTCGAAGTTCATCCGGTAGGATAAGGCTGTGCCCGCCTGAACGTATTCGGCCTCGCCGAAGCCGGAAGGGGCAATCTTGTCGTTGGGATCGTATGATCGCACGAGTTGCGACGATGACTTCTGTACTTCGGCAGTGGCCTTGTCCGGCGGTTTAGTGTTTTGGCTCCGCGAGAGATTGTCGGCTTCCTGATGACGTTCAGCGTTCTGCCTAGCACGCTCTTCGTTTTCTTGTTTCCAGCGTTCATACCTCGAGAGCCCAGCGTCTTTACCCGTTTCGGATTCAGAGGAGGCAACATTCGATTTCTCTGGGCGAGGCGTCATGTCCCCAAGATTGACCCTGGGCAGCCCCTTTTGAGGTTCGGTCTTCTTCTGTTGCTCTCGCGTCTGTTTTATCGTCTCACTTAGTACCTTCTTGAACAAGTCGTCCCTCGGATCACGTGGGTCTCTCGGGTCTGGATACCCAATAATATTGCAGATTATTTTTATTAGGAACTTTCCGGTGGGGTCGATTCGGTCTACCGGACTGTTCGAAACGTATACTCTTAGGTTCAGATCCCCGCCAGCGATCCCCTGAGGGTCCTCGCTGGAAAACCTGCCCAGGGACGTGTCGTAGAACCTTGCCCGCATGAACTCCAGGCCGCTGCTCTCGTTCATGACACCGTATTCGCCGACAAACTCGAATGGATTTGCAGCCGCCTCAGATCTGCTAAGTGAGATTCCAAAGGGATCGTAGGTGTAGGAATTGAGGACCGTTCCGGTGGCGCTGGTCAACTCGCTGGTGTTGCCGATGGCCGAGAAGGTGTAGTAGGCCCCGTTGCCGAGGGAGTCGGTCTGGGCCACCAGGCCGTAGCCGTGGTCGTAGCGGGCAATCAGGTTGCCGCCGTCGTCATACTCGGCCGCCACGTCGCCCAGACCAATCGGGTCAATGACATAGTTGGTGATCTCGTCGTTGTGGGTAGAGGCGATGCGATTGCCGAAGGCGTCATACGTGTAGGTCCAGGTGTCCGTCGGCGTGGTGACGCCCACCAGGCGGTTCTCGATGTCGTAGGCGTAGGTGGTCGTGACACCGCCTTCGGTCTTCGAGGCCATGTTCCCGTCAGCATCGAAGGTGTAGGTTGCCTCGCCGACGGCGGTGTACTGGTTCATGTTGTTCATGGCGTAGGCGGTCGAGATGCCATCGTCGATGACCTCGATGCGGTTGCCCACGGCATCATAGACGTAGGTCACCACGCGCCCATCAGGGTACGTGACGCCCGTCAACTGCCCGCTGGCGTCGTAACTGTAGGACCACGTGCCTTCCAGCGTGGTCATGCTCGTGCGCTGGCCGGATGCGTTGTAGGTGTAGTCGAAGCGCGAAAGGATGGTGCCGTCGGCCTTGCGGTTGACCAGGTGCGTCAACTGGCCGGCCGCGTCGTATTCGTAAGTCGTGTACACACCGTTGCCGAGGGCCTTGCGGACCAAGCGCCCGGCGGCATCGTAGTCGTAATTGACGATCAGGCCGCCGGCGCCGTCAGTCATAGTGTCCAGGCGGCCCAGGGCATCGTAGGCGTAGTTCTCGACGTTCCCGTCCTGGTCGGTCCGCCTGGTCCGCCGACCGGCGGCGTCGTACTCGAACGTGAAGGACTTCCCCCCGGGGTAGTCGATCCGAGTCAGCCAGTCGGTGGTGGGCTGATAGGCAAAGGTCGTGGTGCCGCTCGCGTCCGTCGCGGACAAGAAATTGCGGGCGGCGTCGTAGGTGTAGACGTAGTCGATGACGCCCGGCGTGTCGGGGTAGTCCTTACTCGTGAGTTGACCGGACGCGTCGTAAGCATACGTGACCGTCTGGCCACGGCGATTCGTCCACGAGAGGACGTTGCCGACCGAGTCGTAGGTGAAGTCCTCATGCGTGCCGTCCTCGTAGGTGATGCGCGTCAGGTTGCCCTTGGCGTCGTAAGCGTAGTCGATGCCGTTGCCTCGGGCATCAGTCAGCGAGGTCAGTTCATTGAGCATCGGCTCGTAAGCGAACCCGGTGGCCGCGCGGGTGGGGTCCACAACCCCTGTCAGGTTTCCGCTGGCGTCGTAGGAAAACCGCGAGAGTTGGCCTTCCGGCCCGGTCAGTTGCGCCAGTTCATCGTTGTCGCCATACTGGAGCCGAACGACGCTGCCGGGCAGTTCGACCCGGGCGGGCTGGCAACTGGAGCCGTTGCGGACCGTAGCGGTCACCCCGGCCGCATCCACGGCAACGACCGTGCCCAGTGACGGATAGGAATAGGTGACGCGTTCCGCGCCGCCGTCGGCGGAAGTCTCGCTCACCCGGCCGTAGGCGTCGTAGCCGAAATAGGTGTGCTTGCCGTCGGGGTAGCAGACGGACAGGAGTGAATGGAGCGCCGGTGCGCCGCCGGTTGTTTGGTAGGTGTAGGTCGTCACGCGCAATCCGGGGGCCGTCACGCTCAAGAGGTACGTCCCTGAAGCGTCGTAGGCGAACGTCGTGACGCGGTCATCGGCCGTTCCAGGCCCCAGCGGATCGGTGACGTACCAGATTCGGCCCTGTGGTGTGTAGTCGATCAGAATCTGGTCGCCGTTGGAGTGGGTCAGGCTCACGAGGCGGCCGCTGGTGTAGCCGCAGGTGACGTGGTTGCCGTTGGTGTCTTCAACATAGTCCAACAAGAGGTCCGAGCGGAACTGGTAGATCGTGCCGTCCTTTTCCCTGAGGCGATAGAGGCCGCCCGCAAGGGTCAACGTGCCATAGTCGCCCGGCAGGGGCAGGAAGGTGCCGCTGGTCGGCCCCTTCTCGAACAGACGGTCGTAGCCGCCCGGTCCGCGAATGACTACATCCCCGGAGGAAAGCGGCAGGACCGAGTAATCCCAGTTACTGCTCCAACCGTGGCCCAGCGTCCCGACGCTGAATCGCGATTCGGGCGACTGGCTGAACAGGCGGCCGAAGACCAGCGGGATGCCGGGGGCGGTCGAGTAGGCGTCCACGGCACTGGCCAGGATCGGCCCCGGGCCGGCCTGCGATGCTTGGACAATGGCGAAGGCCAGGATCTCGTCCATCGACATGCTCGCGGCATCCTCGCCTACGCCCTGGAGGTAGTTGAGGATTTCGGCACGGGTTCGGACAAAATCGCCCCACGTGGCGCCCATCTGGGCGGTGAAGGCCGTCCACTGGGCGTCCCACGCATCTGCCGGGATCCACTCCGGACGGGCGTCGTTCTTGATCGACGCCCAGTCCACCGGCTCCGTGGAATCTGCGCCCACTGAGGACAGCGTGTAGGGAACGGTCGAGGCGCCAGACTTCATGCCGAGGTAGTAAAACGCGATGCGGGCCGAATCGCCGGGCTTAAGGGTCCCAGGCGTGGCGCCCGAACCGGTGGCCCAGACCGTGATCGTATCCGTCACGCCCGGCGGCGGCCACGCGGGGGCATCCCGCAAGGCGGGGTCAAGCGTGATGTAGGCTGCACCATCGGTCGAGACGCGCAGGAGCGGAGCGGCCATCGGGGCATCGCCGGTGTTGGAGAACTCGATCCAGCAGGTCTGGCCGCCGCGCGCTCGGACATTGGCGGGCACAATCAAGTTTGCTTGGAGGCGCGGGCCGACGCCAGCGACAACCGTGAAGACGTCCGCTTTCTCGTCGAAGGCGCCGCCCGCTTTGTGGACACGAACGTCGTAGACACCGGCCGCAATGGCGGGCAGGTTGAAGTCGGCCGTTAGTTGTGTGCTCGACACAATGTTGGTGGCCGTGGGCGCGACGATGCTGTTGTCCGACGCGATCAGTTCCACGACCGTCGTGTCATCGAACCCGTCGCCCGTCAGCGTCAGCGTGCCGGGCGAGGTCTTGCCGTAATGGTCAGGCGTGACGCTCGTGAGGAAGATGCCGGAGGCCTGGCCCTTGAGTTGATAAGCCTGGGCGCCGCTGACCTGATCGGCATAAACCAGCACGTAGTACGTGCCGCCATCGTAGGTCGCCGGGACGGTCAGTTCGGCGTCCGGGCCGTTCGGGATGACGCGGTAATCGTAGTCCTGGCGTGTCGGGATGCCGTTATACTTCGCGTAAGTCTCGTTGGCACCGAAGGTCGCCGCACTATCCAGCGTCAACTTCACGTTCTGGCGCGGCGGCAGTTGCACGGCGTAATAGTTGGACCGGTCGGCGGCGCTCAGCGTGCCGCTTGCGGGCGTGCCGTCGGTGGCGAGCGCGCGGACGTTCAGCGGCAACGCGCCGGAAGCGATCACGTTGTTGCCCTTGCGGCCGGCCTCCTTCTCCTGGCCGTACATGTCGGCCCGGACGATGATGTGGTAATCGCCCGGCAGGATGCCCGGAATCGTGACATCCACGGCCTGGGAGTAAGGGGCGCCTGCGGCAAGGCCGCCCGTGTGGGGGACGCTGGCCAGCAGAACGTCGCTCATGTCCCACGTATCATCCGCCGATAGGTACACAGCGTCGGTCCAGTCGCCCAGGAGTTCGTAACCTGTGCGGTTGGCTCCGTTCCACGAGACGTGGACCGTATCATCCACAGAGAGTTGGGTGGCCGCGACCTGAAGGTTGCTCAGTTCCAGGTCCACGTCCACCAGGTTGAAGGCCGCCCGGTAAGCATCCGCCGGTTCGCCGCGGATGCCGTTGCGGTTCTGGTCCATGAGGTTGCCGACCAGGTCGGCGATCTGAGGGCCAATGGTTAGGACATGCTGCCCGAGGACTGTTTGTGCGGGGAAAGAGATGCGCAGCCGAGTCTCGGTCACCTTTTCTGCTGTCACGTCTAGAGCCCTGGAGACCCACCGCGGCATGTTCGTCGCAACCCCGCCGCCCAGCGCGGCGTGGTTAGCGCCGGGGCTGGAGTCCCCGGCGGTCGTGCCCGCGCCCTCATCGAGCCGCCAGTAGCCTGCCAGACCGGGCTCGCCGCCCGTCAGGCCGCGGAACATGTCGGCCCGGATTTCTTCAGGGGTGAGGGCGTGGCTCCAAAGGCGAACGTCGTCAATCTCGCCGTAGAAGTAGAAGGGGTCCGAACCGCCGCGACAGCAGCCGATGAGGGCGTTACGCGGCAGGGCGTCGGAAATCTCGCTCGGACTGCCCCACGTGCCGCTTGTGCCCGTCTCCTCGATGCCGTTTACAAAGATCCGCAGCCGGTCGGGCGTCCCGCCACCGTCAAGGACGCCGGCCACGTGGACCCACTGGCCAGTGTTGACGGACGTGCTGCTGGAACGGTACCAGAAATTGTGGCCGGACTTGTGGTTATAGACGGTGATCTTGCCGCCGCCCCAGACAAACAGCAGGAGTTCCTCCTCGTCGGTGCCGCGGCTGAGGGCGAAGACGGTCACGTTTGTGGAGGTGGTCCGAATCCAGGCCGAAACAGTGGCCGTCGTGGTGAAGCCCCACGTGCGCTCAGGCGTGATCAGATAGTCATTGCCGTCGAATGAGAGGGCGGGGGAAGGCCCCATTGCGGTGAAGCCAGAGGTGAACTCGACGTCGGCGAGGGTGAGAGACGCGGGGTCAATGGGCTTGTTGAAAACAACGTCAAGGTAGTCCACCGTGCCCGCCACGTCGCCGCCGGGGACCTGGTACACGATGCGCGGCGGCGTGAGGTCGGCGGTGAAGGTCGTTGTGTAGGCATCATCCGGCTCGCCGAAGACGCCGTTCAGATTCTGGTCCATCGGACGGCCGGCCTCGTCCCGAACGTCCGGGCCAAGCGTCAACTGGTACACTCCCCCGTTTACCATCTCCGCGTAGGGGAACCGGATGCGGTAGGTGGTCCGCTCGACATGCTCGACACCGGTGACCTGGATTGGGCCGTTCGGCCCTGTGAGCGTCACGTCATCGGGCGTGAACTGTCCGAGGTCGGCTTGCTTGTTGAAGGTAACGTCAAGGAAGTCCGTGGCTCTGCCGCTCTCCGGCCACTGCCCGGTCACATAGAAGCCATCGTATCCAATCGGCGACCTCAGGAGCCAAGGTTTGTAGCGCACGGTCGGCAGGCTTGCGTTATCTGTGTGGTGTGTAATCTTGGTCTCGATGACCGCAGGGTCCGTGGAACCCCACCAGTTATTCTCCATGCCGATGGTCGCCGCGCCGCTACCAGTAGCAGAGACTGCTCCACCCGAGAAGTCATTGTTGTCAATGAGCACAGAGGCGTTGCCATCAACCGTCAGACTCTTGACCGTGCACCATTCCATGCTCCCCGACGAGCCGGCGTCGTAAGTCACCCCCGCACCGTCGATAAACGCCACATCCGTCAAGTCCACCTGGGCCCAGTTCCTCGCGTAGATCTGGCCCCATCCTCGCACCGTCACCTGGTCCAGGTCCAACACGCCCCCACTGCCCGCGGCCCCTCGCACCTCGATGCTCCCCCAGTACGGGTACGCGAGCTCAATCGTCGCCCCCGTCCCCTCCAGCCGACCGTCCACAGCCCAACCCGACCAGTTGGTCTGCACCGTCACGCCGGAGGCCAAGCCCAACA
>Ga0315279_10002940_pt1 | contig 24603 bp, 30 predicted proteins | sample YL17G06_20_MG_FD_203694 | JGI IMG/M metagenome (GOLD analysis project Ga0315279, IMG submission 203694) | Sediment microbial communities from Yellowstone Lake, YNP, Wyoming, USA - YL17G06_20 | ecosystem: Environmental > Aquatic > Freshwater > Lake > Sediment | place: USA: Wyoming | collected...
CGGCGTGCGGCTTTTCCTCAAGCGATTCCCTGCTTGTCGCAAGGTCACCGTAGTGACTCGAGATGCGACCGGTGAAGTCGAAGTCGGGCGTGCCCAGGTGACGGCAGTTCCGCTGTGGCGGTATCTGCTGGATGGGGACGGGGGACACGGCGAGCGGGAGTAGATCAGACGCGGTCTGCGGCGCGAACCCCTTGGAAGGCTGAAGGGGGCGAGGTGCTCTCAGCAGGAGCATCATAGCAGCGGGAAACTCACGACACACTTGCGACATGGCTTGTGACACGGTCGCTGCCCCGGGATGCGCACCGCGATGGACGTCCCTCTCTGGTGGAGCTGCAAATGGCCTCTTGACAGCGAGGCTACTGTGTAGTATAAAGGCAACGGGTGACGGCAGTCTTCACCCACGAACCGCTGTACCGAGGACGGCCCAGCCGCGGCTGACCGGAACATGGAGAGAGACGATGGCTGGAAACCTTCAGTTTGGGCAACGTATCAGGGAGTTACGGGAAGCGAAGAAGCGAACTGACCCGGCATTTTCGCTGCGGCAGTTCGCGGAGGCGCTGAATCTGAGTGCGACCTTCATCAGCAAGATGGAGACGGGGCAGTTTGACCCTCCGAGCGCCGAGAACATCAAGAAGATGGCGGAGCTACTCGGGGCCGACCCGTATGAGTTACTCCAGCTTGCGCAGAAGCCCGACCCAGAGCTGGTGGAGATGGTGAAGGAGCAACCAAAGGAGATGGCCGACTTCCTGCGCACAGCGCGGGAGAAAGGAGTTACCGCGGCCGAGCTTACCGAGATGACCCGGAAGCTCCGGTCCCGGGGGAAGTAGAACGGGATAATGGGATATGGCAGCCGACGATCCAAAACAGAGTACCTTCGACCCGAGACGATTGAGCGCGGTGCTCTCGGTCTTCTTGGCGGTTACGCCAGGCAGTTCAGCGTCACGATCGCGCCTCCGATTCCCGTAGATGGGATTCTGGAATCCCATCTCGGGTTTGACCTACGCCTCGAAGACCTGCCCGTCGTAGTTGAGAAGCCCGATGCCTTGGGAGCCATATGGGTCTACAAGCGGAAAGTGGGAGTGGACCAGACTCTCGACCCAACTCTGTACCCCGCGCGCTTGGGCCGCTACCGGTTCACGATAGGTCACGAGACCGGGCACTGGGTCCTGCACCGGAGGCCGTTGCTCGCCCGCGCCTATCAGACGTCTCTCTTCGGGGAAGATGAGGAGCCCGCCGCGGTGTGTCGAGCGGGCGGTGGCGCCGATCCACTCGAGTGGCAGGCGAACCAGTTCGCCGCCTATCTCCTCATGCCGACCCACCTCGTATTGGCAGCATGGGAGCGAGAGCGAGGAAGTCGTGATCCCTATGTGGCAGCAGAGGAGCTCGCCGAGCTATCCGAGCGGTGGGGCCTGGCGGAGGACGAGACTCCCACCGTCGCCGTCTCGCGAACCCTGGCAGAGGTCTTCGCTGTCTCAGGACAAGCGATGCAGATTCGTCTCGTCGGGATGAAGCTGATCCGGAAGCGGCCGGTTGCCGCGGGGTTACTCGATGACCGGGCCGCCACGTAGTGGGCGGCTCCCTTTTTTTGGCCCCGCTGTGCATGGTTTACTTCACACATCATGTAATGGACGGCAAGTCAAGTATCGTTCAGGACGCAACAGGCATTAGCCTGTCACATTCCATCAGTTGGAGGTGGTGAATGCAGGACCGGATGTCAGTGTGTCGCCGTAGCACCGAGCACAAGCCGTACATGAAGTTCGATCTGAGCCAGCCGCGGAAACGTTTGGTCGAGTGTTTCCAGGAACTCCGCTACGGGCGGGTCGAGGATCTTGTGAAGCACGACAGCGAGCCCGAGTGGTCGCCCCCTCCCCGGGCGGTTCAGGATGTGATCATCGGCAAACGCCAGTGCTCGCACCCCAAACGACAAAGTGCCAACTTTGCCCTCAAGGATCATGTCGCGAACTTCTTCTGGCACTTTGACCGGGCGCCGGAGGGGACACGATTCACAGTCTTCGTCGAGGACGGACTCCCGGTTCGATTCCTGATGGAGAAGCCGAACCGAAGCTAGTCCTAGCATTGCCGCACCACAACTGAATAGCTAGTGAAATCCTGACAACTGACTGGCCGAAAGAGACGGGGGTCGTTGTAGGTGCCGCCAACCCGGCGGACTTACAGCGACCTCCGTTTCCGCGTGAGTCGCTTGTTCTTCGGCGAGCGGCACCTGACACGAGCCCCCTCCTCGGCCCGAGGAGGAAGAAGTGGGTGCCGATTCCAGCCGTTGGGTCTGTGACCCGTATGTCGTGAACCTCATTCGCAGCAAGGTCCGCCAACTCATAGGGCGATATGGCTTCACCCAGAGCGACTACGAAGATATCGAGCAAGACCTCTGGGCTGACCTGTACCATCGTGCCTCAGACTACGACCCGTCGCTCTCCAGCCCTCGCACCTTCGCCAACCGGATCATCGAGCACGCCGTCGCGCGGATCATCGAGCATCGGAAGGCAGCGCTACGTGACTACCGCCAGGGCATCTGCTCGCTCAACGATCCAGTGGTCGGAGAGGACGGCGAGCAGGTGGAGCGCGGTGATCTCCTGGACCAGGACACGTATCTCGAAAGCCTGGGGCAGTCGACTTCCTCGCTGGCCGATCAGGTAGCCGCGCACGTAGACGTGGAGCGCCTGCGCGCGATGCTGCCACCGGAGATGAGCACATTCCTGGATCAGCTGGAGGGTCAGGGGCTCCTGGACATTTCGCGCGAGACCGGCACTTGTCGCGGCACGCTCTGGCGGCGGCTGCAAAAGCTCGCCCGCGCGGCGGGGATCGAAGATCGATGACCGGCCCGCGGCACTTCGGCGACGCTTCCGGTATGTGAATAGCAGGGCACCAAGATGCGTGCCCGACCAGACACCAGGAGATCAGTGTGATTCGAGACTGCTACCAGTATCGGTTCGGCGATGCCGTCCCCGTGCCTGAGGCTGAGAAGTGGCTGCTGCTGTCCGTGGTGGCGGCAGAGAGTCTCCACGGTCGCTCGCCAGTGCGCCTGGATGCCGCCTTCTGCCTGGATCGGCAACAGCGCTCCTGCGTCGTGGACGCGACCAGCGAGGTGGGCCGGGCGATAGCTCTCATCCTCACCGGCTTCCTCACCCATCAGTTCGGAGAGAGCGCATTCCGTGTCGAGCGAGTCGGACCACAGCAAGAGGCCGACCTCGGCCTTACAACTCATGCCTCCCAAGGAGGGTAACGTGTCCATCTTGCCTACCCAACCCACGCCGCCGAAACGGGATCTGTCCGATCTCATCACCCTCATCGTCGGCTTCCCCAAAGCCGGCAAGACCACGCTCGCCTCGCGCTTCCCCAAGAGCGTCATCCTGGCGACGGAGGCGGGCCAGAACAGCATCGAATGCTACCGGGTGGCCGTCGACTCCTGGGCCACCCACTTGGCCGTCTGCAACGAGCTCGCCGCCGGCGGCCACGACTTCCGCACCATCGTCATCGACACCATCGACAATCTCTGGCTGCTCTGCCAGCAGTATGTCTGCGGCAAGCACAAGGTCGAGCACGAGTCCGACCTCCCTTACGGCAAGGGTTACTCGCTGATCCTCACCGAGTTCCAGCGCGTATTGACCAAGCTTTCGCACTTGCCTTACGGACTGGTGATGATCTCCCATGCCGAGTTGGAGGAAGTCAAGACCCGTACCGGCAGCTACCACAAGGCCGTCCCTTCGCTGCGGGAAAAGCCCCGCAAAGTCGTGCTGGGCATGGCCGATCTGATCCTGTTTTGCGATATGGAGACCGTCCCTGGCCCTGACGGCCAGCCCACGATGCGCCGGGTGATGCGCACGAAACCTTCCCCCTATTGGGAGGCCGGGGATCGCACTGGGCGCCTCCCTGAGACCATTGAGCTCGATTTCGACGCGTTCCTTGCCGCCTTCCAGGCGGCTCAGCAAAGCCCGGCAATGCCCGGTCCCGGGAATTCCGCAACCCCAAAAGGAGATCAGCATGAGCAGTGACCAGACTCACGCCGTACCCCCTGAGACCGCCAGTGTCGATCTGGCGCAGTTCGACGAGGGCTTCATCCAGAGCGAAGTGCAGGAGCAGAGCTTCGACCCGATCCCAGACGGCCGCTACCAGGTCAACGTCGAGAAGGTCGAGATCACCCGCGCCCAGACCTCTGGGGCGCCGATGCTGAAATGGACTTTGCGCGTGTTGGGTCCGCAGCTTCGGGGTCGCCTGATCTGGCGCAACAGCGTCATCTCCAACAACAGCCTCCGCTACCTGAAGACCGACCTGCATCGGTGCGGGCTCGACCTGGAGAAGATCTCCGACCTGCCCGCTCACCTTCACAAGCTGCTGGATGTGAAGCTTGAGGTGGCAGTACGCACCAAGGAGGACTCTCAGAGCAGGCAGAGGGGCGCAGCCGACTTGCCGCCGAGCAGACTGCGGATGTGCAGAAGCGGTTGGACGAGATGCGCAAGACCGCGCTGCAGAATCGCTTGGGCGAGATCGAGCGGGAGCGGCAGGCGCGCATCAAGGCCGGCGTAGACGAGCGGCTGGCCAACGAATTGGCCGAGCAGGAGCGCGTCGCCGCCCGTCAGCAGGCCGACGCTGAGATTCTCAAGCTCGAGGCCCAGTTGCTGGAGGCCGAGGGCAAGACCCACGAGGCGCGTGTCAAAGCCATCCTCGCCGAAGCCGAGGAGTGGCGCAAGCAGAACGAACAGCGGCTCGGTAAGGAGAAGTCGGCGGAAGCGGCCGAACGCCTGAAGCATGCGAAGCTGATCGAGCTCGCCCGGCAAGAGGCGGAGGAGCGGGCGAAGGCCTTCGAGGAATCGGCCGGACAGATCGTCACCAGTTGGCTCAACGCGGTTGAGTCCATGCGCCAGGCCGACCAGCTATCCACTTCCGAGTACCTGGGCCAACTGAGCAAGGTGCTCGACCTGATCCGCCAGATGAACGCGGCGCGCGCTCAGGCCGGCCAGAGCCGCCTGTTCGAGCAGGATGAACTCCGCCTCGCCCAGGCCATCTTCTCCGAGCGCAAGCGCATGCAGACCGAGTTGCAGGCCGGGGAGAAGTCGCTCGCCGCTGAGCGCAAGCAGTGGGCGCAAGAGGAACTGAGCCAGCGCCAGCGGCTCCACGAGTACGAGCTTTCGTTGATCGACCTCACCTTCCAGCACAAGCGCGACCTGGCGCGCATCACGGGCCAGGAGGACGAACAGACCTCGGCCCAGATCGCGCAGGAGGAGCTGGCCGCGTTGCAGCAGCGGCGGGCCGAGGAGCAGCTCAGTGCCCAGGAGCGGCTCGACTCGCTGGAGCGAGAGCGCCAACTGATACTGGAGATCGCGCAGGCCGGCGTGATGCCCCAGGGAGACGCCACCAAGGCGCTTGGAGCGGTGTTCGACGAGATGAAGTCGGCGCGCGCCGAGATTGCGGCGCAGGAGAAAACGGCTTTCGAGGAGCGCCGCAAGCAGCATGAGGAGACGCTCAAGCAGCTCCAAAGCGAGCAGAGCACGCTGCGCGATCAGCTGTCAGAGACCGGCGGCCGGATCACGCAGGTCGCGCAGTCGGTTTTCGACCTCCTGGAGAAGCGCATCAAGGCGCTCGGCAGCATCAAGCTGGAGCCGGCCTTCGCAGGCGCGCTGCCGGGTCCGGGCGGGGGCGGCCGCGTCGTGAACCTCTACTTCAACGGCCAGCGAGTAGGCGGCAGCGCCGATATCGGACGCATCGCCGATCAGCTTGCCGAGATGCTGGAAAGGGAGGTCACGTATGCGCGGCACTGAGTTCGCTGCATGCCGATCAGTAGGCCTGGCTACGGTGGAGTACGTGGAGGACAGTTACGACACCGGCGTCGTCGTTGATGTCGTACAGGATGCGATAGTCGCCGACGCGCACGCGCCAGGTCCGAGAAGCACGGTCACGGAGCAAGCGGCAGCCGGGTGGTCGGGGATTGCTGGCAAGAGCGTGTACGTCGGCGATCACCCGCTGATACACCTCTGGCGAGAGATGCCGGAGGTCGCGCTGGGCCGCCGGACGGAGGATGACGCGCATCAGGCCAGTTTGCCCTCGGCACGAAGCTGGGCCTCGAACTCATCCAGGGAGACATCCTCGCCGTCCTCCGCTCTCGCCTCATCAGCAGCGCGGAGGTCCGCGATGTCCTCGTCCAACTCGCGCAGCCTCTCGTATTCCTCGATGGGGAGAACGACGGCGGTGCGTCGGCCCTTCTCGTCCACAAGGAACTGCTTCTTCGTTCGTCTGCGTGCAGGTCTGACTTTCGTCTCCATAGTGCTTGCAGTATACCTCGGCCCAGGTCGCTCGGCAAGGAGAATCCACCGGTGGCAGCCTGCTTTCTGAGCGAGACTGACGGCTCCGACCCGAGCTACCTCGACGAGGACCCGATCCAGTATGACGACGGGCCGGCGGAGAGGCGGGTAAGCGCGCACGCCACGGCCGACGGCCGCGTCTGGCAGGACTTCGGCGCGCTCGATGTGGATCGCCAGATCAGGCTGCGAACGGACTGGATGGCGCAGGATACGCTTGACGATTTCGTGAGCAAGTTCGGCGTGACCGGCAAGATCTGGCGGTGGGTGGACAACCAGGAGCACGAGTACCGGGTGCTCTTCCGATCCCTGAACCCGGAGCGCATCCGGGGGCATGACGCCTACCGGGTGGAGATGGTCTTCGACGTGGTGGAGGTGGTGAGCTAGATGGCCAAACAGGTCACGCGCTATGCCGGCGACGGCATCACCCTCGCGGAGAGCGTCTACGATGAAGGGGCGGTGCATGACGGCGAGTCCACCGCGCCCCGCCGTGACTGGTGGAAGAACGCCTCCACCGAGGGCGAGGTCTTCGAGGGGTGCCAGTTCGAGATCGAGGCGGTGGGCGAGAACGATGGTGACAACTACCTCCAGATCGCACCCGACGTTCCGATCGATCTGCCGGGCCAGTGCAGCGCCGCGCTGCACACCGGCATCGCGCTGGAGATCGCCGAGCCCGACACTCTCCGCGAGCGCCTACGTACGCTCCCGGGCCTTGATACCCACGGACTGTGGGGCTGTCAGGTGGAGGCGATCAGGAATCTGGAGCGCTCGTTCGCGCAAGCCCGACCCCGTGCGTTGATCCAGATGGCGACCGGTAGCGGGAAGACCTTCACCTCGGTCAGCTTCATCTACCGGCTCATCAAGTATGCGAACGCCCGCCGTGTGCTCTTCCTCGTAGATCGCCGCACACTCGGCAAGCAGACCAACAATGAGTTCCAGCAGTACGCCATCCCACAGGATGGCCGGAAGTTCACGCAAGTCTACAACGTCCAGCATCTCACCTCGAATGCGTTTGACCCCGTCTCGCGGGTTACCATCAGCACCATTCAGCGCCTCTACTCGATGCTGAGGGGCGAAGAATTGCCGCCCGAACTGGAAGAGGAGTCGGCGTTCCAGCTTTCGGCTGCCGATGATCGGGAGCGCGAGGTCGTCTACAACCCGGCTTTCCCCATCGAGACATTCGACTTCATCGTGACCGACGAGTGCCACCGCTCCATCTATAACTTGTGGCGGCAAGTGCTGGAGTACTTCGACGCCTTCACCATCGGTCTGACGGCGACGCCCTCCAAGCAGACCTTTGGCTTCTTCAACCAGAACCTGGTCATGGAGTACCCGCACGAGCGCGCGGTGGCCGACGGCGTGAACGTGGGCTACGATGTCTACCGCATCCGAACCGGCATTACCGAGGGCGGGAGCAGCGTGCCTGCGGGGTTCTACGTGGACAAGCGAAGCAAGCTCACGCGCGAGCGGAGATGGGAGCAGCTGGACGACGACTTACAGTACGCGGCGAACCAGCTTGACCGCGACGTGGTCGCCGAGGACCAGATTCGCACCGTCATCGGCACCTTCCGCGATAAGCTGTTCGAGGAGCTCTTCCCGGGCCGGACGGAGGTGCCGAAGACTCTCATCTTCGCGAAGGACGACTCCCATGCCGAGGACATCGTCCACATCGTGCGGGAGGAGTTCGGCAAGGGCAACGACTTCTGCAAGAAGATCACGTACCGGACGACGGGTGAATCGACTGATAGCCTGATACAGAGCTTCCGCAACTCCTACAACCCGCGCATCGCCGTGACAGTGGACATGATCTCCACCGGCACGGACGTCAAGCCGCTAGAGTGCCTGCTGTTCATGCGCGATGTCAGGTCCCGCGTCTACTTCGATCAGATGAAGGGGCGCGGGACGCGGGTCATCAATCCGACAGACCTCCAATCGGTCACCCCAGACGCGGTGCACAAGACGCACTTCGTGGTTGTGGACGCCATTGGCGTGACGGAAACGGACAAGACGGATACCCGACCCCTTGAGCGGAAGCGCTCGGTGCCGTTCGACCAGCTTCTCCTCGGCGTGGCCCTCGGCAAGAGAGATGAGGATATGTTGACGAGCCTTGCCGGTCGTCTGGCGCGGCTTGATCGTGAGGTCAGCGAGACTGATCGCGCCGATATCGAGAAGGCGTCTGGCGGAACGACTCTCCACCAGATGGTTAATGGCCTGCTCGACGCGGTTGACCCCGATGCGCACCTCGAGAGAGCGCGGGCGCTGTTCAACACCGCCGAGCCGAGTGGGGAACAGGTCAAGCAGGCGGCGGCGCAACTCGCGGAGGGCGCGTGCCAACTGTTCGATAGCGCGGAGCTACGTGCCCGACTGCTTCACCGAGGCCTCGGCGCAGTTCCTCGATAACGCCTTCGCCGCGGTCGAGACGGTCGGCGACGAGATGAAGCGGGCGCTGCTGCGGCTGCTGCTGGTGAAGTACATCTACTGGATGCGGCCGCACTCGAAGTTCTCGTCGCCGGGGGCGTTCAACCGGCCCTTCGCAGAGGAGCGGTGGGACGACATCAAGGCTACCTACAAGCACGCGATCAGCGCGAACGCCAGTCATCCGCTCCCGGCCCTGCGGCACCTGGCGAAGGACATCAACCGCGCCGTCGCTCGCGGCGCGCAGCCATGCCGCGCCATGAAGGGTGACGCGCTGGAGACCATTCGTTCCGGAGAAGGGGCCGACATCCTTTACCTCGATCCGCCCTATGGCGGGACGCTGGCCTACGAAGAGGAGTACCGCATCCTCGATGAGATTCTCGGGGAGCGCCACGAGCCGAGCGCCTTCTCCGAACGTGATGGGCTGGATCACTTCGTCTCGCTGCTGGAACAGTGCGCGGCCTACCCGCTGTGGGTCATCTCCTACGGCAACGCTGTGGTGGACCTGGCGACTGCGAAGGCCGCGGTGGAGCGGCTCCGGCCGGCGCGAGCCCTTGAGATCGCCTACTCCCACATGACTGCGGTCGCCACCAAGGAGAAGCGGGAGAGCAATCGGGAGTTCATCATCCTGGCAGGCGAGGAGTTGTCATGCAGTTGATTGCGCGGGAGTGCATCCATCCGAACGACTGGAATGTGAACGCCTTCGACCCGGCGAACTATCCGAAGCTCGTTGAGAGCGTTCGGGAGAAGGGTATCCTGGAGCCGATCAAGGTGATGCCTGACCCGGAGCGCGAGGGCGAGTACCTGCTGGTGGACGGGTATCATCGCTGGAGAGCGGCCGGCGATCTCGGTCTCAACGAAGTGGCCTGCGAAGTCTGGCACATCTCCCCCGAGGAAGCCAAGGTGCGGGGCCTGCAGCTCAACTACCTGCGCGGTCAAGCGGTGCCGTCGCGCCTGGCCGATCTGCTGCATAACCTGAACCACACGTACTCGGTGGACGATCTCGCCAAGATGCTTCCCTGGTCCGAGTCGCAGTTGCGCGATTCCCTGGAACTGCTGAAGCTGCCGGCCGATCTGCAGGTGAAGCTGGAGGAGCAGGCGGCGAAGGATGCAGCGGAGGCGCCCATCCCGGTGACGGTAGTGCTGGTCGGCGTCGAGCACGAGTGCTTCCAGCGCGCCATGAACAAGGCAAAGGAGGTGCTCGGCGCGAGCGTCCGCCGGGGGCAGTGCCTGGCCGAGATCTGCGGGGTCTACCTGGAGGGCGATGGCGAGTCTGACGACTGAGCTTACCCCGGCGAAATGCCGTGGAGTCATATCCAATCCAATGCCAAGGAGAAACAAGGATGGCAACCGAGCAGAAACAGACGTTAGCTGACCTGGGCGACACCACGAACCCGTTCTGGCTGAAGTGCGACATCGACGGGCGCGGTCTGCGGTGGCGGCTGGCGCGGTTCGTCGAGATGCGTGACGAGGACGGCATCTCGGACGGCGTGCAGATCATGTCGGAGGACGTGGACGAGATCGACCACTTCGAGGATTACGCCGAGAACTACCAGGAGCGGGAGGCGGTCGAGATACTGCCGCCGCAGGAGTGAGAGTGAGATGCCAGAGGAGAAGGTCACCGACGATCTGATCGAGCGCATGGAGCGGACTCCGACGCGGTTGGAGGACTGCTCCACCGAGATGCTCCGGCTTTTCGTGGCCTTCGCGGCGCTGCCCGATGGCACCAAGACGAACGTCACGGTCATAGACAGCCAGCCCTCGACTCTCGAGGTGCACACGCCTGACGGGCTGCGCAAGGTACCCATAGCCGAGTCCGAGCGGGAGTTCCTCATCGCGCTGCTGGCAGTCGGAGACGAGCTGAGAGGGACGGACGACGGAGACGGTCGTGACGCTCCAGACGCCGCTCTCGAATGACACCGAATGATAGGAACTGCGTAATTGCCTGACCGACAGTCCCCAGAAGAGAGACTGCGCATCGCCGAGCGCCAGCGGGATATCTGGAAGCTGCACGTGGTGCGGAAGCTCACGATATCCGAGATCGCGGGCATTGTGGGCATCTCCGTCCCCCAGGTCTCCCGCGATCTGGGGGCGGTGCGACGGCGCGGCCATACGCTGCTGAAGAGGACCCAGGCGGCCGAAGATGCGGTGTTCGATGCCGGCCTCGAGGCCTGCACCGAATTCGACGCCATCACGCGGCAGGCCTGGTCCGACTGCATGGCCGCGCCGGAAGGGTCGGCGACGCGCGCTCGGTTCCTGAACGTCGTGCTCAAGAGCATCGAGCAGCGGGTGAAGATTCTGCAGTCATTGGGGCTGATGGAGAAGGTTCCCGAGGAGGTGTTGCTTGGTGGTATCGACTTGCGGCAACTCAGCGACTCCGAGGTGGAGTCCGCCCTTGCCTTCATCCGGGCGTGTTCGGCAGGTGCTGGAGGCGGAACTGATGGGTCTGTTGGAATTGCGGCGCAACCCGCGCCCGTGGATTGAGCGCGATCTGTGGATCAGGACGAAGGACAGGGTGGTGGTGCCGTTCCGGTTCAACGCCGCGCAGGTGGACTATGACGAGCATCGCACGCGGTGGGACATGATCCTGAAGCCGCGCCAGCTCGGGTTCACGACCCAGGTGTGTGCGCTCTTCTTCGCGGACACGCTGCTGCGGCCCAACACGACCTCGGTGATCGTGGCGCACGATACGGATTCCTCGGAGAAGGTCTTCCGCATCGTGCAGCTCTTCTGGGAGCGGCTCCCCGAGGAGGAGCGGCAGCGGACGGGGATGCCGCGGTTCTCGAACCGCAAGGAGTTCCTGTGGCCGAAGATCAACTCGCACTTCTTCGTCGGCACCGCCGGCAGTCTGACCTTCGGCCGGGGCCAGACGATCAACAACCTGCACTGCTCGGAGTTCGCCTTCTGGCCGAAGCCGGAAGAGGCGCTGATCGCGCTCACCGAGGCGGTGCCGGCCGACGGCCGCGTGGTGGTGGAATCGACTGCGAACGGGATGGGCAACCACTTCCACGACCTCTGGACGGAGGCGAAGCTGGCCGGCAACAGGTTCGCCACACACTTCTACGTCTGGTGGGAGGACCCAACCTATCGGATTGCGGCGGAGCCGCTGGCCGATCTGAGCCAGGAAGGGCTCCGGCTCAAGCGGGCATGGAGTCTCGACGATGACCAGATTCGCTGGCGGCGCGACAAGCGGCGGCAGCTTCGGGAGAGCTTCGTCCAGGAGTACCCCGAGGATGATGTGACCTGCTTTCTGGCGAGCGGCCGCTGCTGCTTCGACACCCAGGCACTGGTGGCGGCGCAGACGCGCATCGCGGCCGAGCCGGAGCCGCCGTCCCTGGCCGCGCTGGTCGGCGCGAAGGGTGGGCAGATCGCGGTGCCGCCGGCGCGGCTCTCGGTCTGGAAGCGGCCGGAGAAGGGCCGGTCATATGTGGTGGGCGCGGACGTAGGCGAGGGTCTGGCCGGCGGCGACGCCTCCTGCGGGTGCGTGCTGGATCGGGAAACGGGGGAGCAGGTGGCGGAGCTGCACGGCCGGGTCCCCCCGGAGCGGTTCGGCCATCTGCTCGACGCGCTGGGGCGCTTCTACAACCAGGCGGCGGTAGCGGTGGAGCGGAACAACCACGGCCACTCCACGCTGAACACGCTGCGGAATGTGTGCCGCTATCCGCGGCTCTACTACCATGTCCGCTACGACCAACTCGGCAAGGCCATGCCGGTGCTCGGTTGGCCGACTGACCAGGCGACGAAGCCGATCCTGGTGGACGACCTGGCCGCGGCCATCGCCGGCGGTCACCTGCTGATCCACTCGGCCGGGCTGGTGGACGAGTGCTTCACTTTCGTCACCACGGACACGGGCGCGCAGGAGGCGCAGGAGGGGAAACACGACGACCGCGTGCTGGCGGCCGGGATCGCCTGGCAAGCGCGGAAGCGGGCCGTCTCAAAGGGAACATCACAGCGGCCGGCGGGATGGTGAGGATGCAGAAGGAAGAAACGAGGCGGATTCTGGAGATGCAGCACTGGCAGGACTTGCTCGAAGCCTTGCAGCGGGAGAGTGATCAGGTGGACGGATGGGGTGAGGTCACCATTCGCCTCGTCTACCACGAGGGGCTGCCCCGCGAGATGGAGGTCGTATCGCGCGTCACGCGCTACAAACTCGGTAAGACGCTGTCGCCGTTGACAGGCAACGTCCGGGGGCTTAGAATGCAGCCACTTACGGATAAGTGAGCGCATACTCCAGAGGGCGAGGACAGACAGATGGCGATAAGCGACGCGGCGACGAAACGGCTTGAAGGGGTGACGTTGCAGCCGGGCGAGGAGTTGCTTCATGCAGTGGCTGTTGACCAGATCAACGCGTCGGTCACGACGGGAGACAAGCTCAAGAAGATGAGCAGAGGACTTCCTCAGCTCGTAAAGGAGCTTGCTCGGCCGACAGAACACATCACAAAAGGTGTGCTCGCGGCAACCAAGACCCGGGCCTTCTTCCACAGTCCAGGGCGGGGTGGAGGGGAGTTCATCCCCTTCCCGTACAGCGGCATTACGCACGTGCGCTATACGGGTCCGAGCCTCATGCGACGGGAGGCGAAGTGCGAGATACACAGGGCTGGTCATACATACGCATTCCGAGCGTCCTACACTGCCTTCAATGCGAATCAGGAAGAGGACTTCGCCGCGTTCGCCGCTTACGTTCGAAGTCGTATGGGTGAACCCGCCGGCGCGGCTCCACAACCTTCGCAGGCCTCTGCCAATATCCCAGAGCAGATCAAGGGGCTTGCAGAATTGCGTGACCAAGGGATTCTCACGCAGGAGGAGTTTGAGCAGAAGAAGGCGGACCTTCTGAAGCGACTCTGAGGGCGCGACTCGTAATGCCGCCTGACCGCTCTCCTGTGGGGCTATCTGAAGAAGGGGTAACATCTGATCCTCCTCCGATAGCATAGTCTCAACTTCATATCTGCTTGCCGGCATCCAACGATGAGGCGAGGCCTGACCCCGATAAGGGGAGGGCTCGCCTTTTGCTTTGTGGGAGGAACGCCGTGGCGCTTGACTTTAGCACGTACCCGCCGAAAGGGCACCAGGAGCGAATCGCCGCCTACCAGCGGTTCGAGAAGCTCTTCCTGGGACAGCACAAGGACCTGTACCTGACCTCGCCCGGCCGCTACCAGATGGTCCGCTACATCGTCGCCAACTTCGCCGGCCTGATCTCGCGCCTGGCGGCCGACCTGCTCTTCGGCGAGCAACCTGACTTCGTGGCGGCCGACGAGGATCAGACCGCGCAGGAGGCGCTGACGCGGATCGTCACTGACAACCATCTCCACGCGACGAACTACGAGTCCGCGCTCTCGAACTCGTTCCGCGGCGACGCCGTGTACAAGGCGCGGTGGGGCAGGCGCACGCCTCAGTCCGAGCAGCCCGAGGCGATCATCGAGGAGGTGCCGGCGAGCATCTACTTCCCCGAGTTGGACGAGGACGATATCCGCAAGGTGGTGCGCGTCACGCTCGCCTGGGTGAAGCGCGATCCCAAGGATGTGAGGCGGCTCTACCTGCGGGTGGAAGTGCATGAGCCCGGCCTCATCCGCCACCAGCTCTTCGACATGGGCAGCGCGCCCTCCATCACGGTGGCAGGCACCAATGCCGCGATCAGCCTGGGCGGGAAGCAACTCTCGCAGGTCCCGCTCAACACGCTGGAGGCCTATGCCGACCTGCCCGAGGAGGAAGAGACCGGGCTGGATCATATCCCGATCTTCCACGTGCCCAACTTCCGCTACGGCTCGCGTTTCTGGGGGATCAGCGACTACGAGGGGCTAGAGTCGCTCTTCGAGGCGCTCAATAACCGCGTCTCCCAGGTGGACTTGGTGCTCGACAAACACGTCGCTCCGAAGATCATCCTGCCGCCTGGGTTCATCGATGAAGACGGCAAGGTGCGCCTCGACCAGATGGAGACGATCCAGCTCGGCCCCGGCGACGCGCCGCCGAGTTACCTCACCTGGGAGGGGCAACTGTCGGCCGCTGGCGAGCAGTACAACCGTCTGCTCGATCTCCTGTTCATGCTCTCGGAGACCGCGCCGTCGGCCTTCGGTCTGGACAAGTTCGGGATCGCGGAGTCGGGACGCGCACTGCGGCTTCGCCTGCTGCGGACGCTGGCGAAGATCAACCGGAAGCGCCTCTACTACGACACCGCACTGAAGCAGGCGCTGCTGAGCGCGCAGGTGCTCGATGTGACCCACGGGTCGGGTGGCTACGAACCGGCCGAGCCGACCATCCAGTGGGCGGACGGACTACCCGAGGACATGGTCGAGATGGTGGAGATCGAGGCCCAGCGCCTGGCCGCCGGCAACACCTCGGTCGAGTCTTCGGTGCGCCGCCTTGACGGGCCGGACGCGGTAGAGGCGGAGATGCAACGCATCGGTGAGGAGACTAAGCAGGTAGGTGTCCTCACTGGCGGCCTCGGCCGGCGGGGGCAGTATGCGCAGCCCAATCCTAGCAGCATTATCCCTGAAGGCGGAGCGCAGTAGGGTGCTGAATGGTGAGCGCCTGTCCGTACCGAGACCAACACGAGCTATGCGAGGTGACGCTGCATGAGTGTACGCGAACCGTCCACAACTCCTGCCCCGACTACTGGAGCGAGCGCAAGCGCGTCCGAACCGTGCTGTCCCAGTGTCCTCTCCACCGGCAGCGGAAGGGAGAGAAGCGAGTCTGGTGCACCGATGGTGGAGAGCTTGTCGAGTGCTTCGGCTGGCCCGAAGACTGCCCCAAGTACTGGCGGCACCGCGCCCTCGAGGCTGAGCGCGGCCGGCTCGTATGCGCCCGGTGCGGACGTACCGTCCGGGCTAAACAAGACGCGGTGCCTATGCGGGAAGTGGTGGGCGCTGAGGCAGTCGGAGTGCCTGGTGCTGAAGTGCAAGCTGTGCAAGCGGGACATCATCATCCGCGGACGTGATCTGCGGATCGAGTACCGCTGAGGGGGTCAGTCGTGCCTCAGCCCATCAGCCGACAACGAGTGCGAGAGTTTCGCGAAGCCTTCTCCACCGAGGTGGACTCGCTCGCCGCGATCTACCGCAACGCGGCGGCCGACATGCTGGACATCCTCGCAGACGCGGCGGCGTTCTCGGGGCAACGAGCGAGAGCCGCCGCGCTGCTGCACCAGTATCAGATCGTGCTCGCCGACCTGGCGGACGAGAGCGCGGCCTGGATCGAGATGAACATCCCCCGCGCGTACGGGGCGGGGCTGGACTTCGTAGACGGCTGCGTCCAGAACTACCGCCGCGCTGGCATCAATATCCGCCGTCGCCAAGCCTACTCCGCCACAGGCTACGAAGGCCCAGGGGGCTATGGCGAACAAGTCCGCGGCGGGGGCATCGCGGCGCGGACTGAGCGCGATGTGTTTTCCCAGGTGCACCGGGAGGCGGTGCACGCCATCGTGGACGCCATGCTCGACACCACTGGGAAGGCGCTCGCGGCGATCGGCCGTCGTGTTGACGACGTGTTCCGGCGCGAGGGGATGCTCGCGGTCGCGCAGGGGATCGTCGAGGGGCAGGCGCGATTGGACGTCAGTCGGGAGATCGAGCGGCGCCTGCTCGCCGCCGGCCGCCCTGACTTCATAGACAAGCTCGGCCGCCATTGGCCTCTGGACCGGTACGCGGAGATGGTTGCCCGGACCACTACGAGGGAGGCGATGACCCAGGGGACTATTCAGCGACTGCGCGAGCATGGCATTCAGCTTGCCCAGGTTTCAGCCCACCATGCGGCCGACTTCTGCATCTTCTACGAGAACGCCATTGTGAGTATCGGGCCGGAGCCGCACCCGGTCTACCCGCCCATCTCCGCCATCGGCGGCGGCCCTCCGTTCCACCCGCGGTGTGTCCACGTCCTGACGCCGTTCATCGAGCGCCTGGCAACGGAGGAGGAGAGGAAAGCGGGGATCGTCGATCCGAAGGTGCTGAATCAGTCGGCGGCGGAGTTGCAGCGGCGGCAACGGAAGCTAAGTGCGAAAAAGGAGGGAACTCTGTAGGCAGTTTCTACGTCTAATGGTCAGGACTAAGGGGCACCCGAGCGGAACACAGCCGAGCGATCAGACGGGTCTTCGTCGCATCCCTGAGAGTCGCGCTCGGACGGGTGACTGGCTGGCGCTCGGATGGGCTCGGGCTGGCCGAGGGTAGGCTTCCTGGCGAAGAGTCGCAGTTCGCTGTTGACTTCGACCGCCTTGCGGCCTATGATGTGCGGGAAGGTAATACGGACCCTACACCGTCGATGAGACATGATGCAGTCCATTAGTGCAGCGAGGAGAGGCGCAAGATGAGGATTTCACGAACGGCGATGTTGCTCTTGGTTGGACTTGTTGCATCTGTCTTCGTAGCCTTTGGTACAGACGTCGGCAATGGTCAAATCTATGGCAACTCGTCTCGACTGCGAGAGTTCCCGACAGCTGGCATTTCGGGAGGCGAGAATGAGCTTTCCGGTCTCTTGGATAGGTGTCGCGCTCAGGTTCTCCTACGCGAAGCAGCACGAAGGAGAATCCGTCAGCAAGACCTCATTGTTTTCGCGGCAACAACCATTGATGTGCCCGGCACTGACGAGAGAATGCTCGCAGTGAAGATCGGAGACGCGCAAGCGAATGATGTCCGAGGCATGATCGTGGACCCAGTGACTCTCGAAGTATGGGATGAGAGTGAAGATGACGGGACCATGATTGCCGTTTCAGGGCGCCAGATGGGGGTAGGTAAGAAGGATTCCGAGTTGGTTGCCGCCCTCGATGCAGCGCGGGCAGAGGACGTTTTCGAGGTTATCGTCTGGTTCAAGGGGCCTGATATTGACAGCGAGGCTGAGCAGATTGCCCGTGGGCTTCGCATCGGCTTTCACGGGAGACGGTTTGTCGGGGGGCCTGCGTCGGAGAAGCAAGCAGATGCTGAACTCAGAAGGGTCTACGAGGACGGCTGTTGGAATGCTGGCCTATCTGGGATGGAGCGCGTGCGACGGCTTGGAGGGCGCGTGCATGGTCCTATTGCTTCTGCCCCGATGGTGCTTGCAGAGTTGCGCCCGTCGCAGATCGAGGCACTCGAGAGAGACCCAGACGTCTGCCGTCTCGGATTGAACGGAGAGGTCGCCCCCCTGCTCAGCTCAGCGGTGCCAACAGTGTATCCGAAATGGTTCTATAATGACGGGAAGTACGGGCAAGGGGTCAAAGTCGCTGTAGTAGAGAACGACCGAGTGGATTTCTCCAATGCCTATCTGAAGTACCGAAACGGTGGCTCGTATGGACAGGCCAGCCGGGGATCTCATGCGACTCAGGTCGCTGGTTGCATCGGCATGTCTCGATCCGGCGGCTCCGGGGTCGCACCAAGTGTCACCATTCTTAGTGCAGATTCGAGATCGTGGAGCTACTGGGATCTCATCAACGCCTCGGACTGGGCACTACGTAACGGGGCCGTCGTGCTAAACCTGAGTTTCGGGGGGGTGACCTCGGGCATTGACAGCCTGACTGCCTATTACGATCATGTTTCTGGTGAACCTCCCTACTACGCGACAGTGGTCGCAGCAGCGGGCAACTACTCGAATTTCAGCACCTACCAGATTCTCGCTCCTGCACTGGGCTATAATGTCCTCGCGGTTGGGGCAATGGCCGACAAGAATACTTCAGGAGTCATCAACGACACTACGAACACAATCTGGAGAGACGACAGCATCTGTTCATGGTCCTGCTATCGGGAGCCGTCGTGGATGGGTGATCGGAACAAGCCAGAAGTGTGTGCTCCTGGAGCGAGTATCACCACGGCGTCACTGGGTACTTACGGGCTCAGCACGGTCGATGGTACGAGCTTCGCTGCTCCTATTGTCTCTGGGATCGTCGCTCTCGAAATAAGCAAGGACCCTTCCCTCGCCACGTGGTCACGCATCACGCGCGCCATCACTATGGCGACGGCTCAGCATCGTATCAACACAGTTGGGAAGAGTAGCCTCTACTTCGGCAGCGATAACGAAGGCGTAGGCACGGTAGTAGCATCCAGGGCCTGCAACCTTATGAGGCACGGGTGGTACGGCAAGTCTGTGTTCTACCCGGGACAGACGCAAATCGGGCATTTCACTGCACAGGCAGGTGAGATTGTTAGGTCAGCCAACTGCTGGACCTCCCACACGACCTCGTCCGGTGGCGTCTACGGTTCGGACACTTTGGCCACTGATTTTGATATATACATCTACAGTCCATCCGGCTCGCTCGTTGGGTGGTCAGCCTCCTACAATAACAGTTATGAGGTTACGGAGTTCAAGGCACCACAGGCGGGTACATACACGATCAAGATCGTGGTCTACCGGATGAACGTTGCCAGCGAGTGGATGGGATGGGCGAGATACCACTCCTGGCCATGGTACGTGTGGTAGAGCCTGAAGTGAGGGAGCTAGGTCGGGACTCTAGGGAACAAACCATACCTGAAAGAGGGCCTTGACATCTGGCCCGGGTGCGATAGCATAGACCCGTAGCCTACTTCGCCGTAGTAGCCCACGGCTACGAAGGCTGAAACTGAATACCGCCTGCTGGCATCCGACGATGAGGCGGGCACTTCTGACGTTCACGTCCACGAGGCGTGGCCGTCAGAGGTGCCCGCTTTTTGTTTGCCAGGTATGAAATCTCGCAGGCCGGAGCGATATCCGGCAGTTTCGCCGCGGGGCGTGGCTAAGCCCCTCTGGGGCCGCCATCCCGGCCCGCCGTAAGCGGGCTTAGGGACAAAACCGAGCCGCCGTCGCTGAAGCTATGGCGGCCAAAGGGAGATCGAGATGGGTGACACCGACCAGGACAAGACGGGCGACGGCCAGACCCAGACCGGGGCCGGGGACGGCTCCCAGGGTGACCAGGGCGCGGGGCAGTCGGGACAGGCATCTGGACAGCAGGGCGGGCAGGGCGACGGGCAGTCATCGCACACGCCGGCGACACAGGCGAAGGGCGTCGCGCTCAAGCTCTCTCAGGACCAGATCGACCGCCTGCTCAAGGACGGGACGTTGGAGATCGCGGACGAGCTCTTCACCGGCGCGGTGGACAAGCGCATCGCGCAGTTGACCAGCCGGGCGAAGACGGCCGAGAAGAAGCTCGGCGAGATTGCCGCCGCTCAGGAGGAGTCCGAGCGCAAGTCCCTCGAGGAGCAGAAGAAGTTCAAAGAGCTCTACGAGAAGGAGCGCCAGGCGCGAGAGAAGGAGACGGCCGCCCGCAAGGACGACCTGATCCGCTCCCGCTTCCTGCTCGCCGCCACCAAGGCCGGCGTCGTCGACCCGGATGTGGCCTTCGTCATCGCTAAGTCGCTGCCGGGCTTCGGGGCCGTGCAGGTGGACGACGACGGCAAGGTCAGTGGGGTGGACGATCTCGTCAAGGTTCTGGTCGAGGAGAAGCCCTACCTCATCTCTCAGCAGCGGGACACGAAAAAGCAGAGCGTGGGTTCGGCCAGCAATCCTGGCCAGCAGTCCGCGCCTGCACCAAAGAACCTGGCGGAGGCCGGAGACCAGTTCGAGCGCGCCGTGCGCGCAGGGGTCTAGCTCCCGCCGTGATCGGAGACAGTCATGGGACTTGATCTAGCAAAACTGGCGGCCCTGATCGTCGAGAAGTACGGGCCGCCCTGGGTGGAGGCGCTCAACACCAACACCTTCCTGCTCACCCGCATCCAGCGGAAGGCGGGATCGGGCGACGGCGTGCGCTGGCCGGTGCGGTACGCCGGCAACTCCTCGGCCGGCTCCTACGGGGAGAACGACTCCGGCGTGGGCGCGGGCAATCAGGCCTTCAAGAAGGCCTACATGGGCTGGCGCCTCAACAAGGTGGAGATCTCGGTGACCGGCCTGGCGCAGGCGGTCGGCGACACGGGCGGGGCGATTGCCTCTCCCATGCGGGTCGAGCTGGACCTGGGTCTCTCGGACCTGCGCGGCAACATCAACACCCAGTTGATGACCGACGGCACCGGAAACTCCGGCTTGGACGTCACTGGTCTGTTCGCCGCCATCGCTGACAGCGGGACCTACGCCGGCCTCGACCGCGGCACTTACACCTGGTGGAAGGCCTACGTCAGCGCCAACGGCGGCACGCCTCGCAATCTCACCGAGGAGCTGATCCGGGGCGTGAAATCCGAGGTGGAGAACCGGGGAGGCCGGGTGTCGGCCATCTACGCCGGCTCGAAGCAGTGGTATCGCTACGGCGACCTGCTCCGCAGCGAGCGCCGGCAGCAGAATCCGACCACTCTCACCGGCGGCTACCAGGCGCTGGACTTCGAGGGCATCCCCCTCATCAAGGTGCCGGGTTATCCGCAGACGCGGATGGACTTCGTGGACGAGGGGCTGCTCGAGTACACGGTGCTGAAGGACTTCGTGGCGGAGCCGATGGCCAAGACCAAGGACGCCGACGAGATCTGGATCAAGCACTACTCGCAACTCGTCTGCAAGAACCCGTACCGCATGGGTTCGCTGCAGGACCTGGCGTAGGGGGTGAGTGATGAGACGGACTATCAGAACGCCGGCACCACAATCTCCACTCCCCCGCCGCTGCCGTCCTCTTGCTGCAGCATGACGGAGACCAGGATCCCCTTAGTCCAGAGGACGTCCGTCCTGTTGGGGTCGAGGCTAGGTGGTCGGGTCTCCGACTCAAGTTCCACCGTGCGCTCCCACTCCTCCTCAACTACGTTGCGGTACAGAAGCGGGAGATCGCAGAGGTGCCAGCCCAGCGCGTCTGGTTCGCTTCCCTGCTCCGCTGCCATCTCCAATGATCTGAGGGCGCTAGTCAGCCCCGTGCTGGGCGCTGGATACGGCCACGACTGTAGTAGCACCGACTCGGCTAACGGCGGGGCTATGATAGCATCAGGCGTGGGCGGGCGAAGCGCGAAGCTGAGCCTGTACCAGTCCGTGGCACCCTCACCAGGCCTGGATACATACGCTTGCCATGTCTGCCATATGCCAACGCGCAAGGTCGCACCGCTTTCGGCGAGCTGTCCCTGAGCATCCATGAGGCCGTGGCGTCGGGCGATCTGGCACACCGCGTCCATCTGGATTCCAGAAAGCGCATCTGCCCTCAGGTAGCCCTTCTCGCGGGATGCGAGCTGTTCAGGTGTGGCCCTCTCCACGAGCCCAGTCGCCAGTAGCTCATCGCTGACGGTCCCCAGCACAATCTCGGCGTCGGAGACAAGCAGTGCCGTCGGTGGCGAGGGAGCTACATCGCCGGGACTTTGAGCGATCACTATCTTCGCCGTCCGGCGACTGGAGGCGGGGTCGGTGTCTTTGCGAGCGCGTTCACCCCCAGAGAGTGCGGCCGAGACGGCCCACTTGCCCATTGCTGTCAGCAGGACCGCACAGATGACTACCATGGTCACAGTGCGTAGACGATTACGCCGTGAAGACGGCAGGAGACGCTGTTCCTCAGGTGCTCTCATCATAGTTGGCTCCTGACATATCCGTTTTTCACTCACCTTCGACATCCCAGGACGTGCTTGTGAGCGGCATTTCGAGTGCTTGCCTTGCCGCATCGCCCACTCGATCAGTTCGAGTCGTTAGCGCAGCGAGAAGGGCTTCAGCACGCGATGTTCGAACGCGCCGCATGGCCCGACACGCGTATCTATCTCCCCACTCGCGAGCCATCCAATCAAGATAGGGCAACACCACGTCATCTCGTACCGAGTAGAGCGCTTTCGCCCGGGTGCTGAGGGGAACGTCGCCGAATGACGAATGTCTGCGCATAGGCATGAAGAGTTCGTCACAAGCCGCCTCCAACTGGGATGAGCTATAGGGAAGAACCTGGATGGACACCGTATTCTCGCACAGAACGGCTGGTTCGCGCGGGAGCCCCAACTGCTGTACGCGGACGCCGTATGTCCCAGGAGTCGCAAACTGATAGAGCCCGGTTACTATCAGAAGCTTGGAGTAGCTCTCGCCTGGCGCCAAGTCGCGAGTTGAGTACATGAAGTCCATCACATTGCGCGGGCGGGGCATGCTAGCAAGGAGCGTCCCGTCCGAGCCATACACATCCAGGAAGGTGCCGCCAGACCAGATACGTATCGTTTCGCTCGACCGATTCACGATCTCGACACGAGCGATCACTGGCTCTCCTGCCGTAATGGCACCACTGCTGGTCAGGAGCAAGCTGCAGGTGAGGTCTCCCGGCTCGGCGTAGCGCACATCTGCCATCCCGTAAGTGCCCATCATGACCAGGACAGAGACGCCCAGTACGATTGCCAGGGAGACGGCACGCGCAACAGACAACCGGTGTGTTGGTTTCCCTTCGAAGTGTCTGCTAGAGTCCATTTGTGCACTCCCATCCGCCTTTGGTGATCCGATAGCGCCAACCGCCGACGTTCTCGACGTAACGGCCAATCGTGTAGCTCGCGAGGTCGTTCCAGCTCGCGCTCTCGTCATCCGCGGCCGGAGCACTGGGCCAGCCGGTTGCCCATTGGTACACTTGCGCAGCTTGGCAATACGATGCCCATGTGCCGTTCATCGCAGGCACGCCATGGTTATCCTGCCCAGTGCCGTCGGAGCCAACCACTCCGAGCGTTGTTGGGTCGGCAACGCTCGACGTGAAGCAGTTTGCCCCATCGTGGCTCATGTCGTGCCATCCTCCGGCGGTGTAGGCAGGTTCATACGTCACCTTCTCCCGCACGGTCACCTTGTCCAAGTGGGCAACGTGCCCGCAGGACGATGCCCAAGTGTACTCGAGGTGTAGCACCCCGCCACCAGGGCAGGTGGCTACACTGTTCTGAAAGCTCGTGACCGTGGGTGCCCAGAGCGTCTGCCCGGCTGAGTAGCGATAGGCCACGGCATCGTCGCCGCCAGGCCCGTCAGCCGGCGTGTCGTTCGTGCCGCACTTCGCCCTGTACTCTTTGCCAGGCTCGTAAGCTGTCGTGTCCCAGTTTCCGCCGGTGCAGTCCCCAGAGATGGTGCCAACGTCTACCCACACTCCGTCGACATAGCATTGAATCTTCCAGGAACACGTGAATGAAGTCTCGGCAATATCGTGGAATGAGCAGTCGGCATCTTGGCGGCAATCCTTGTCCGAGTTAGATCCCTTCGCGTAGGGGGCATTGTGGTGTCTCCACAATGTGCTACCCGCGTAGCTGACGGTACCGGCGCTGATGGGACCGGCCGTGCAACCGCTATGCGCTGCACGATTTCCCGCGGTCCAGTTCAGCGAACAGCCGCATGCCTGGGCAATTCGGACCCCGACAGCGCCGAATATCACTGACACAGCGACCAACGTCAACAGTCTTCCTCCGCGCACTACCTTCTCTCCTTTCCCCATACGTTCCATCCGTTGCTTGTTCACCGGGGCCCTCCGGGAAACAGAGAGCCTACAGCAAGCCGCGCGCCTCGCGTGCATATGCTCCATCAGGGAAGTGATCAACTAATCGGTCGTAGGCTCCCCGTGCATGCGCACGATCTCCCAGCTTGCAGTAGCATCTGACCAACTCGAACAAAGCAACCTCCTCAGTGCGCGCCCCGGGCATCGCGAGCTTCTCGAACGCCGTCGCGGCCTGCTCCCATCTGTCTGTTTTCTGACACGCCTCACCCAGACAGAAGATTGCATACGCGCGCCTATCGGCCGCCGACGTCTCCGGCGGCAATGAACCGGCCGGGGCCCCGCGCACCAAGGAGATATCCGGCATGAGTCGCGCGAGCCAGTCCGCCGCCCTTTCGTAGTCACGACGTGCGAACGCTTCCATGCCCAGCGTATGGCGCACTTCAGCCAGTTCCGTGCGTGCCTCAGACGCGATCCTCGCCTGTGGCCTCTCGGCGAGCAGTGCCGCCCACAGTCCTTCAGCGGCTTCTAACATTACTCCGTTAGACAATTACAGCCCCGCGTGGTAATAGCGGGATATGACGACACGAGAGCTTGAGGCCAGCCGGAAGCGGTTGGAGGGATTTGCGGGCG
>Ga0315279_10002941_pt1 | contig 24586 bp, 20 predicted proteins | sample YL17G06_20_MG_FD_203694 | JGI IMG/M metagenome (GOLD analysis project Ga0315279, IMG submission 203694) | Sediment microbial communities from Yellowstone Lake, YNP, Wyoming, USA - YL17G06_20 | ecosystem: Environmental > Aquatic > Freshwater > Lake > Sediment | place: USA: Wyoming | collected...
CTTTTGGGGTGAAAATGAACAATATCCAAATTATGCAATTGAAGAAGTTCTGTCAGAAACACGAACTAGATACACAGCTGATCGACAGCAAAATTTCGTACACCGAAAACAGACAATACCTGGAAACGCTTGTAATCAAAACGTTCAAGTCCTTTAGCGATCTCGATCACCACGGTGATCGCATGCTTGAATCCCGGTTGCATGAATGGAATGCAAACGAAAAGCAAACATACACAAAAGAATATTCTTCCATCTTTTCAGACACAGCTCAGCCACTCAAAACGCACAGTTGGGCGAGCCCATGCTGCGCAGCATTTACGGCTGGAGCAAGAACAGCGATGAACCTAGCACCTATGTCCATCTCTCCGGCGACACTGTTAGGAAAGCTTTACTCGAGAAAGCCGGTTTGCAGAAGCCTGAAGCTGAGCCCAAGATAATCATGTGCCCTCGCTGTAAATGCCCGAACGAGCCCAACGCAACCATATGCGTGAAATGCAAAAGTGTATTGCGGCTGCAGGATGCCGTTTCAATCTCAGCTGTTCGGAAAGAACTCGAGGAACAGAGACAGCAGTTGAGCTCGCTTACTTCTGAGGTCGGCCAGCTGACGTCTATGTTGGCGTTGAGGCGAGTACCGATCACGACGAAGGAAGCGAGAGAGGGGGTATTGGCAGCTATGGAGAAGATAGCAAAAGAATATGCCATTGTGAAATAGCCCGCGCTACGTACCCAAACGGGTTCAAGTCCAACTACTTGCGCTATTATTACCAAGGGTTCGGTTGCAGCTTGCACTAGCGCATGCTAGTAGAGTGGGTTCAATGTGAACAATTTACTTCTGGAACAGGGCTCCCAAGAACCATATCAAGATGCCAACAGCAGCTACTTTTGCACCGATTTCCAATGCTTTCTCAGGGTTTTGATAAGCCCAGACGAGTAGCTTAACCTCGGGCGACGAAGCATCTTCCACATTGTCGTATTTTCGTATCGAACCGTACGTTCTAATTGCCATTTCTATCATCAGATATGTAAATCTGCAAGCAAATATATAAATATTCCCATTGTGCCTATTTTTGTAGGTGCTTGCCATGGTGGATGTTAGATGCAAGGACTTCAACGACGTTCTTTGGACATATGTTGTGGAGAATGCGAACCGCAGAGGAATTTCCCGATGCGAAGCTTTGCAAAAAATCGTTAAGGAACATATGAAGTTCCTCATGAAGGCCCAAAAAGAAAGAATGGAACGTGCTGAGAGTGTCGAGAAAGAAAGATGATGATTGGGTTGAAGACCTAATCAAACTCGGAATCGGCTTATTAGCAATTTACTTCATTGGCAAATTAATAGAACCGACCCAAAGCAATACTGAACAAGACGTAAATTGCCCAAAGTGTGGGGCACGTATTAAAAAATGGGCTTTGAAATGCCCAGTCTGCAGAACAAAGCTCCTTTCGTGGTAGCAACTAGTTGTGCCTCAACAGAAAAACGCTGGAACTTACATTACAAGAGTTGTTTTAGGTTCCCAACACAAAGAGATACTTGATATGATCTGCTTGAAGCTCGAACAAAGTGAAAGTGAAACTCTACGCATTGCCTTCCTGGAGTATGCAAACAGCATAAGCCTCATAACAGAAAAAGTGCATCGAAGATTGTGAGGAATTCAGATTGACCCAGCAGGTTACAGCCAAAGAACTTTTTGACGAAGTTTTGAAATGGTTTAGGCTGAATTACGGAAACTACGATTTCTTTATGGAAAGAGACATAGAATGGACACTTCAGCAGAAGTTTAGCGAGATAATAACTTCGAACAATCTTTCCTTCGAAGTTTTCAACAACTATCCCATTATGAAGGGTGGTCGCGGAAGCGTTTGCACTGACTTGGCTATCCTAAATAGACAGGGGGAAGTCGAGGTTGCCGTTGAACTCAAGTTTGAGCCAGACCATCAAAGAGGTTATGGACCAAAAAGAAACGTTTGGCCCACTAGACTCAATCCTTCCGTCGTGTTTTGGCAAGATGGTGTTGAGAAAGACGTCTTGAGAGCTCAACAGTATGTCTCGCAAGGAAAGGCGAAAATGGCAGTCACTATGTTTGTAGATGAAGGCGGGCTTTTCAGACATAGAAGACCGCCTAGTTCCGAGGCTGAATGGGTTGATTGGGAATGCGGTGGCAACAACCCAAGGATGATTTCGCTGTTAATCGGGTTCTTCGTTGCCCGCTAATCCTTGGCTGTTGATTTGCGCCCACGAAAGTGTCTAAGGGGCTAGTTCTAAATAATGCTGCTGCTAGAAAGGAAGGACACACAGCGGAGTGCTTATTGCTCGTGAGCCAAGCTTTCACAATATCTTCTGCCTTCGTCTGTTATCTCCCAGATGCCCCGAGGCGAGTCTTTCTTGAGGTAGCCTTCTGTTTTTAGTCTCTGTCTTTCCCATTGCGCCTTGTTCTTCCACCTGACACCAGGTCCTGTTGGAAGCTTCTCAAGATCCTTAGATGTCAATTTGTCTTTCATTTTCTGAAGGACCATGCCTAGAACACTGAACATTCTTCCGCTTCCACCCATTTCGATTAGCGATTCAAGTATCGGGCGCGTGTAGTCGGCCTGAGATGTGATTTCACCCGTTCTTGCTCGGGTTCCTGACTCTTTCTTTCCGGTTCTTTCTGAGAGTCTCTTGAGGGCATGAATCGGTTCAAACATGTGAATGTGCACTTTCTCCGCATTCTCCCTGACAAAAGTTTTCAACTCGATGATTTCAAGTTCATACTTGAAGGCTTCCAAAGCTTCGGCTAATTTCTCCGTACGCTCGTCTATCACCACTATTATCTCGGGTGGAATGGAAATCAAATCCGAGAGAAATCGGTGTATCTCTTTTGAGCCTATCTTGGTTTCGACAAGAGTCCTTAGCATCTTGTTCTCGTCGATTTCACTGTGAATAGCGTCCGAGACCTCTTTCTGGCTATCAGCGTTTCTGATTCCTCTCATGAAACGATTCAGCTGCGGCATGATGTGTTCATCTACAGGATGCGAGGCCAACTCAACCTCGACGATGTACCACCTCGGCGGGTCTGAAAAATCCACGACATAAGCATCTGGAATTGAACCGATACCTGTCTTAGAAGTCAGTTTATGCTTCAAATCAAAGCAAACAGTGGTCTCGCCGAATATCTCTTTAGCATGTTCTCTGACTGTAGCTTCAAAACTCTCTTCATCTGTAGGTGTCTGAAGCAGGTATTTTACACCGTCAAGCAGAAGCATCTAAATCATCAGAAATACTAAAAGCAGGAAAGGTATTTAACAGTTAAATTCTTGCTCCGGAATCTTATCAGACTGAAGCCCATTTATGCCTTCTTGTAGCCTTTTCCTTTCTGCAATTTTAGTGTAAAGTTGTACTTGCCTTTTTGTGAATAATCTCTGAACTGCGTTCCACAACTTGTACACGCGTAGGCTTGAACGCTGAACTGACCATATTTCCAGGTCTTATTGGGTTTGGTTGTTTCTTTCTTGCAGTTTGGGCATTTAGCCATTGTAGTCACTGCTTGTCTCTTGTGACTCATAGGGTTAAAAGCATTTTCTCGAACGTTTGGGTTGCTAGGTTTCCAATGCTATTTCTTTGAAGTCTTCACGGCTTAGGAACATGTATGCGACCGTTTCAAGATCTTCAGGTTCTAGGGCCTTCGGTCTCCTTTTCTCTCTCTTTTCGATTCTGTATTTCTGGAAGAGCTGTTCCAAAGACGTAAGTAGGGCTTCTATGTTCTGATGTCGTTTGTACTCGTTTAGATACTCGGCGAACTCGTCTTCCCATGCCACGAGGTTTTCTTGGTTCAGTATGCGATAGATGTTCAGGGCCTTCTCTTTTGACACCTTGCCTGTGTTGAATGCGGAGAGTATTTCTTGCGTGAGCTCGCGTTGATTTTTGGGTTTGATTTTCTGAGCGAGTCTTGCGTCAAGCGGTGCGTTTACGGCTGTTAGTATTTCTTGTCTTGCCTTTGCGTCGATTAGGCTGAATTGTCTGAAGCCTTCATAGCCTTTGACTGGCAGTACGAGAGGTTCGTCTTCTTCGCTTTCGATTTTGCGGAAAAGCCATGTTATGTCGTTGTAGTGGTCGAATCTGCCGGTTTTGAAGTCGTAGTATATGATGTGCATGCCTTCAAGGTTCTTCTTTTCCCTATAGAAAACTGCAAGGCCGTTTAGGTCGGAGCGTTTTCCGCTTCTTCTACCCAGTGGAATTGCTTCTAGGCTGCGAGCGCCCGCTTTTTTGAGGTACGCAAGTATGAATTGGAATGGAGTCTCCAAAGGCAGCAGTTCCATGCTTCTTTCAAGCTCTTCCATAAGTTTCTGATCCTCTTTCACGATACGGGCAGCCGCGTTGAAGTTCTTAGGATTCTCTCTTTCCCCGAGAATCGTTGTCTCTATGCCTATCGTGTCTGCGATTTTCTGAATCTTGGTCTCCAGCTTCTCCAGAAGTCCTAGAAGGTCTTCAAGTTCTTTTTCTGGGATGAATACTGCGGAGGTGGCGGTGTCATATTTGCTTCCAAGCCTGTCTACCCGTCCAGCTCGCTGGACTATCTTCATCGGGTTCCAGGGCAGGTCATAGTTGATGACGTAGTTGGCGTCTTGGAGGTTTTGGCCTTCACTCAGAATGTCGGTGCTGACGAGAACGTCGATTTCTCTTTGAACGTGGTCTGCTTTATTGGCTATGGGAGCGAAATCCTTGATGATGCGAGTTCTTGTGTCTTCTTTGGTTTCTCCAGTCAGCAATTCTACCCTCTTGTCACCTAACGCAGCCTTCAGGTCGGCGTGTATGTATCGAGCAGTGTCCACAAACTGCGTGAATATGATAAGCTTCTTTCCGTCCTTCTCGAAGATCTGATCCTTCACGATCTGTTCCTTGAGGGTTATGAGTTTTCTGTCTGCATACGGTGTTATGCGTTCTAGGTTTTGCTTGAGCGGTGCTAGGAGTTTGCAGTCTTCTTTAATGTCTTTTTTCATCTCGTGTTTCATGTACTCAGCGGTAAGCTGAACGAGGGGCACTTTCTCCATTGCCATGAAGAACTTCTCGTCGTCTTCCTCTCCTTCCTGTTCACCCATCTCTTTGAGTATCTTGTGGAAGTTTATGCTGTCCAGTATCTTATCTTCATCAAGTGCTTTTGCAAAGTAGTTGTAGAATCTCTCAAGTCTATGAATGCTCTTCTTTATGGCTTCAACGCTACTTTCAAACCTCTTCAGTAGGCCTATTTTCTGAAGAGTTGCCCTGTGTTCTACCTCGAACTTCTGCTTCTCCTCTACAGTCTTGAGGTACGAATCTACTCTGTAGGGAACAAGGTGCAGCTGATCTATCGTGTCAAGGACTTGCTTGTATATTGCTCCGCCGAACAGTTCGGTAAGGCTGTATTCGACTTTTCTCAGGACTCTGTCTGGGAATCTGACTGGCTGTCCATTGAGCAAGGCTTCTGAATAATTCTGTTTTATGAATTGGCGGGTTCTTCTTATCATGAGTTCATCGAGTAGTCGGACTATGTCTTCTATGCCTTGGGCAAGTTGTTTTCTGTCTGCTGCAATGAAGTAGCGTCTCAGGTCAGTTATTCCAAGGTCGGCAAAGTGTGCATCGTCACCTGAGGTTATGAGGGACAGTTGGTGATATAGGTCCATGAGGTTGTTGTGGATAGGCGTGGCAGTGAGGAGCACGACTTGCTTCTTTTTCTCCCCTCCTGAGAGGAGTTTCATGAGGTTGATGTGTCGGTTCGTCGAGACGTTCCTGTAGTTGTGGCTCTCATCTATTAGAACAAGGTCGAAGTTGAGGTAGTCTTCTGGATGGAAAGATTCGGTTCCTGTACTTTCAAGGGTGATGTTCTTGGTTTTTATGCTTTCATCTAGCAGTTTCGGTTCCCATACAGTGTTGAGAACCTGAGAGGGAGCTATCAGAAGCGCCTTTTTCCTTTTTACCGCCACAAACTCTCTAAGAAGCTCCAGGCCGATGTGAGTCTTTCCTAACCCTGTAGAGTCAGCGATTAAAACACCGTTGTACTTGCGAATGATTCTTACGGCGCTGTTGACGGCGTCTTCCTGAAAACTTGTGAGTTCGATGACTTTTCCTCTTTCTCTTTCAAGTTCCTCCAAGCGGGGTTTGTAGTATTCATAGAGGAACTTCATGTACATTCTGTAAGGCTCAAGTGGTAGCCCGAACTTGGAGCTTTCCAGAAGATCAATCAGCTCTGCCTTTGCGTCTTCACCTTCTTTCCACCTTCTCTCGAACCATTCCTGCACCTTTTCTTGAGCTGAAGGCTGATAGAGAATCGCGTTCAGTTCTATGTTAGAGGCTAAGCCAGCGCCTGTGAAGTTGCTTGAACCCACTGCTGTGCACTCGTCGAAAATGTAGCACTTGGCGTGATTGAAGCGCCTAGGGTTCTTTCGAATTTGAACGGTGTCTTGCTTGAGGAATTCTATCAAGTTGTCAATGAGCTTGGCACTCTGCTCTGTTATCGCAAGCTTAGTGAGCTCCTCATTCATCGTGGTGTCTTGGCCAACACAGTTCACGGTTTCAGGCGTCTCGTTCACGGAGACCTCTCGTCCAAACAACAGACGCATGTTGAAGTCCGGCTGTTTTGCAGCTGACCACAGTTCATCTCTGATTCTTGCATAGCCTGAGACGTTGAAGAAGCCTGAGGCTATGTCCACTCTTCTGGTTCGCGGAAGAGTCTCTATCAGAAAACGAGCCATCGTGTAGCTGTCTGTCTCGTTATCAACTATCTCCTTCTTCAATTGGATTTGACCTCCGTCTTTTCTGCGCTTAGTTGGTCAAAGTACGGAAGCACACGCTTTCTTACTTCACCGTTCAGCTTACGTATTAGAGTGTCATTCCACACGACTTCCTTCGTTCTGATCAACTCGTCATCTTCGACAAAACTCTCAAAGCTTTGGAGAACTACCCCCAATTCATCTCTTGACAAACCATAATGTATTGCAACGAGAGCGTTCAATTCAGCCATGAGTTTGATACGCTCCTCCATGTCTAGTGATCTCGGCTTCAAATCCATAGTCTCAGCCAACGCTTCGAATCTTGAATCGACAGAGCTCAATCGACCTGATACTGCGGCAATACGTTTGGCGACTTCGCTGGTCAACTGATCGGGGAATGGAGTCTCATTTATGTAGAAGAAATTCAGGTTTATGGAGACCCTCTTCCTGAGAAGAAAGTCAAAAACCATAGAATTCAAAAGACCAGCAATGTACGCGATTGCCCAATAGTAGTCCTTCCCCATAACCAAAACGCCCTTGAGCCTAGGCAAGACCATAGTTGCCTTGTTCGCAAGGAATATGCGAGGCGGAAGAATCGTGGCGATCATGGTTCTGGTATCGGTCCCCCTGCCTACTCCTCTAAAAGCGAGTCTAACCATTTCATGCAATTGACGGTTTATATTCTTGAGCTCTTTCCGCTTCGAAGTTTCGTGCAGACCTTTGGAAGAGTCGATACGATGAGCAGTTTTTTCGAAGTCAAGTATGAACTGATGAAAATTCTTACCCTCGAAGATCTCCCACCCTTTGTTACTTGATTTACCCAGTTCGAGATCCTCTCTGATGAGTGACACTGTCAGATCTCGATTTGGCGCCAATAAGAGTGGGTGAAATCCGTATATTTTTTTCAAGATCTGAAGCTCAGCGTTGTTCCTAGCCTCTGGTATCGAGAGGCTTTCTGGTGAAGCTTTCTTCACAAAACTGATCTCCATTTCGATGAACTTTTCCTGCTCTGTCTTCTTTGCGAGGGCATCAATATCATGAAGGTAGAACGCTGCTGGAAATGCTTCAGACGGAGCGCTTTGGTCTGCGACGAGAAGAACGAATTTGTAGCTCCGATGGATATCGAATATTCCCTTCTTGTTCTCGAACTCAAACATAGCTCTTATTCTGCGTTCAAAGAGAGTTTGTCTTAATTCCATACCTCCTTCAGCTGTAACCAGGGCTGAAGGAATTACTATCGCCATTCCTCCTCTCTTATTGAGCAGGTTGAATGATCTTTCCAAGAACAGTTTCCAGAGATCCATGTCACCTTTTCCACGTTTCTCATACTGACCAGATTGTTTGTAGAATACCGATTTGTTCTCTATTGAATCTCGATAGTCTTCATATTGGGCTAGGACGCTCTGATCATGAAGTAGTTCCTTCTTTTTCTTCTCTTTCTCGTCTCTTTTGAGTCTTCGAAACTTAGGACTATGAACAGAGAAGAAATCATCGTCTTCAGGTTTGACGGTGTCCCATGGTGGGTTCATGACAATTACATCAAATCCTCGCTGTTCTTTCGTGAAAGCATCAGGAAACTCGAGTTCCCAGTGGAAGAACCTGTATTCCTTGGAAAGCTTCAATGCCTCTTCCACTTTAGACCACCACTTGGGTTTCTGTCCGTTCTTGAGAGTTTGCATAATCAGAGAAAAGTTGCTTGGCAATTTCTTGCCCAGCTCAGGGTCGATGATGCCAGCGCAGCACAAATCCAGCAGAACACAGAAAGGCCTAGTTTTCTCTCTAATCTCTTCATAAGCCTCTCGGCTTTGTGTGACCTGCTCCACGGTGAGGTCGGCAGGCATAACAACGTCGTCAACCAGACTCGTTCCAACTGTTGATATAGCGCCAGTCCAAGAATCCAAAGTAGTTTCGAAGACCTTGGATTCAATGTTCTTCATCCAGAGTCCGATGAGACTGTCTCCGCAGCGAACGTGATGATCCAGGAATGTGAGAGGTGTCCCGATTGTGAAGGAGTCAAGCCACAAGGAAACTTTCGCCAACTCAACAGCCAACGGGTTAATGTCTACGCCGAAAACGCAGCGTTTCATGATTAGACGTTTCAGAATCACGTCGTCAGTTAGCAAGTCCTCATCGAGCCTTATCCGTCTTTTCCGCTGCTCCTCGACAATGCTCTTCCTATACTCTTCAATCTCCCTCATCAAAGGCGCATCAGGGCATTCTCTCAACAGGGCAATAATCCACTTGGTAACCTCATTAACGACAGCAACCAAGAAATGCCCGCTGCCCATCGCAGGGTCAAGCACCTTCAAACCTAACAGGTCCTCGGTGCACTTCTTCTCAAGCTCCAAATCACGTGGCTTAGAGGCAGCTGGTAGACGCTGAAAATCAAGCCTGAATTGCTCTTCGCGAACCTTGAAATGGGGTTCAAGACCCTTCTTAACGAGAAAAGTCACTATTTCGTCAGGCGTGTAATAGCTTCCTGTGCCCTTTCTTGCTAAGCCCTTGGCAGAAAGATACAGCTCCCCCTTATCCACAAACGCTACAGGCTTCTGTTTCAGATCTTCTGCGTATTTCGCGTCAATTATTTCTTCTTTGTAAATTACTAGGGGTTGCTTTGCCTGCCTGACTGAATATTCCAGCAGCGCCTCATACAGAGAACCAAGATGGCGCACCCCGAGGTTCTGATAGTCAATTCCTTTTCCGTCGAATTCCATTAAGCCACGAAGAGCCGGAACAACAAACTCATTCTTCGCGAGAATGCCATCAAGAGCAAGGTCCTCTTCAAACAAAGCGCCGTTATACTGAGGAAGATTGGCCTCAGCATCGCCTTTACTGATCATTCTAAACAGGGTTCTCAGAATCACCCACACTGATTGCTGCTCTGGCGCCTTCTCAAAGGCTCCAAGCCTCGGACGCAGCAGTTCCAATGAATAGTCCTTGTATTTGCTGTTCTTGATAGGCAAGAGCTCACGTGATTCCGCATATAAAACGAACAAGAGCCTATACAAGAGCTTCAAAGCCAAGCCCTTGGCACGGTCCAACTCTTCCTGCTCATACGTCTCGGTTGGCGAAAAATCAATCACGGCTTTGATCAGGTTCAAGAATAGATCCTCATCAAACACTTTCCTCTTGAGGTCCTTCTCAACATCCTGAGCGTGACTGATGCTCCCTTCAAAAACCAATTCTAAATCAGTAGTGTTGTCTCGCAGAGCAAAAGAGGAAGATGCAAACAACGAAACAAAATACTCTAGGCGAGGGTCTGTGTCATCAACGATTCCGTCAAGGTCAACCTCAAAATAGTTCGTACTTGGTGAAGAAACACGACTAGAGTATAGCCGCCAAAGCCGCCCATTAGTCAGCACAATCCAGCCGCAACGTCTCAAAGCCGCAACAGCTTGATAACTCGGAGCCACCTTCTCCCCAGTCTTGATGTCAAGAGACTCCACCCCGGCAACAACACAGCAAACATCCAGCTGCCTTCCATGCGATCTGAGAACATATTCAGGATAGCCCGAGCCCGCGAGGATCTCTACACTGTAGCCAAGACTCTCAAGAACCTTGACGGCTTTTCCAGAATCAGAAGGCAACTCACCCCCAAACTCGGCAAGCAATTCAGTAGCCTCCTTGGGTGGGCTTCTGCCCCGCTCAGAGAGACAACCTGACAAACGTTCCCTGAGAAAATGATTCGAGAACAATCCACGATTAGTGAAGTATCTTTCAGCTGCGCCTGCTTTGAGAGAGTCAACAACACTGATCAGCGAAGAATGGGCTGTCAACTCTTCCGACAGGAAGTCATACTTGCGGACAGTACTTGTGACTCGTTCAAAATCCTCCTCTTTCCTCAGAACAACAGTAAAAGGCGCATTATCATCCTTCTTATACCGACGCAAAACCAAAACGACATGTTTGTCCATTGAAGCCAGAAGGACGAAGTAGTCCTTGCCTATTCCATTGGCAAGAGACTTTATCTGAGTGAGGGTTCCACCAGGAGCTTCTACGAGATAGAATGATAGTGGAGCTTCAAACGTGTAAGCCCTCCAACTTGAAGGAGTAGACCTAGACGAGAAAGCAAAAGAGCATCCTCGCTTATTCTCTTCTTTGAGCCTGAAAGCTTCTAGAACGCTTCTTGTCAGGTTCTTTCCATTGTCTGCCTCGTTTAACATTAAAGCTTCAACCATCTGCTAATATCGATTGATTTCGAATTAAAGCATTTGTCACATAGGGTCGAAGAGCGACTACGCTCTGGAAGTTCAGTAAGGCAGGTACTTTGGCGACAGATGAGAAACAGCGTTAGTCAGCGTCATGTTTTGATCTTATGATGACCGTTTTATTTGGCAAACTTGCCACATACTCCCAGCCTTGAGTTAGATACCTATTTACCTCATTAACCGAAACTGCCTTCTCTTTTGCACAATCGTCAGTCTCAGTCCTCAGTAGCCTCTTTCTCACAATCTCCTGAAGTTCCTTATCCCCAAGCGAAGGCAAGTCCATCTTGTCAACTTCGTCTTGCGCGAAGCCTGCAACCAGAAGAAGCTGTTTTCTAAAGGCTTGTGCCAGCTTTTCTTCGCTTGTTTCCATGTTCCTAGTGGTTTGCAGATACTCCTGGCTTCTGGCGTAGGCTTGTCGCATGTCTTCAATCACGCTCGTCGGGAGTTTAGAGCGCGCGCGCATGGGCGACGCATTACGGGCAAGCTGACAAAAAAGTCACGGTCGTGAGCATGTTTTCAAATATTGTCGATATCGGGCCGTAATTGTATTCTTTGATCTTAACCTTCGTGCCATAACCTTCTTTGGTGAGAAAACGGTCAACAAGAATTGTTAGATCATTGGTCGTAAAGCTATGGTTACCAATTATCTTGAGTAAGAGGTTTGCGTATAGCCCGCTGTGCAAACAAGAATGATGACGTGTAATCTCTTCCCGATAGCCTTCTTTAACGGAACTTGGGTATTCGTGATATCCTTCGAGAGTGTCCATGGATCTTACAAATGCCTGAACATCCATTACCATTTCATTTGAAAGGTTTGGTAGCTCGCCAAAAAGATGTAAAGTGTCCACGGCATAAAACAATCTGGTCACTGACCAACCTCTTCTGTTGTGAAGAAAATGATCTGAAACCCAACTTAGAGCTTTTTTTATTTTGACATTCAACTCTCCGTCATTTTCAGATTTGCCAAGATATGAAAGAGACCAAATAGCCCAAAATGTATTTTCAGGAGTGATACTCATTGGGCAGTCAGCTTCCCGAAAAGCGCCTTCATTCAGACCACTTTCTTCCTGCAAAGAAAGCAGCCACAAAGAGGTTTTCCTGCTCCAATCTTTGTTTTTGCTCAGAAAATATTCGTGAGGATCCAATAAGTTGAGCAATGCGAGAAAGTAGAAAGTGCTGTATATGCGACTCTTTCGTTGCCAATCCATTCGTGGCAAAGTTGGAAAAGCACCGCCCGAGGAAGAAGCTATCTTGCTCATATAATCAGCTAACAAGTTTTTAGCACTAGAATCAATGTTAACATTAAGCAATGTAGAACCGAAAATCAGTTGGAAAATCTCGCTAACCAGCAGTCCTGAGCAAAATGTATCTTGTTCTAACTTTCTTCCCCAGTCTAATTCAAAAACATTCTTTAAGCATGTCAAATTCAAGTTCCCAGTTTGTAGAAGCCTCTGTCTGTTTTCATGAGCTTCCAAAGGGAATATATGCTCAACTATCTTGGGAATAGATTCACTCATTGATCTTCGTTACTCCTCGAAGTGTGTGTAATAACATTTGAGAAGTTGAATACGCTGTTTCTGATTAGCGAAACCAAGTACGGAGCTATTTGTGTTACGGCTTGTATGTGAACCCGTGGTATCCCCACACCTGTAATTTCGGTATGGTGGTACAGATTTGAGTAACTTTCTAAGCTTGGATAATTTGCAAGCCCCCAGTTTCTTAGCTCCTTGTCTAACTCTAAGGTTCTAACATATCCTTGTCCTTTCTCTCCAGCCCTGAGCGTTATTACTCCCATCCTTTGAGCAAGTTCTTCTGTTTCCCACTCGTATTTGGTTCCCACTTTAACTTTCCAAGATTTAAAAAGTTGTTTTCCCATCGTTTCAAGCATTCTGATGAATGCCGCAATGTACTCTGGTTCTGAACTAGTTAATGCTATATTTAGTGGTGCATAAGTCTTTTCAAAAATGAAAAAATTGTCCTTCTTTGTGTCGCCTTCGGCGAGATAAATACCAGCTACAAGAAAGAAAAATGGGGTTAGTTTCAACTCTCTCCTAATAAAAGTCTTAACTTTCGCTGATTTTCCAATTGCAACATATTTATCGTCAATTTCTTTGATGGTATATTTTCCAAATCGAGTGCGAGTTGCCCATTTTAGGTTTTGCATATAATCTTTAACGTTTAAGGTGAGTAAGCTAAAAGTGTGGGGTTTGCCGAAGAAAACAAGACCATCCGTGGTTTGCGTGTTTGAGATAATGCTGTCAGTGCAAATTCTAACCATTTTCAGCCATAGAGTTAAGAATTTTTCGGAACCATAAAGATTTTGTATGTATTCAAGGCTGGAGTTTCCAGCGGCTCTCGCACCTTTCTTTGGGGAAATCACTGGAGTTCGCAGCTGAGATTCGTCAATTGTCATTCCTATTTTTCGAGCCGACTGCAAAAACTCCCTGCGAACATATTCTCTTTGAAGGTCAACCAAAGAGGTGTTGGTTTCCTTGGGACCGTTTGTCATTTCGAAACGAATTCTCTCAATTTCTTTTTCCATTTCGGGTGTTTCAAACCTGCGAGTATCTTCAAGTATACTCCATTTTGTCAAAAAGTGAGCGTTAAAAACCTCTTTTAACATATCGTATGCAAATTTGTGTATATTGATCTCACGCTGGCTAAATCCTATTTCCCGCCCACCTTTGCGTGCCTTGTTTCCATCGCCATCATACAGTCCGATGAATGCAATTAGTCTTGGAGTAAGGTAGATCTTTGTGGGAAGTCTCACCATTTTGCTTAGATCATCCTCGGGTCTTATTTCGGTGTAGTCTCCAGTTGATGCCCACTGATACTTTCTCTTTAGAACCGTGGTGACTCCTAGGTCGTTTAGTACAACTTCAACATTCCCATTGCAACATTTGAGTAGCTCGTTTAAGTCGATAAAACCTAAAGAGTCGCCGACCCCGCCATGATTGTCAATATGGACCATAAAGACAGTTGAGCAAAGAGTATTAAAAAGTATGTAGTGAAAACTACTCTAAAATGAAAAATGATTTGTCAAGAGAGAATTTCTCGGAAGCCAAGTCACCACAAATAATAAGTGAGCCGACAAAAACTCATTGTTTCTCAAACCATAAGACTGTATTCTTCGTTATGGCGTTACTAACATGTTTTAGGTTTTCTGTGGTAACTGTTATTGGAAAAGACTTAGACAACGACCAGCCTATGTTTCTTCCTATCTCTCCCAGTATTTTCGTGGTCTCGATCTGAACCTTCTGGTTTCCAGCTATTGTATAGTTGTCTCCAATCACAACTAATACTCGGCCTTCATCCACTAATACTCTATCTAGGTTGCTGAAGACCTTTGCCATATCACTGTAATATCTGAAAAGCAAAGAAGCCATATTCCTTCGTCTAAATCCCACATTTGATTCCGAGTTAAGCTTATAGATCTTTGTAATGATGTCTTTTGCTGTCGATGATACAACCTCCCCGAAGTTATCTTCCTCTATTTGTTTGACCAATTCCTTTCTACCTTTGTTAGAGATTTCTCTTGAGCCAATTAGACTCTCTTCGATTTGAGAACGTTCTTTTGAATTCATACCGAACAATAGCAGCAGGCTAAGCCTATCTGTATCAATATATGGAAGAGCCGTAGCATACGGCGGGCTAGTCAAAACAGTATTGATTGAACGATTTGGAATACCGTTTTTGTTGAACCCCGCAGGGTCTCTTGAGTCTCCTCTCCAAACCTTAGATTCGATGAATGGATGTGGTGCAAATTGAGTTATTCTGTGAAAAGCAGAGACTTTTTGTGTTTGTTCCCTGAGTGATTGCTTAAATAGCTCGATAACAGGGGCATCATCAATGAGAACTTTTCTTTTGCGTATTCTCAAATCCAATGGTTCTTGCTGTGAAATTCGCTTAACTATGCTACTGGCTAAGATTAAAAAATAATTTCGTATGCAGGAGTTCCCATTGCTCGCATCGTCTATCTGATCCAATAGCCAGGCAACTTTGCATAATACTGGCTTCGGAAACCATCGTTCCATTTCCGCTCGACAACCCGAGGGGAATCTATCTGAAATGTACGAACTCAGCCTCCAATTGAGCTTTGACTCCAACTTCGCAACAGACGCATCAAACGAATTACTGTCCACTAAGAGGATCTCAATTTTTGCTCTTGCTATTTCAGCAGCTAATGGATTCAGGTCGCAACCAAATGTTCTAAACCCATTCAGATACCCTTCTAACAGCACGGTTCCGCTACCGCAAAACGGATCTAAAACATTGCAGCCTGAATGAGTTTTGCTGATGTTAAGCAAAACTTTAACGAGTTGGGGGTAAAATTTGCCTTTGTAATAGTGAATTCCATGTGTGACATATTTGGAGTCTTTTCTAGCGGAACCTAAAGAACCTCTGTTCTCAAGTCGTGCCTGCCACGTTAGTTCCTCTTCCAGTTCGTCTCCAGAATAACTTCGAACAAAAGTGAGTTCTCTCAACAAATCAAGTTTCGCCGAACTTGTTTTCGCTTCCCACCCAAAATCCTTGACTAACGGATCACAATTAAGGAGAGTCTGTATTTCAATCTTTTCAAATTCGATTTCGTAAGGCCACAACTTGTAACGAGGTTGTTTCAAAACAAGGTTCAATGTGCTTGCTGGTTTGCGCAGAATCACAATAGTTTCTGCCCGGGCCCTTCTTGCCGAAGGTACGAAAGATCGCTTGGTCTCGTGGATGTTTCTAGGAATTTTGCCTACGACTTCAAATCCCGCAATTAATCCAGCTTTGCAGATTGCTTCGTCGGTCTGGAACACCTTGCCCTTGTAAATTGCGTCACCCACGACTATTGCAGCGTATCTTCCTGGTTTGAGAACCTTTAAAAATGATTCCATGCATGAAGTCATTTCAGTCAAATAATCAGCGAAGTCTGTGTGTTCTTTTTGATGCCTCAAATGAGAACCTATCTCGATTCTGTAAAGTTCTTGTGGATCAAAACCCAACCAGTAGAGTCTGAAACGATTATAGAGGTGATAGTCTGTTACATTTGGATATGGCGGAGATGTTACTATTAGGTCAATTGAGTTGCATTTTAGCAATCCGTTGCCTAGGTTATTGATGTTGATTTTCGTCACATTTTGAGTGCTGAACTGTGCCACTTTGTTCCTTAGTAGAGACCCTATCTGTTGCACTTTTTCCAGTACAGATTCTAGGGTTGAAGAAAAGAGGCTCAATACTTCTCCTGCTTCAATATTCTTATCAACTCGCACATAACGTGTTTCGCCACCCTGATTGGAAACACGGGTCATAATTCTCGACAGAGCTACAGATGCCACAACCCTCATTGCTTCATCTTCTAAGTCAGAAATTGAAGCTTTAATCAAACTTAGCTCCGAGATTACAGTTTTTTTAAACCAAGAATCGATGTTAGGAATATTGGGTGGGGTCAACTTTTTCTCAGTAAGTGTTTTCTTTCCATCCAATAGTAGTTGCTGGCCTTCGGGCCGACCTAGTTCAAGCGCCCAAGATTTCAGGCGTTTCAACTGGGCATTATTGAGAGGAGTAGTCTTGGCCTTTCCTATCAATTCACTAAGAGGATTTGCATCTGTGCTGATACATCGTCTCCCAGCTAGCAATGCTTCCAAAGCAGAAGTTCCACTTCCTCCAAATGGATCCCACACTAGCTCTCCATAATTGCTGAGATTGGAAATTAGATTAGCTGGAATCTGAGGTGGAAACTTTGCGGGATAAGGGTGTATTCCGTGAGTTAAGTATCTGGAGTCTTCGTTCTCAAAACTCCAATCCTGTCTTCGCAAGACTTCAAATATAGAAGTCGGGTCGCTTAGCTCCAATTGTCGAACGTTTGTTGTTTTAGTTTGCTGTATATTCCCGACCCCCTCTTATGTTTCTTTGAACATACTTACCTAATTGATTTACTGTAATCAGTGCTTTCTTTCTTAACTGAACCATTTCGGAATCTCTTACATTTAGGGACTTGATTGATTTATTTTCTTCCCCTGATTGGGCTTTCTCCGTTAAGATCTCTGTTATCTTGTGGTGACAGCAACATACATTTTGGCTCGCCCTACGTTTCTCGAAATCCTGATTTTTCCTTCCTTTTCGAGTCCGAAAACATATTTCGAGACAGTGTTGCGATGGAGACCAGTTCTTGAAGCGATCTCTTCTATTGAAAAGTCCATTGGGGCTTCTTTTTGGAGAATATCTAAAACCAATTTCTCGACTTCTTGACTCATGGTAATGTGCACTGATGAACATCATTATCAAACAACTCTTATATAGTTAGTTGTTTATTAATGTTGTGCATAATTGAACAGCATTGAATTGTAAAAAGGGTGACGTAACCTCATTGCAGAGTCAACATAAATGCCAGCATTTCAACAAACAATAGAATCACAGGTTTAATCGATGAGAAGATAGTTGGCAAATACAGATTTGGGTAACTTTTGTGAATTTGACTTGTTTGCTGTACGATTAAAATATTTGTTTAACGATATATAGTCATAAATCCAAAAACTGCATGATTGTGGGGTCTGAGCAAATGAAAACCTCAGTCGGATGAAAAAAATTGGATTACAAAGCGCTGTCTGAGTCTACTCTGAATGCGAGCCAGCCACGTTTCAAGCGGTCTTTGAATTCTTCTATTGCTTTAGCTTTGCTGTCTTTGTCGTGAAAATGTTATCTGAAACAGATTTTCCTCGGTAGCAAGGTCACATGCACAATATATTCTGATAATGCTGGAGAACCCCAGTATCTGCAGAGACAGTATCAGGGGAAGCGAAAGCCAGAGAAAAAAGAAAGTTTGGCAACAGAATGATCGTTAGAAACCTGCCGTAATCAGAATGCTGGAAACCGAGGACGTTGGCTGACTGAATATAGCTGCAGTTACGCATACGCTATCTCTCCCTTCTCGACTTTGACGAAAATCAGGCGATCCTCGGAAAAACCACATTTCGGGCACCGAAGACTTTACAGAACCCTGAAAGGAAATTCTTATCAATGGGTTATTCCATGACTATGTTGCCTGTTTCTTCTATTCGTGCTACTTGCCAGTCGTATTTGTTTTGGGCTACTGCTTTCCTAATTTGGTCGCGTATGGGTTTGATTGAGGGGCAGTCGTGTTCTCTTGTAAGTAACATTACGTCACTTACTGTTCCTTGGTTGTTCATTCCCTTGAACACTACAAAGTCTATTGGATGGAATATTGGTTTAACGTCAAATGGGTCTAATTTTAGTTTTTTGAGCGAGGGGCATATGGCTTTGTAGAATGCTTTTTCCGATGCTTTTCTTCCTTTTTCTCTTGCTTCTTCTCTGAGCCTTGCTTCCTCTTCTTTGAACGCGCCTTCCTTTTCGGTTTGCGCTTGGTCTTTTGTTTCATACTCGTCTAGCCATGTTTTTGGCGCGGGGCCTTTAGCTTTCAATCGTAGGTCTGATACTCTTGTCAGTTTATTGCAGTATGGACATACACAAAGAACCCTTCTGAATAACTGGTACTCTTCAAAGAGACTCATTACACAAACACCTCATAGGAGACTTTGTGATCTCCAATTGCATCACGGATGGATTTTTGGTGATCGTTGAGTTTTGCGTTTCCACTTTTGACCTCTACGAAGCTTAGTGAGTTCACTTTGCCAATTGATAAGCCGTTGAAAACTAAGAGGTCAATTGGGTCGCCAAGAAATTTGCTATCTGGAACAACCCACTTAAAGCCTTTCATGATTGGGAGTGCGCGTTCAAAGTTTTTGCCAATGTTTACTGCTTTAGTCGTTCTTTCAGATGCTTCGGTGGCGAGTTTCATTTTTCTAGTTAATTCTTTGTTGCGTGTCTCTAACAAAGTATCCAGTTCGTTTTGGGTGCCAAGTGCTTCCGTTGGAAAAGATTTGGTACCATCAAAAAGGATTGCGTCAGCAAGTTTGAACTCTTCTCCGCATGAACACTCCGCATATAGGTCTGAGGCTTTTAGACTTTTAATCAACTGGTCGATTTGCATCCAAGAACACCTGCTTAGTTGTGTAGTTTAACTTTTTGCTTATTAAAATTTATGGATGCATAATCATTTGACCAACGTAGGTTGCATTGAGCTTCTGCAGAGAGTTCAAACAGCACCAAGATTTGTAGTAGTTTCGGAATTTGGAGAAGAACTCAGATCAAATAGGGTCAATGTTTGCACTCTGATAGAAACTGTTGCAAACAGATTCTCGACACAGAATATGCGAGTTCCTGTATTCGCAGGAGACGTAGGTCTAAAGATCAAGATCCCAGACCTTAAAATATTCTGTGCGGAAACAGGTAGATTCGAAGATTACACAGAGATTGTCGACAAAGAGATTCGTGGAAACGTGGAGTACGTAAAAAAGAAATAGATTTGTTTAGCCATTAGGTATCGAGCAGATGCTGGAAAAACGTAGTCTTTCAACACCTTGTCTCGGTCATTAGGTTCAGATGAATTCAATCTGAGCTCCCAAAACAATCAAGGATTTTCTTTGAATTGAAGACTTGTCCTTGCTGAAACCGTATTCTACGCATATTGGAATATCCGTTATGATTCATTCCAAATTCTCTCTTTCCAAGCAGCCAGTCTTTGTCCTACGTCTGCCAACCCTTCGTAAATCATTAAGCCTAGATTGTTAGCCGCCGCTTCGAGATGGTTGAAAAGCTCAATGGAGTAGCTCATTTTTTTGTTTTCTAGCTCCAAGGGTCAAGGCTGGCCAGCATTCTTTGAGTTCGTCCAAACGCACATCAAGTTTGTTGACGCCTTCAACGATTTGCGTGTAGTAGTTCTGGGTGAGCTCTTCGGCTTGAGTGTCCGACGTCGGACTGCTACGCCAGACATAGGCCTGGCCCGGCAAGGTTGCAGCGACTTCGCAGGCCTTAGAGTTGTAGGGCAAGTAGCACACGCTGTCCGTGTGACGCATCGCCCCCATTTTCTGTAATTCACGAATGACTTTTTTTCAGGACCCCCATCATGCGCCCGGGGAATGTCATAAGTTATCAAAATCCAGTCGCGGTGCAGCTCAATTTCCAACGAATGTCCCACGTCAGCCATTGCAGACACCCTGTCCTTCATACAAACCACCAGAAACCTTCAGGAGTCATCGCGACCTTCCCGTCTTGGATCAAGGCTTGAAAAATGTGTTCTGCTTCAGTCTGATCGACCATACAGGCTTTTGTGATGTTGTCAAAGGCCTCCTGTTGGGGAAAGGGCTTCGGGGAAGAGTTCTTCAGCGTTTGATAGGCTGTGATATTGGAGACAGAAAGCGGTGTTCCACCTGTTCCAGATGTTCCAGGCATTATAGACTTCTCTCTATAGCCTACTTTCTCTTCACTTTGTTTGCCTGTGAAAAGGGGTGGAACAGGTGGAACGGGTGGAACAGCACCCAGGGTTTGTTGTCCTTTGTTTTCCTTTTCTTCTTCGTCCTCGCTTGATGCTTTAACTTTGAGCCCTATCCATACATGCTCGAGTTTTTTTTCAATCCTCATTCGGCGGCTCTTGATCCATGGTGTGTTATTCAGTTTTGTTGCGAAAACACCATAAGTATCAAGGTCAATTTCCTCTTGATCACAGTATTCTTTATAGATGTCAAAAAGCTCGCTCTTGATGTAGATTCCCGCTTTTTCATGCAAACAACGCTCATTCAGAAAAGCGCTGGTCGAGTCACTGAGCTTCTGGAACTCTATTTTTGTCTCTTTCGAGCTCTTAGTTTCTGTGAATCCATTGTTTTTGAGGAGTCTCTGTAAGCCTTCGATCATCCAGTTCAGGATCCCGCTCATTTCGTCCTGGTCCTTGATCCATGTGTTCCAGATGGTTGGAATCTGTTTTGTCCCTATGAAACTTGATGGAAACCTCACAATCCTTACACGTTCCCAAAAAGCCAGGGTATTATCCTTGACTTTTGGGTATCTGTTGCCGAGAACGAAGGGTTTTGCTGCGTTGGGGAAACTTAGGCGTCTCTGTTTGTTCTTGAGTTCTGCATCTATGTAGTCCTCACCGCACATCTTTTTTAAATTTGTCGTCTGCAGATCCTTATCTGTTCTCGGTTCACTGGACACGTTTATCATTTTTCCATAGAGTAGAGCCATAGAAAAGCGATGGTTTCCATCAAATTCTTCAAGATTCAGGTTTGAACAGTGTTCCTTGCCAAATATGCCGTTTAGCGTCCGTATGTAGCTGCCTTTTCCATTGAATCCGATTCCATGAAGGAAAAATAGGTTATGGAACAGCATCCCTGGCAGTAGGCAGTATCCTGAAATTTCCTGGAGCAGAGGGACATCTTGTTTTTCTACCCATTCGTTGACTGCTTTCAGAAATTTGGGACACGTCTTAGTTTTGTCGTAGATCACGTTCAACTTAAACGTGAAGATTTTGTCTTTGTCGAAAGGGCTCAGTGTGCCAGTGTCCAGGTCTAAAAAACCGTTCTGAACTGGAATTATAGCTGAAGTCTTGTTAAATTCTGAGCGGTCCACGTAGCTGCTACGTCGTATATGTCCTAAGACTTCATCAATGAAATACCTTGATATTTTTGTTTTATACCACTGTTCAACCATGCCTTTAATCATCGTTTCAGCTGCTTGATAGACGCCTTCATTGAAAAAGTAGATTTCTTCGATGTCGTCCGGTGTTTTGAACGTGAATTTCGCTTGAAGTTTATCCACTACCAGACGCATTTTCTTATCTTCCTCGTCCTTTTCTCCCTCAAACTCCATAGGCGTTGAAGTCACCAAACCCTTCTCCCTGGCTAACAAAACAGTGTCCTTGAACAGTTCTCCGCGTAAAGCTCCTTTATGGCAATCTTCGCACTTGATCAAGCCATTCATTACCGCGAAGAGCTCTAATGGTCCTCCTCCGCTGTCATGTCCCGCTCTGAAACAGTGCCACACGTTCTTTTCCAAATTAACGTGAAAATTGCTTCCAGTTGTGGAGCCGTGGAAGGGATGAGGACCGAATAACTCGTTACCGTTCCGCGTCAAGGCATCAACGTTTGGAATAATGTCTGTTATGGGAAACTCTAGGTTTTTATCATGACCCCCTTCAACATCTGAAACAAACAGGTCTTTTTTCGGAACAACAAACTCGTCTATGGCTGCCAAAAGCTGTTCTTCAGTGATCGCGGCTATTACCACGTCATCGACAAGTTTGTATTCACCATAATTCTCAAAGACGCTGCTCGGTCCGACAACATAGGCGTTCCCGGTCTTCACGTCTGCGCAAGGATCGCCTTGAGCTCCAGGCTTACAGAGTATCGACCTTGTTAACTCTCCGTAAAAATAGAAATGCTTGGTCTTATGTCTTGGACTCTGGACCGTGAAAGTTTTTGGCAGGCGTTCCTCTATGGCCTTTTCAATCTCCTTCGTGTCAGCGGCCGCAACAAAGCGGTCTTTGCCAGTGGCGACTCCATAATTACCACCGTTTTTGATATGGTCTAACAGCCTTGAATCATCATAGGCCAAGGTGACTGTTTCCCGGTTGCTCGCCCAACCCTTCATTTCCCCTGTTGGAATCTTCTTACGTGGACACAAGAGGATGAATCGCCATTCTCTTAGCTGGGCAGGTATCAGCATCCGAGAATCTGGCTTCGAAGGGTCACTCATGGGGCAAGTCACCTATGCCTTTCTCACTTGTTTTCTGCCAACTATTGCGCCAGTCGGAAACGTCCAGTAAAACAGGCCGTTTCTGTAGAGTTTGCCTTTGTGAGCTGCCAGGTCCTTCAACATCTTCCTAAATTCAGCATTATTGGTGTCTTCAGATCGTTCATACTGACCTTTCGAGTCCTCGGCGCTTGTCCATTTGATTTTCCTAGGATCCCATTCGCTCTTGGGCTCGGAACGGGGATTTGAACCCTGGACCTTAGCAGCCTCGCCTCCGGCAAGCAGTCCATTCAGCTCGAGCGTCTGGAACATGACCTCGCAGCCGGAGCGCAAAACGCCAAGTTCAACTTCAGCCTTCGCCAATCGCTCGGTCAGCTCTCCTAGCGCTCGTTTAAGATCTTCAACTACCTTCCTCAACTCCTGCAGTTCGCCTAGGATTACCGCTAGATCAAGCGTCGGCGTCACGCTAGGCTGCTTCTGCATTTCCTAGTGCACCCCTTGCAAAAGTCTATTGAAATCCATCTTTCAAAAATGGGACAAGGCCTGTACCGCGAGTCTTCGAGAACTCTGAAGTTGAAAAGTTTTTGAACGAGAAAGCCTATAATTGATTCCTGTGAAGTCGTAGAAACTCCCAGGACGCCGCCAAGCGTCCTGCCTTTTTTTGAAATCATCCTTGCGGCGGCTCCTTTTTGTCATCGAAAAGCTGGCTGTAGAGCTGGGGAGCTTCTTTCTGAATCTTCTCTCGCACCGCATCACGGACAAGGTCGGATTCGTTGATATGCGTGTCGAGAGCGACGAATTGCGTCATCAGTTCCTTGAGAGTTCGTGGCATCCTAACAGTTACTCTAACCTCGTTTTTTGACATGTTTTCTTCCTCTTTCGGCTGACAATGATAAGACATTTATAGCTGTCACACAATAAGGGATTCACTGACACACAGGGGCGACTTCATGACAGATAGAAAAGGAACTAGCAGAAGAATGTGGGGCCAAAGAATACTCGACTATTTGAAAAAGAATGAGCCTCGCCCAACTTTGGAACTCATGGAAAAGCTGAAAGTTCCGGATAAAGAAACAAGAACTTTCTACAGAGCCCTTGGGGACTTGAGGGCTTACGGTACGGTCGTAGGAGACGCTATTCCTCGCTTGTCTGGACAAGAGATGGAAGAAATAAAGGCCACAATAGGTCCCAGAGCACTACGCTTGGAAATTCCTCTGAAAAAAGAGCTTGCAAGAAAACTGCTAAATGATCGTCCGTTAATTCGACGCGCCATACTCAGGCGGAACGGTTTTGCATCCCAGATCTTGAGGGAAACAGGTTTACTTGAGTAAGACTCTCTTCGTAATAGAAGTGAATCTTAAACGTAGGCACCTGAACAAGTTTCAAAGAGCCGAACTAGCAATACCGCTGCTGGAGATAGAAAGGGAGTTTGCAGCCAACCGCGTAAAGAAAGGGACCAAAGAAAAGCTTTGGACGCTATCATCAAGGCCTGCACGGTCGATCGGCCTGAAGCAGAACAGCTTTTCCAAGCCTTGATCCAAGACGGGAAGGTCGCGATGACTCCTGAAGGGTTCTGGGCAGGGATAAGGTTTATGTGCACTCGTCCAAAGATGGTGTCCTGCAGATAGAGACATGAATTCAAAAAGGGATCCGTCAAGACCTAGGATCAATGAAGAAGCTGCCGGAATTCTTCGAGCAGCTGCCCGGGTGGCAGAATGCAGAATCAAGGAACGGTTTCCAGAGAAAAGAAGGGTGCAGTGAACAGCCTCGATGGAACACCTGGCAACTCTGAGGGGAAAAGCCTAGGCCTAGGCTAAACCCTTTAGAAATGCTACTTCTTTCCAACGACGGTGATCGGGACGCCGCGCTTTTTGGCATACTCGATGAAGGCTTTCTGCCCCTCTGCTAGTCTCTTAACCTCTTCAAAGGTCATTCTCTTAGTCGGATATCCGGTCTGCAATCCCATCGCAACACCCAGCATAGATTTGAGCGTGTCAATCTCCGCCACGATCCCATTAATCGAGATAGCATCCTGGATTTTCAAAACACCCTTGCATTTCACGCATAGA
>Ga0315279_10002942_pt1 | contig 24586 bp, 20 predicted proteins | sample YL17G06_20_MG_FD_203694 | JGI IMG/M metagenome (GOLD analysis project Ga0315279, IMG submission 203694) | Sediment microbial communities from Yellowstone Lake, YNP, Wyoming, USA - YL17G06_20 | ecosystem: Environmental > Aquatic > Freshwater > Lake > Sediment | place: USA: Wyoming | collected...
CACAAGAAATATCTGGCAATCTATGTTGTGATGTTTGAATGGAAACACAATCTCAAGTGTGTCAATGCCGGTTTCTTGAGAGCCATAATGATACCCAATTTCACCTTAAAACCGATATGAGCCAAAGATATTCTGAATAAATATAAAGTAAGGACTATCGGGCTTTTTGGTTCTTATGTAAGGGGTGAACAAAGAGAGGATAGCGATATTGACCTGCTTGTAGAATTTGATGAAAATACGTACAATAACTTTATCAATCTGATTTTTGAATTAGAGGATTTATTTAAAAAAGAGGTAACGGTTGTCAGTGAAAAAGATTTATCGCCTTATATTCTCCCTTATGTATTAAAGGAATTAGAAATAATTGAAAGATGATAGTGTTTTCATAAGGCATATCAGCATTATTCCCGTTATATTTTTTTAACGATTAAGAAAGGAAAATGACTTGGAGAAAGTAGTAACAAAAATAACTTTTCTAGGCACAGCCGCATGTATTCCAACCGCCGGTCACGATACTGCAAGTTTTATCATCAACGGCAGGCATCTGGTTGACGTAGGATGGTACTCAGCTATAAAAATGCTCAATTATGGGTTCAGTCCTCTTGATATGGAAACGGTTTTTATTTCGCATTGCCATCATGATCATTACATGGGGCTTCCGCAAATTCTATTCTACCTCACTATGCAAAGAAGTCAGCGCCCAGAAAAACCACCTATTAAAATCGTGGGACCGGAAGCAGATATTCGGCGTGTCGTAGATTTAGCTTATTCACTTTTGCAAGTAGAGCGATTCCCTGAACTGCAATTTATATTTGAGGTGATCCCTGTTTTTCCCGGGGAGTCGCTTGATATAAGCGAATTACACGTTGATACCTGCGAGACGATCCATCCCGTGCAAGGGTTATGCTATAGGTTCACTGACAAACGAACTCAATCATCATTCGTCTATACAGGCGACACCGCTTATCATCCGCCAATCGCTGATCATGCACGAGGCGCTTCTTTGCTTATTCACGAAGCATCTCATGGTCCAAACATTAGCTCGGATCGCTACGCACACTCTGGCTCATTAGAAGCGGCTAAGATTGCTCAACTTGCTGGCATCCAACAGCTTGCATTGATACACTGCCCAGAATCGCTTGCGCAAAAGGCAATAGCAATCGCACAGCAGATCGTTCCAAACACTTTCTTACCTGAAGATGGTCAAACCATAGAGATAATATGAATGAGACAAAGCTTTCCACTGAACCAGTTAGATGGTACGTGATCATTATTGGATTATTCCTTCTTCTAGTCAATACCTACTGGGTGTTCATGGGAAGCGAGGTCTGGCATTCAACCCAACTCACTATCGCATCTCTATTTTTTAATGCAGTTTTCACTCTACTTGTGCTGATACTCGTTAATCTCGTCATTCAGCATATCATACCGAAATATGCGCTCACACAAGCTGATCTGCTGATGATCTACACCATGATCGTTATGCTTTCTACTATAAGCGGTCATCCTATGATGGGTTATCTATTGCCTGCCATTGAGCATCCATTCTGGTTCGCCACAGATGAAAACGAATGGGAACAGCTTTTCAGCAACTACTTACCTACATGGCTCGTAGTGCATGACAAAGACGCTCTTCAAGGCTATTTTCAGGGAAATTCGACGCTCTACACTGTAAAGCATCTACAAGCATGGCTTATGCCTGTAATATCATGGTCGGCATTTATAATAGCACTCTGGATGGTTTTGATGTTTATGAGCGTGCTGTTACGCAAGCAGTGGATGGAGAATGAGAAACTCAGCTATCCCATAGTTCAATTGCCAGTAGCAATGACGTCTGATCCTAAAAGATTCTTCAAAAACAAGTTTATGTGGATAGGTTTTGCCATAGCCGCCAGCATTGATGTATGGAACGGATTAGCTTTTCTTTATCCTACGTTACCCATGCTTCAGGTGAAAAACTACGCTATAGGACAGTTCAGTTCAAGACCATGGGACTCTATGGGAACGATAGACACATCTTTTTATCCCTTTGTGATCGGGATCATGTTCTTCACTCCACTGGATTTATCATTTTCATGCTGGTTTTTTTACGTACTGCAGAAATTCCAATGGGTATTTGCAGGCACATTTGGGTTGAAAAGTATCTATCCTTATGAACAGTCTCTAGGGGCATGGGTGGCATTGGGTCTTATCCCGATCTGGATGGGTCGCAGGTTTTTTATACAGATAATACGAAAGATTGTCGGTCTTAAAAGTGTTGTTGATGATTCGTCAGAACCCGTAAAATATAGAACAGCCGCTCTTGGCATTGTTGCAGGGCTTCTATTTCTTGGATTCTTCTGTTATCAGATGGGCATGTCTTGGTGGGTGATACTGCTGTATCCGCTAATTTATTTTCCAATGGTTCTGGGAATAACACGCTCACGGGCAGAAATAGGTCCTCCGGTACATACGCTTATCTATATTGATCCGGGGCGTGTCCTCGTCACTATCTTTGGCACTCGAAAGCTAGGCTCATCTACTCTGGCGTCTTTCACTTTGCTATATCCCTTTAATCGCTGTTATCGTGTAAACCCAATGCCAAGCGAACTTGAGGCATTCAGGATAGCTGAACGTTCACGGATTAACAACCGAAAGATGATGATCAGCATGATTATTGCAATTGTGGTGGGAGTTCTGGTGACGTTCTGGGTTTATCTGCACGTCCTTTACCAGATGGGCGCCGAAGGCAAAGCCCGTGGATGGATTGTCTACATGGGTTGGGAGACTTATAGCCGATTGGGATCGTGGTTGACAGATCAGAGGATGCCAAATTACACAGAAGTATCGGTTATGATGGGCGGATTTCTTTTTACGTTTCTGCTTATGGTGCTGAAGATAAAATTTATCTGGTGGCCGTTTCATCCTGCTGGGTACGTGCTTGCGTCAGCAGAGGGGCTTGGTTATTTCTGGTTCGCTGTATTCGTAAGCTGGTTCATAAAGTTTATAATACTCAGATTCGGTGGCGCAAAGAGTTTCCGCAAGTCTGCACCTATCTTTCTGGGTCTTATACTTGGTGACTATACTCTTGGTTGTCTGTGGAGTATTTTTGGAATTATATTCCAGATGCCTACTTATGGTGTATGGCATTAGGTAAATACAAGCAAACTGGCAGTTTGCTCTACTAGCTTGCCTTTGTAATTTTCTTCTCAAATACTTGTCTTATCTATGTAATCGTTAAAAAATGGGTTTACAGTAGGATGGGTAAATGGTTTTTGCTTGTTATTTACATTTACAATAATTAATAGCTGATGAATCTTGTAAAAACAATAATTCAAAACCATTTACCCATCCTACAATTGTGTCTAAATGGCATTTTTTAACGATTACATCTATGTGAATTTTCATGGGAATAAATTTAAATTGCTTTCTGTTATTAGTTTACAAAAGAATATTTTATACATTGTAACCGTTAAAGATAGACGTTTTTTAAACGGAATAATCACGAATTACACAAATGAGCGAATTTCACGGAAAAAAGTAAAAGATAGTAATGATTAAATAACATCATGTATCCAAAAAATTCATGTAATTCGTCCCATAGTGAAATTTGTGATAAAACAGTATCTTTTAATGATTACATTTATAGAAAATGTTACAACATCAAAATGGAGGATTTCAAAAAAAAATGAAGAAACTGAATCTGGTTCTAATCGCTGTTGCATTGATGATGCTTGCGGGTGTCGTATTTTCTTTTAGCGTAGCTCTTGCAGAAGATCAGCAGATGGCTATGCAGAAGATGGAAGATAAGATGCAACCCTGTGGTGACCCAAATTGTGGAACTGATAAACCCTGTAAATGCGGAGATGGTTGTCAGTGTCCAGCCGCTAAAATGGCAAGAGATAAAGGCAATAGCGGAATGGGTATGATGTGTCCTATGATGAACAAGAGGGGCGACGGAAAAGGCATGGACATGATGAAGATGGATATGGGTAAGGGAATGATGTGCCAATGCCAAATGATGGATAAGATGAATGGTAACATGCCAATGGGTAACATGCAGATGGGTAATATGCAGATGAAGGGTCCTGACGTAATGGCTTACATTGAGAAACTTCAGTTGACTCAAGATCAAAGGGACAAAATTGACTCTGCAAAGATTGCTCATAAGAAGGACATGATCAAGAAAAATGCTGATCGTGATATTGCACAGATTGAGTTAGATGAAATTATGGGAAAAGATGAGCCAAACATGACAGCAGTAAGTGATCAACTCAAGAAGATAGCAAATATGGAAGCGGATTTGAAGTTTGCACAGATCAAGCTTATGGTAGATATAAAAGCTATATTAACTAAGGAACAGAAAGATAATCTCAAGATGATGATGGAACATGATCGTATGAATATGCCTATGGGAAAAATGGAACAAAAAGGCATGCAACAGCCTCCTGCTCCCAAGCAACCAGATAAGCCAGCACCTGAACCAATGAAAGATATGAAAATGAAGTAGAAAGTCCCACGATGCGTAAAGAGTGGTGAACACTAGGCAGCGAGCAACCCCCTCCCGTTTCCTGTCTTGTTCTGTTTATCACTCGAGCGCATCGGGGCATCATATATTATTAAAAGCCTTGTTCTGCGAATCGTTTGAATACGTCGTCTGGCAAAGGCTTACTTACAGCGAGTGCGTTCATCTCTAGTTGTTCTATATTAAGGCTTCCCAATGGGTTGCCGTGGATGCGCTTTTCACGAAGGCAGAATTGCAACGCTAGAGCTAGTAAACTTACGCCCTCTTTTATGCACCACTCACGCATCTTGATCGCCCTTGCGATCTCTGGATTGTTTTTGTCGTGTGAAGACAGATCAATTCCTGTTAGTATCCCACGCTTGATTGACCAGCCGTTCAGGATACCTATGTCTTTTGCAGAAGCAGATGGAAGAATGTCCTGTGACGCTGTTTGGCTTATTAAGTTATAATCATTGAATGTTAGCATGACATCCACATCACCGGTTTCTATGACTTTGAGATGAAAAGCGTGTGGATTCATACCATAACCAACGTTATGCGCCAATCCACGACTTTTAAGCTTTAATAATCCTTCAAGCGTACCGCCTTTTGCCAGAGTAGGCTCAATTTGTATAGGATCATGTATAAATACAGCGTCGAAGTGATCCATACCAAGAATTTCGAGTTGATCTTCAACGTCAGAAATTGCATGTTCGGCGGAATAATCTACCTCATTTATGTGACAACAAACACGACCACTGATAATGGCTTCATCACGCTTGATTACGCCTGTTTTGATCGCTAATCCCAATTTTCGTAGTGAGTCTCCATAACAGCGTGCGCTGTCAAAATGATTAACACCAATGTCTACAGCACGTCTGATGAGCTTACACGCATCATCATCCGAAACGAAACCGAAATTGTTACCGAATCCCTGTGTGCCAAATGGTATAACTGGTATCTGGATATTACTTTTGCCCCATCTCCTGCGAGGAACGTTGAATTTGCCTGCCATAACAACTCCTTTTAGTTGATTAGAAGGTTGATGATGAAATCTATTCTTTATTCTTAAATTTTTTAATCCAATACTGAATTCCAGACTTCGCCGGAATGATATTTTAATAAGATAATCAATACATAAACTTTATTAACCCCCAACGGACCGGGAGTTTGCCTGAAACGTCAACAGCCTGACTTAAACCTTCGGGTCCATACACTACAACATTATCAAAACGGGCAAGGGTACTCCAAGTCGCAAGACCAACCCTCCCTTTACCATCTTGAGTGCTGTCATCTATTGAGGCAGTTTCTTTGCCATTAAGATAAAGGGTGTACTTTTTTTGAGTATTGACGATTTTTATATCATACCAATCGCCTGTTTTAATTGTATCATTAGTATTAGCTCCCAACGTACCACCCCACGATTCGACCTGTGACCTTGTGTTGCCCCAACCCCCAAGATTCCACCAATACTCAAGTGAGACCTTATCCTTCTCCATTCTTGGTGGAGGTGGTTGAACTGCAACCCCTCGATTCTGCATTATCCCTATGCAACGGAACATGATTAAAAAGCCCTCTGCACCACTGATTTTGTTGGCTCTAACCTCGAAAGTATAATCGTTCCATTCATCTTTCCAATAATCATCGGATATGATGCTCATGCAGTTTATATCATTTTTGAGTTGATGATACTCCTTATCTTTAAACTCCCATTGACCATAGAGCGGAACCCATTTCTTTTGAGATTCGTTGAGATTATCGAAGTTATCAGCAAAATAGGTCTGTGCAGATGTAAAGCAAGGAGTTAAAAAGAAAGATAAGAATACAATTAGTAAGAATTGAAATCTTGATTTAAGCATGTCTCCAACTCCTTTTGAATTTTGGATCACGCATTGAAATTATGATCCAGCCAATACATTAGTTATCAAAAATATGGGAGAACACAAAGGTTCTCCCATATATATTATCGTTTTTTTGTCGCACTAGCAAGAGCCATAGGCGGTTTAAGCGATAATGCAATACCAGCGGCAATGAGACATGCAACACCGCAGACGATAAAAGCTGGTAACCAACCGCTTACTGTGCCTTTAGCAGCATCTTTAATGATACCGGCCATGATTGGTCCGATAATGCCACCAATACCATAAGCAGTAAATACCCAGGGATAGTTCTGTCCGATATTTTTTGTTCCAAAGAAATCTGCCGTCGCTGTTGGGAATAGGGCAAAGTTCCCACCGAAATTGAAACCGATGATAGTTGCACCAAGATAGAGTAAGTATTGATTACCACCCATTATATAGAACAATAACATCATGATACCTTGAAGCAGGCACATAATGAAAAGCGAGAGTTTGCGGCCTATCTTGTCAGAGACAGTTCCCCAGATGATGCGACCAAGCCCATTTGCAAGGGAGTAAAAGACAGCCATAGCAGTACCAGCGATAGCACTGGCTGATTGTGTATCAAAACCACCTCTAGCCTGTAAGGCATCAATCCCGAAGAGGTTAATTATCCCAATGATCATAAGACCGGACATACCAGAGAAGATGAACATGACCCAGAGACTATAAAATTGAGGTTGGCGTAACATCTCTGACGTTTTAAAATCACCTGAAGCAATAGGTTTCCCCTTTTTAGGCTCCGGAGGAACCCATCCTTTAGGCTTCCATCCTTCCGGAGGATTAACCATCCATATAGACCCGATCAGGACAGCAATTACAAAAACGATACCATAAATTAAAAACACCCTGAGAACACCAAAATTCTCTAGCAAATGTCCCCAGTTACCTGCGAGCTTAACCCAGATGAGTGCACCAAATCCGAATCCAGCAACTGCCAGACCTGTTATAAGTCCTTTTTTGTCTGGAAACCACTTCATACCAACCGCTATTGGACAGACGTAGCCAAAACCAATACCTGCGCCGCCGATAAGTCCTATGAAAATCACTTGCGAGATAAAGCTTTGACCGAAGAGTCCACCAAGTATGTAGCCAATACCCAATAGAATTCCGCCTGTCATTGCAACCTTACGAGGTCCCGACTTCGCCTGCCATCTACCGGCAAAAACCATGGTAAACGCAAAAGACGCAAGACCTATAGAAAAGATAAGCACTGTTTGAGTATTTGAAAAGCCAAAAGTATTGACCGGGTCTAGAAGTTTGCCCGTTAGATATGGAGTAAAAACGCTCCATGCGTAAATAGCACCGAGACACAATTGAATGAGAATGGCTCCGACAACCACGAGCCATCTATTAATAACCTTTTCTTGCGATTTTCCCATTTTAACCTCCCATAAATAAAAAAGGTAAATCTTTAGACAGTTGCTAACTCCTGCTGATTCTGAATTAGTATTCTTGGATTTGGATTCTTAGGAGGAATCGGAAGTCCTTGCTCTTTTAGTAAGTTGACATGCTCTATTATCTCCCATTTGGCTTTGTAAAGACAATCTTCAATTGAATGCCCTACCCCTGTAAAGCCTTCCAGATCCGGAGAATAGAACCCAAAGAAATCTGGTTCTTCAGTAGCTTCTATCACCAATGAGTACTCCAATTCAATCATTTTTCGTTTCCTCTGGATTCCAGTAAAAGTGTATAAGTACGAACTGGATTCCCGTTTTCACGGGAATGACATAGTATGAATGAGTAGCGAAAATATCACTAAAAGACAAAAAAGGGACGTTCTGTTGAACGTCCCTTGATTTTGATGCTAAATACAGCTATTTAGATTTACGTCCTGCAAGAAGCAAATCAACAACGTGTGGATCAGCAAGCGTTGTGGTATCACCTAGCTCACCAATTGCTCCTTCAGCGATCTTGCGGAGTATGCGGCGCATGATCTTACCGCTTCGAGTCTTTGGCAACGCATCAGCAAACTGGATTACTTCGGGCTGTGCGATTGGACCAATCTCTTTACGGACATGGAGCATAAGCTCTTTTATAAACTCATCAGTCTTTTCAACACCTTCACGAGGAGTTACATAAGCATATAAGCCCTGTCCTTTGATCTCGTGTGGCATTGCAACGACTGCCGCTTCTGCGACCTTCGGATGGCTGACCAATGCGCTTTCGACTTCGGCAGTACCGATACGGTGTCCAGAAACATTGACAACGTCGTCAATACGACCCATAAGCCAGTAATCACCATCCTCATCAAGTCTGCATCCATCACCAGTGAAGTATATATCACTATACATGGTAAAGTAGGTCTCGAAGAAACGCTGATGATCGCCGTACATGGTTCTCATTATACCAGGCCACGGCTTTTTGATACAAAGTTTTCCACCTTCGTTTATGTCGCACTCAGTTCCGTCATCACGTAGAATGATCGGCTCAACACCAAAGAACGGACGGGATGCACTGCCGGGCTTTAGTGTATGCGCTCCGGGCAATGGGGTAATCAGAATTCCGCCTGTTTCAGTCTGCCACCAAGTATCAACTATCGGGCAACGATCCTTGCCAACATGCTTGTAGTACCACATCCACGCTTCGGGATTGATAGGTTCTCCAACGCTACCAAGTATTCGCAAGCTTGAGAGATCGCAATTGTTGACCCAATCTTCACCAAGTCTCATCAGAGAGCGGATCGCTGTTGGAGCGGTATAGAAGATATTGACCTGAAACTTATCAACGACCTTCCAGAATCGGCTTGCATCCGGGTAAGTCGGAACACCCTCGAACATCAGTGAAGTCGCACCGTTTGCCAATGGACCATAGACAATGTAGCTATGCCCTGTTACCCAACCGATGTCAGCAGTACACCAAAATGTATCCTCATCATGTACGTCAAAGATATACTTATGTGATATGGCTGTAAAAAGGAGATAACCAGCTGTGGTATGTAGAACTCCCTTTGGCTTTCCTGTGGAACCGGATGTGTAAAGGATGAACAAAGGGTCTTCAGCTTTCATGACTTCTGGCTCGCATACTGCTGAAGCATTTGCCATATCATCATGCCACCATGAGTCTATGCCTTCAGTCATACTAACCTGTTCATCATTTCGCTTTACAACGATGACGTTCTTAATGCTTGGACATTCTTTCACTGCTATGTCAGCGGTTGCCTTGAGTCCGATGGATTTTCCTGCACGCAGGGATACGTTGCTCGTAATAAGCACCGTACACTCGGAATCCTGTATACGTGTAGCAAGTGCTTCTGCGCTGAATCCACCGAATACGATTGAGTGGATCGCACCAATGCGTGTGCAAGCGAGCATCGCAATAGCTAGTTCGGGGATCATCGGGAGATATATCGCAACTCTATCGCCTTTCTTTACGCCTTTGCTCTTGAGGACGTTTGCAAATTTGCAAACTTCTCTGTGAAGTTCCTGATAAGTGTATATTTTAACGTCATCCTCTGGCTCTCCCTGCCAGATTATGGCGGCTTTGTTCTTGCGCCAAGTACTCAAATGGCGATCAAGGCAGTTATAACTGACGTTGAGTTCGCCGTCTTTGAACCACTTTATATCTATGATCTGGTTGGCTGTATCCCACGTATACTCTCTTGACTTAGTGGGCGTTTTGTACCAGTCAAGCGTTTCAGCCTCTTTCAGCCAGAATTTGTCCGGGTCATTGATGGACTCATCATACATCTGCTGATATTGTTCCATAGACTTGATATGAGCATTTTTTGCAAGTTCGGGTGGTGGTGGGAATTTTCTTGATTCCCCCATGTAAGAGTCAATACCGGTTTTTTTCGTTTCCGACATAAACTTTTTTCCTCCTGTTTTATACTGTATTTCAGTAACAATAACTTTGACGTTTTTTTCACTAAGTTCCTAATGATAATGTAGTGGCACGTTCAACGTGCCAAAAGGCATAGACACTGCAGATAACAATCATCACTTAGCGAAAAAACCTCTAAGACAACTAAGCGGTAGATATGATGTAGAATTATCATATCTACCAATTAAAACGGCTATTAAAGCCGATAACTGCCTACAGGAAAGCATAGTATACCAATTACCTCGTTGCTTATGTTCACCCCCCCTCATTTAAATAAATTACTTAGAAAATTTCTTACTTCATCTGGCTTGATTATCTCAACTGACTTATCATCTCGTATAAGTATTAGATGAATATTTAGTTTTTCAAAAACCAACGACTTTGAATACTTAGGTAAAATTAATCTATACGAAAACTTCTCTAGCCGTTCAGTACTGCTAAATGGAATACCAATTGCGTATTTAGTTTTATCATCCAACCGAGTAATACTTTTAAGTAATTGCCCCATTCCTGTGTCGAAGTCTATTTGGTATGATGCAGTTGTCGAATAATTGCCTTTAGTCTCCACAAACCATTCTTCGTCTTTGGATTGGGCTACCAAGTCAATTTTATTGCCAGATTCTAACTTTATATCAAAAAAAATAGAATATCCATGACTTTTGAACCAATCACAGATATTGGACCTTCTGTAAGTTGTGCTAATTTTTGTGAAGCTAAGTTAGAGTCTACCGCATAAATCTTTGTTAAGATAGACTTTGCTTCAAATAACGTAAATGTTGTCGTAAACCATCCTGTGCGAGTTCTTATAAACTGTCCACATATTTCAGAGGCAGGATGTCCACTAAGTAAGCTATAGACAATAAGCATAGCATCAAGTCCACGATTAACTTGTCCTGCAAAAATGGGAACATCCATAAATAATTCATCAGACGAGTTAAAAAAGGAGATCATCTCCACTTACCTCTGACAAGTCTAACGCAAGCACTTGCTGTCCTATTGTGAGTTTCTCCGCAAAAATTTCATCCCATGTTAATGTGTAACAAGGTCGCACCATAATACCAGTTGACGTTTTTCCAAGCATTACGATTTTTTTTAATCCTAATTCCTCTACCCATTCAGCAGGAATTTTGATTTTGTATTCTGCTTCAACTGGAATTTTTCGCATTAGCATTCGCCTCCTAATTGGATTAGAAGATTACAGATTTGAAGATTGGATATAGCATCTATTCTTCAATTCTCAATCTTTGAATCCGGTATCGGATTCAGCCCCCGTTTTCACGAGGGCAGGCTTTTCGCTGGAATGACAAAATATTTTCTATTTCAGTTGCAATTTTTCATATAGAAGCGAGAAATTTACCTCGTCATTGACTAATTGAACAGCACGGTCTATCTTCCGCATGTCTCTGATCCGCATCGTACTCATAATATCCTCAACTCTCTGCACTACGGTGAGAGTATCGCTTCGCACTACCATAATGGGAACTTCACGTTCCTCTGCCATAGCTATTATAACATCATTAGGGTACAAATTTCCAGTGAGAATTAAGCATTGGGTATTGGTTTCGAGTGCCGCAAGCTGAATGTCGCCTCTGTCTCCACCGGTTATGACAGCCTTGCTTCTGATCTTTCGGAAGTAGCTCAATGCTCCCTCAACGTTCATAGCACCAACACTGAACCGCTCAACAAGCTCATCTTGCTTGTGCTTGCAGCAAATAATCTCACCACCAAGCGATTCAGCAAGCTCACGGATAGTGACTGACATAAGGAAAGGGTCGTTCAGCAGAACACCGAGAATGTTTAGACCATTTTTCTCCATAAAAGGCAGTACTCGACGCTGAATGTAATCAAACTTTGGTAATTCAACCTGATTCAGTATTACCCCAGCGATTTTATCGCCAAGAATATTTTTTGCCATTAATAGATCATCTGCAAATACTTCTTTTTTGCAGTTATCAATTACTATTGCACTGGCGCTCAACTGCTCTATTAAGCTGTGAGCAGAAAGACCAAGCAATGAGCCTTCGCCGAATAGACCAGTACCTTCGATTATGACTACATCCTTGTCTTTTGAGACCTCTTTGTATGCCTGCACAAATTTTTCATCCAGTTTAAGATCATCTCCGCCATAAGCCTGAACGATCATATCCTGAGTCATAATAACAGGCGATATAAGCTCGGGTGCATCCTTTAACCCAAGAACCTCATAGACGACGGAAGCATCTGAATCTATGACCATACCACCTATGGTAGTGGGAAACATGCCGAGTGTTTTCATATAACCCACTTTGAATCCATCTGCCTGAAGTTTTTTGCCTAACCCCAGAGCTACGAGGGTTTTGCCACAATATTCTCTAGTAGAAGTGATGAATAACGTCTTCATTTAACAAAATCTCCTTAACTTGATACTGGATACTGGATACAGGATGCTGGATCATCATCTGGTATTTATTAGTTATAGGATAGTTGGGTCTCGTTCCCCAACCCAACCTACAAATAGCATCTAGTATCCAGAATCTAGCCTATATATCTACGCTTATCCTGCAGTCAACTGCAATAGCACCTTTTCCAGTTGACATTACCGTTAGAGGATTGATGTCCATTTCTATGATCTCTGGAAAGTCAGTTACTAATTGCGATAACTTAACGAGTGAATCAATGATGCTTTGTATATCTGCTGGTTCTTCGCCTCTTACGCCTCTGAGTAGTGGGAAAGAACGTATCTCATTTATCATTGTATTCGCTTCACGACGGTCAATAGGTGCAATCCTGAAAGCAACATCCTTGAGGACTTCAACGTATATACCACCGAGTCCAAACATAAGCATTGGACCAAAATCGGGGTCTTTCGCCATTCCGAGTATGACTTCTTTGCCTTTTGGAACCATCTGGTTCACAGTTACACCCAATATCAAAGCTGATGGCATAAAGCGTCTTGCGGAAGATATGATCTCCTCAAAAGCCCTTTCAGCCTCAGCGTCATTGCTTAGTCCAAGTCTAACACCGCCAATGTCTGACTTGTGCAGAATATCAGGCGATGCGATCTTCATAACAACAGGATAACCGATCTTACTCGCTAACTCAACAGCCTCGTGCCCTGTTTCAGCCAATCCCATTTTTGGGACGACAAAATCGTATTCGGTCAGCACTTCCATAGCGTCTGAGCCAGCAATGGTGTGTTCGTTTTGTATTTCTGCTTTGGCAAGCAAGCCTGCTATTTTCTTTTTGTCAACTGAGACTTTTTCTACCACAATTTCCCTGGGATTATTCTTCCAGTTTGCGTATTTGCTTGCCGCTTCCAGAGCACTTATAGCACGCTCAGGATTCGAGAAATTAGGAATCCTGTTTTTATCGAGTATATTTATTCCATCTTCGACACTATGCCCACCCATGAATGACGTAACAACGGGCTTACCACTGCCAGCAAAAGTATCTACAGTATACTGAGCAGTCAAACCCGCTTCAGTGGGAGCTTGCGGAGTGAGGAGAACCAACAGCATATCGGTATTTTTGTCATTATTGATAGCCTGAAGGGCTGAAAGGTATCTGTCCGCTTTTGCGTCCCCGATAACGTCAACAGGATTATATAATGCCGCTGTGGATGGAAGTGATTTACGGAATGCTTCTATGGTTTCAGGCTGGAAGGTAGCCATCGTGAGTATTGATTTCTCACAGGCATCTGCTGCCATAATACCCGGACCACCCGCATTTGTCAATATAGCTAATCTATTGTTCTTAGGCAAAGGTTGATATGCCAGAACAAGTGCATAGTCAAATAGTGATTCAAGAGTTGCGGCACGGATTATTCCGCACTGCTTAAAAGCCGAAATGAATGCGTTTTCAGAGCCTGCGAGAGTTCCTGTGTGTGAGGACGCCGCTCTTGCTCCAGCGGCAGTGCTTCCCGACTTGATTATTATAACAGGCTTCTTTTTTGTAGCATTAAGCGCCGCGTCCATAAAGGCTTTTCCGTCTTTAACGCCCTCTATGTATCCCAGTATAACGTTTGTGTCTGGATCATCAGCGAGTACCGTAAGTAGATCAGCCTCGTTTACATCCATCTTGTTGCCCATACTGATGAACTTTGAGAACCCTATGTTTTCCTTGATCGCCCAGTCTAATATCGCAGTACCAAGAGCGCCGGACTGTGAGAAAAACGCTATCTTACCCGGAGACGGCATCCCCGGAGCAAACGAAGCGTTGAGTTTAGTATAAGTATCTATAATCCCCAGACAATTGGGACCAACAACACGAATGCCAAGCTCTTTTGTGCGTTTTGCCAATTCCTGCTCAAGCTTCGCGCCCTCTGAACCCGATTCTTTAAAACCGGCAGTGATTATTATAACAGAATCAACGCCCTTCTTACCGCAATCCTCGATTGCAGGCAAAATAAATTGGGATGGGATAACCATTATAGCAAGTCCTATTTTATCGGGCACTGCTGTAATGCTTGGATAAGCCTTAACTCCAAGAACCTCATCCGCTTTTGGATTGATGGGATATATATTACCATCAAACTTGTTTTCTATGAGGTTTTTGACTACCTCGTGACCTACTTTCTCGGCTTTTCTCGAAGCCCCTATGACAGCCACAGAATCTGGCTTAAAAAAATTGTCTAACATAACTAAATCCCCTGTAAACAGTAGAAACCTCCTTTAATCCCCCATTTCCCAAATGGGGAAAAGAGATTTTAACACATTATGATACCATAAAATTAATTTGGTTAACCAGTATGAACCAAATCAGCCGTATTTTACGGTATATTATGCTCCCAGATGTGTATCTGATAAGGAGCAAGTTTGTAAAAAACGCTTCCATCTTCGTAAACATTTTCTAATGGTTTGAATCTATAAATTTTATCTTCTACAGAATCATAAAACTTAAATTCTTTTTCTATATTAATTCCCAAATTATTAATTCCTATAAATGCTTGTCCTGTCTTTATTTGGTCACTGACATTTACAATAATCATAATATGCTTTTTTCTTTCAGGAGAACTAATCGTATATGCAATCACTTCATGTTCATCATTACTACCATAGTTGTGTCTTGTAATATGCTCGTTTATCAAGTTGGGATGGGCTAAAAAAGGATTCCTTGCTCTTAGAAAACTTAATCTTTGAATGTGTATTTTAATATCAAAATGAGGATTACTCCAAAAAGCAGAACTTTTCCAGGGATGCACAGTTCCCGGTATATTAATTCTGTGATTTGATATATATTCGTCTCCAAAGAGAATCACAAAAGTGTGTGAGAAAATCGCATAAATTGTATGAATAAACATGGCTATTACTTTATCAGAAGTATTCGGTGCAAATATGTTTCTATAAAAATCTGGTATTCGCTCTGTATCATGCGTCGAACTTACACAGAAATACTTGTCATGTCTTTTAATGAGATTTATTAGACTTTTTAGTGAATCTAAGCAAAATCCCGGATTAGCATAAGGCATATACCCTAAACTTATACTTTTGTTATCTACTTCTTCGGAATTAAAACTGCCTAGATTTTCTGGAATAATTAATGCATCTGTCTCTTCTAATGCCTCTTTAACTACCTCATACAATCCTTGTTCTTCTGAATATCCGTAATGGAATGCATCAAGTCGAACACCATCAAATCCTAATTCCTTTATAAAATACACTATAGGTGCTATATAAAATTTGTAATTGTCGTTCCTAAGAACCTCAAAATCATATTCTGCTAAAGTTCGCCATTCCTGTTGAGGCTTTGTCTCACCAGGTTTTTGATATATAGTCCACTTTATTTTTCCTTGTCTATCTCTGCTAAAATATTGGGAGTGTATCTCTGCATCTAGTCCTTCTGTTGCTCTAAAAAATGGTTGATCAAACATTACAGAAAGACCTAATTCATGAGCATAATTTAATGCTTTAATTACTTGCTTCTTAGCAACAAATTGTTCAAAAATCAAAAAGTCAATTTGAGAATCACTTAACCCTTTCATCCGTTTGAATTCTGCATATTCCTTAATAAATACATTCTCTTTAAATTGCAGATATTCATATTCTGCTGATTGAATAAAAGAGACAAACTTCTCCTGTGGAGTTTGACCTATATAGGAAACACACTCCCAATCAATGTGGCGTGAATCAATGATATAAGGACTTAACTGCGTATAAGGACTATAATCCTCGTTCCCTAAATCTACTGCCTCTGTAAATGGCATAAGAAGGACAATATCAAAACCTAATTTTTTTACATATTCAAAAAGCCATTCAAGATCAGTAAAATTACCCCATCTTTCAGGGTTTGTATCCAGACGTGGACAGTCTCTTAAAAATGCAACATAGACATTTAAGTTTCCAGTTAGCTTATAAGGTTGACTTGCCTCTTTTCTTTCGGAAATCACATCAGTATATCCTTTAAGGTTGTGTCTTCAGGTTTATTATCTCCAGATGATTCTTTAACCTCCAGTATGAAAAACATGAGTTTAAAGTTTTCAGATGTATTTTTTATTATAAAACTCTTGATTTCCTTCTGTCCACAACTTTGAATCTTGTTGTTCAAAAGAATAATATCACCACCCCTTACATCACGGACCGTATAAAAATCTTCATAGATCACATAAAATTTTGCATTGATTTTATCAAAATCCCTATCTAAAACCCATTTATGCTTGGCAGGATCAATACTATTTTCCACCTTATCATCTTCAGGGATATTAGCTGGCCAGGGGAAAATCCTTATGGGCTGCATTTCATCGTAAAGATGGCTAAATGGAAATTCGTCAGTTAGATTCTTTGGATTCACCACTACCATCTTGATAGTCAATTCAATCTTATCATACATGATTGGTATCGGTCCAACTTCATCATTGAATACATCATAGGCCATTTCACCATTATCTCTCGACATTAAACGATTATATGTTCCATAATCATGTTTATAAATCTCCCCCCATTGATAGCGTTCTGGTTTACCCGATTTCACTTCAGGTTCATTCAACTTACCCTCAGGGTTAGGATCATAATTTTTTATCAGTTGAGTAATGGGATCCTTGATTGTAAAGTCTATTGACGGAACTTTTTCACTTGTATTATTAAGTGTGTGGAAAGTATTTTTGGGCATATTAATCATAGTAGCAAAAGGAACATCTTTGTCATAGATGACGTATTTTTTTCCCCCTCTAACTGGTTCTATCACTTCTTTATCTTTATCTTCGCCTTCATCAACAAATTCCTTAGTAATCCTTTCCGGTTCTCCCATTATAGTTACTTCTCTAGCATCTATTCTGGTCCTTGTCCTCTCAGGCAATTCGTGATGAGCATATCGAAGTTGGGTATTGTCACATAAAGATATTGTCTGTTCCTGTGACTCATGCTCGTGAAATTTCTGCTGATAGCCCCTGCCATTTTCTGCTTCAGTAAACGCCAGACCATCTGACATATAAAGTAAATCATGCAAAGCATAATATTGTCGCGCCCAGCGTTCATTTTCTTTGTTACCTACCCTTGGATTCTTCAATTGTTCAAAAGGAACAACAAAAACCCGTTTTTTTTCTTCCAAACAGTGTTCTTTTTCTCCCAAAAAAAAGAACGATTCTCTCCCACAGGCAATCCCACGATGACCTAGTATTGTAAGATAGCTCTCTAAAAAAGTACCTTTGAAGAATGTCTGTGATTTGAGACGAGTAGAAAGTTTTGACTTGGGAGACTCAGGATCAGCTACATCGAAGGCACATTGAATCCTATTCCTCCTAGCAACTAATATACTCGGGTTATCTATATCAATTTTTTCTTTATCGTTATATACGTTCCTAGCTTCTTCCTCCATTTCCTCAATCGTTTTTACTACATCGTCAAAATCAGTAATGAGATCGTTAGTAAATCCTTTCATTATACCTTCGTAAGATTTCGGATAAAAGGAACTTACCTCGTTTGGATAGTTTCCTAAAATTATTCTGTGAAGCAATGCATCACGTTTGTATAATTCCTTAATCGCGGCTTCAGTATCAAATGGTTTTGTTGATTTGTCGGTAAATTTATCTTCTATTTCTTTATCAGATTCTGGATAAAAAGAACATACCCCTTTGGGATATTTTTCCAAAATTATTCTGTAAAGCTGCGCATCATCTTTGATCAGTTCATATTCTTCCCTAAGATACTTATAAAAGGAAGTATAACAGGTATGACCTAATTCATGGAATAATCGTATTGCAAGCATTATGTTTACCGTGCATTGTGGAAAACCCAAAACATCATCAATAAATGATTTGCTAAAAATGATCTCTTGTTGACCACATTTATGGTAACTGACTGCATCGTTCGGAAGATTATCAGAAACCTTTATTTTAATAGACGCGCAACAGGAATTTTTAGGTTTTAGGCGCTCATAATATTTAGTTGATTCAGGAATGTTTGCCTTCAAAAAATCTAAAGCTCCTCTCAAGCGTTCTAACAGATTGGATGTATCTGTGTTACTATTATTTTTAGCAGAAATTTCTATTTCTTCTGATAATTTAAGTTCATATTCTAAATTATCGATAAATGTTTCTTTCAAATTTTCATATCTTACAAATTTATTATTTCCAAATGGTTTAACAAAGCTTGTGTAACTTGCCTTTTTTTGTAAAGCCTGTTTATATAATTCTACGTATTCCATCGCCGGATATTTCCAACTTCTATCTTGGTTTTGGGCATTTTTCACTATCTTTTGCCAATGCTTTTTGTCTTTAAATAGCTCAATAGCCCTTTTCATTGCCATACGAAATTCTTCTTCGTCATTCACTTCAAAGACAAAGCCGTTCCCTTCACCCGTATTTTTATCGTATTCCTTGAAATTATCAGCCAGTCCACCTGTTTTTCGAACAACACCGGGAGAGGCGCTAATCAAGGCAACTATCGGTTTAGTTCCACAAGGTTCATATTCTGAAGGATACGGGAAAAGCTCTATTCCCACAAAAACCTCCTTCTGTTCTTTTGTATTAGGGTCATGGTCAGGAATAATAAATTTCACATTCTTCAGGCAACGGGGATCTGACTCTACCTTATGCATTAATTCTAAAGTATCATGGTTATAGGGATCGTCTTCGTTTCCCTTTCCTAAGAAAACAAACTGAATTTTTTCACCTTCAATTAATAAATCTCTTATTACCTCTACCACCCATTGCACGTTCTTTTGTTTTGCGATTCGTGAAACCATTCCTATAAGAGGAACTTCTGGATTAACATCAAATCCAAGACTTGACTGCAGATGAGATTTTTCTCTTGACTTGTCTTCAATTTTTACTGGTTTCCAAACCTCATAATCAACTCCGTTCATAATACCTACTATATCATCGTTCCTTTCACGGAAATCATTCGCCAAAATTCCTCCATATTGATCAGTCAATAGTTCATCTCTGTTTGTTTTTGAAACGGCATTCATTTTATCTGCGTGGAATATCGCACCTCTTAATATGCAAAAATAATTTGGGTTATCTCTTTGAACTAAACCGAACCAATGTTCCCCGCCAATACCTAATTCTGGAAATCTAGATCCAGGGATCCAATCTGCTCTGTGTCCTTGATTGTGCACAGTCAAAACTGTCGCTGTTTTAGAAAATAACGTATGCTTGTCATATTTAGTCTTAATAAACACCGGAATGAGTCCCGTCTGCCAGTCGTTTACATGTATGACTTGAGGATTTAACATTAGATTTTGATTAACTAATACCTCAATTGCCTTCAATGTTCCTTCAGATAGAAGAATTGTAAGATGCAATTTATCACCCTGATAAGGAGCATCAGTATAGGGCTGTGCTACTAAAAAGTAATAAGTTACATTCTGCTCTTGTTTACTCAGAATCTTAACTGGAACTTCTCTAAAGTCTATGGGAACATTAACAATTAATCCTGTGTCATCCAAATTATACTTTTCCAATATAGAATTGTATCCTATAGTGAATATGTATGTTTTGATACCCAATAAAGCTAATGCTTGGGGTAATTCACCCGCAACATCACCTAATCCCCCTGTCTTGGCAAAAGGACCTGCCTCTGGACTTACGTATGCCACACTTTTTATTTCATCAATAGCAAAGTAATTATTCATTTAAATATCTCCCTATTGGTCTGGTTTCTGCTTTTTTACAGAAATCTCATAATTCCTTACAAGCCTGTTGAGCAAAGATACCTCGTCATAGCTTTTTCCTGCGATCATCCAGTAATAAGCGGATGTCTCATCATTTGCTGGAACGTTCAGGTGCATACCTATTGTAGAATCAACACTGCCATCTGCAACCGCATCGCCGCTTAATTTTCCGTCCTCAGCATCCCGCCACGTACCCTCTGCGCCACGAAAATCCTGTATTCCAACTGCGTAATCTTCTATTCCAGAATGTTCAGAATGAAGGTAATTTATCAGGAAGTACTGGTCTCTTTTATAATGAATAATGGATTTAGTTCTTGGATCAAAATATGCAGTGTCACCAACTTTGCTTTCGGAAAGATGCAGGTCGTGGCTTAGAAATAGGCGTATCTGGCGAGAACGATTGGACAGGTCTTTAAGGGTAATCTTTCTTAGATAGATACTTTCCTGAAAATCAACAGCATCATTTATCGTAATCAAGATACCCAATTGCTGATTTTTAGCAGTCACTTGAGTTACTAAGGAATCACCATTATAGCATAAGGTTTTCTCCCATTCATGAGAGTTGACCCAACTGAAATGCTCTTCTGTCCAGATACCAAGCCTTGATAGATGCCCAAGTGTATGCTCGATACCGCCGACGTTTGGATAGTATATGTCCCTTACATAATAATTATGGTCAAAATTTATTAGAAGCGAACCATTTCCGATTGGTAAATCTCTTGGCATTTACAGTTTTTATTCTCCGTTCATTAGTGTGTAAATTTATCCATGTTAATTATATCTGATTGCTTTCTATTAGTCAATGAAAAGAAAAAAGAATTTTCCCCTTGCTTTTTTCGCATATTTGGTTATACAATCATTCATGGCTTTGTATCAATAATATGACTTTTTCAATTAACAAAAGATGGATGATATAAATATGATAAAACAATACCAGATACCCAATACTGATCTTAAAATTTCTGCTCTTTGCTTTGGCGGAAGCAGTTTTGGTACAGACGTTAAAGGCAAGGACGCTGATCGTTTAGTTTCGGCTTTTATCGAAGCGGGAGGATGCTTTTTTGATACCGCACATTGTTACTCCTTTTGGGTAGAGAACGGTCTAGGTGCAAGTGAGCGAGAATTCGGAGCATGCCTGAAACGACTTGGCTGTTGGAACAAAGTTGTAGTCGGGACAAAGGGCGGTCATCCAGATGGTGGAGTTAATTACCGTAGACCAGATGCATATATGTCTGAGAGCATGATAAAATCTGACGTTGACGAAAGCCTTGAACGTCTTGGTGCTGAACGTATAGACCTTTACTACCTTCACCGTGACGACCCTCGTATGCCAGTGGCAGAGGTTATCGGTATACTAAATCGTGAAATTGAGCGTGGATGTATTCGCTACATCGGCGCAAGCAACTGGTCAATACAGCGTATAGCGGAAGCTAATGAATACGCTTCTAAACATGGATTACAGGGATTCGTAACATCCCAACTACATTGGAGTCTCGCAAACCCAAACTGGAAGCCGGGACCTGATCCAATTATGCGTTACGTCACTGAAGAAGATAGAGAATGGTATGTCTCGGTTGGAATGTCCTTAGTAGCATATTCTGCAACAGCAGGAGGATATTTTGCAGGCAGTCATGGCAGTTCTGGAACTTATGATAATCCAATAAATATAAAAAGACGAAATCGTGCTGAAGAGTTGGCAATCAATCTTAATTGCACTTCAATCCAGATAGCAATGGCGTATCTTCTGCATCAAAAACCCTTAACGATTCCGATCTTTCGGACAACTGATCAGGCGCATCTGAGGGAGATAATAGGTTCTGTCTCAATCAATCTGAGTGAAGATCAGGTTCGCTGGCTGAGGGACGGAGAGAAAGGATGAAGGCGGAAGGATGAAAATTTTTAGTTTATCCATTTTATTGATTTGCGCTCTACTCTGTTTGTCGGGTTGTAACTCAGAGCGAAAAAATATAGCTAAGTCTACGGAGATATACAACAAAGGGATGGAGTCCTCTAATCGAGGCAATTACAACGAAGCTATCACATATTATGATGAAGCGATACAGATGAATCCAAAATTTGCTCAAGCTTATAGTGCTAAAGGAACGATCTTAGTCAAATTAGATAGAAATCAAGAAGCGATAGACCTTTGTGATTATGCAATAAATTTAAATCCAGAGGTTGCAGAAGCGTGGAACACCAAAGGGATCGCACTGGATAATCTTGGCAGGCACATGGATTCTATTGCCTGTTATAACAAGGCACTTAGCATAAAGTCAAATAATGCGGAAGCATGGAACAACAAAGGATTCGCACTGAACGAACTTGGCGAATATCAAAATGCTATCGCTTGCTATGACACAGCAATAAAGTTAAACCCCAATTATGCAGAGGCATGGAACAACAAAGGAGCCGCATTAAATAATCAGGGTAAATATCAAGAAGCTATTGTTTGCTATGACGGGGCAATAAATATAAACCCAAAAAATGCTGAAGCTATTCTTAATAAAGGCGGGGTTTTAACAGGGCTTAATAGGAATCAAGAAGCGATTACTTACTGTGATCTGGCAATAAAGCTAAATCCCCAGCTTGTTGAAGCATGGTTCTGGAAAGGATATGCTTACGATAATCTTGGCGATTATCAAAAGGCTGTCACCTTTTATGATGAGGCAATAAAGATAGACCCGAAATCTGTCAAGGCATGGCTCAACAAAGCAGTTGCATTAAGTAAGCTTAACAAATATCAAGATGCTATCGCTTCTTGTGATGAAATAATAAAGATAGACCCCAAAATTGTAAAAGTATGGACAATCAAAGGTGGTGACTTGCTTCTTGTCAAGAAATATAAAGAGGCATTAGTGTGTTTTGACAAAGCAATAGAATTAGAGTCTGATCCATCTAAGGCAGAGCAGTTAAAGGCACTAAAACAATCAATCCTGAAAAAAATATGAGAAGTTGAATAGGATATAATTATAAAATTCTTCGCTGTAACAGGGTTAATATCAGTCCGAACTATACTGTCAACAGAACTCAATATTTTTTACCATTAACATTCGAGCCTAAATCACGGCGAAGTTCTTCTAGATTTGGACTATGGACAAAGGCAACCTCTTCTGTTATGAGTTTTTTGCTTACCATATCTTTTAAAGTCTGATTCATAGTCTGCATACCGTATTGTTTTCCTGTTTGAATATTAGTGTATATCTGCGATGTCTCGCCTTTCCGAATAAGATTCTTTATCGCAGACGTGGCAACCATAATCTCTAGCGCCGCTATCCTTCCAGAACCGTCAGCACGTCTAGGGAGTTGTTGAGATACAACAGCACGAAGTACACCACTTAATTGCGTTCGTATTTGTTGTTGTTGACCTGATTCAAAGAGATCAATCATCCTTTCTATTGACTGAGGAGTATCAATAGTATGCAAAGTGCTTAACACTAAATGACCAGTCTCCGCACCAGTAAGTGCCATACTCATAGACTCTGGGTCCCTAATTTCACCTACAAGTATAACGTCAGGGTCTTGGCGCAATGCATCCTTCAAAGCATCATGAAATTTTAATGTATCACTACCTACCTCACGCTGCGCTATCATACTACTTTTGTGTTTATGCAGATATTCAATAGGGTCTTCGATGGTTATGATATGACATTTGCGTCTGCTGTTGATAATATCGATCATCGAAGCTAGGGTGGAGGACTTTCCACTACCGGTTGGACCTGTGACTAACACAAATCCAGATGGAAGCATAGCAAAATCAGCCAGAATACTTGGCAGACCCAACTCATCCAAAGAAGGTATCTTGGATGGAATAATCCTAAACGCAGCTGCCATAACACTTTTTTGCACGAACATATTAACTCGAACTCGACCGAGTTCGCCACGATCCGAACCCAAATCTAACCTACGATTCTTCTCAAAACTCTCCTGCTGTTGTTGTGTCAATATAGGGTATAATAAATGCTTAACCGATTCGGAATCAAGTGGTTCATAACCATCAAGGTCTTCTAATTCACCATGAACACGGATTACCGGAGGTCGTCCTACTGTAATGTGTAAATCAGATGCACGCTTATCAATAGCTTTACTCAAAAGTTCGTCCATACTTATGTTTTGCATAGTAATTCCTTTAGTTATACAAGTTTTTCACTTATAGAAATAAAAAGGGTTCTTTGGTAATTTACGGGGATAATATTGTAGATTCTCTCATGAAAGTCAAGGGAAAAATTATGAGTGAATCCATATCATTAGTTAAAAACTCAATATTAATCGTATAAAGTGCTATGTATCAATTAACGGA
>Ga0315279_10002943_pt1 | contig 24585 bp, 24 predicted proteins | sample YL17G06_20_MG_FD_203694 | JGI IMG/M metagenome (GOLD analysis project Ga0315279, IMG submission 203694) | Sediment microbial communities from Yellowstone Lake, YNP, Wyoming, USA - YL17G06_20 | ecosystem: Environmental > Aquatic > Freshwater > Lake > Sediment | place: USA: Wyoming | collected...
GCCTGTGTCTAACAAGCGAATCGCTTCTAACTTGAACTCTTTTGTATATCTTCCCGGCCCCTTCATCTGACACCTCCTTAGGGTATTGTACCCTATTTTTGGTGTCCGTCAAAGCCGGGTTAGCGCAATGTGTCCCCAGAATACCCAGAATACCAGAATACCCAGTCGTTATATGAAAAGAAGTAATAAAAAATTATGAGTGAATCAAACTTACGAATTTTTACTAACGTGCTCCTTTTATTTGAGAAATCGGTAGCTCTATTTTCTGGCAAATTGGAAAAACCATCTTGGAGTGGCGATGAGCATAATGGATATCAACCAAGGTTTGCTAATCCCAATTCAGGTCATTTTCAGTTATTGATGGCGGTAAAAATTGTCAGCACATTAAATGCCGTAATCTGTTTACTTAAGGAAGGCTATGTGCAAGAAGTTGGAATTTTATTGAGAGTTATAGATGAATGTAGTGCCAAAATATTATGTGTAGAAGAAGCGCATGTGAAACGAGCTTTAACATCTGAACAAAAAAAGATTATCAATGAATATTTTCAATTTGATATACGAAAAGTCGAGGATATATCTAGTAGCGATAAATGGTGGGTAGATATGAAGAAGGTGTTTGCCTCTCAGGCACGTTTTTTAAGCGAGGGAACGCCGAATAAAGATGTTCACAGTATTTTAGAAATGTGTAAAGTACTTTATAATGTTTATACGGGATATGTTCATGGATTCTATCCTCATGTAATGGAGTTATATGATACGGATAAAAAGCTATTTCGAATGAATGGATTATTGGATACTAGATATTATCAAGATATGGTGATGGGTGTCTCTTCAGCCATTCTTAGGGTTTTTAATATTTTCGCTCAAATTGCCCCTAGGTTTGATCTTTTGGAGCTTCGAAAGGAACTTATAGATAATCGTAACATTTTTATAAAATCTGAAGCATATAACAACTCAATCGAGAAAAAGAAAGACAGACAGTAGATTCAAACAAAACAAGACAGTAGATTCAAATTCCTAACGCAACAACTTACTGAAGGACGCAATACTTAATTCCCGACCCAAATAGGAAAGAAGGCAGAATTAAGTAATGTTTCCGCAGAATACTTTATGGTAGAAATATTGCTTTAAAGAGAACTATGATCGAAACGCCGGAAAATATAATTCACGAATATATAGATTTTATAAACCGTCAAGTCGGTGTCTATATGGATGCGCTTGCTGGATTTGCAGGGCATCACACGCGCGTTGAGCGTCAAGTCTACCGTGTCAATCAGCCCGTAAGTTCTCGTTTTGATAACTCAGGTAAACGTGTGGTTGTGTATGCCAGCTACGAAGACCCCACTCAGCCGGATATAATACATAATTGTATAATACGGGCAGCTGATTATATCGCTGCTAATTCTGAAGGTGGCTTGAACGAACAACAGCTTTCACAAGCAGTTTTAATATTTTTATTTACTTACTGTAAATAATGGGGACGGTTCTATTTTTGCGGAAAGGCGCAGGGGATGGCGAGGCTTGGTTTGAGCAGCATGTAGGTTGATGAAGATTTTATGGGTTTCGCTGGAGGCACATTAGAAAATTTTCGGCATCCTTGCCGATAGTGAATCCGTAGGCAAGGAGTGCACGAGGAATTACGGCGAACGGAGGAATTATTAGCGCGAGAGCGAATCCGGGAGTGAGTCGTAAGCCGAAGTGCACGGCGAAAATTTTCAGTGCCGGAAGCGAACCCATAAAATCGAGCGGTGATGCGAGGGAAAATGGGGACAGCGACCATTTTCCCATAATAAAATAGTCGCTGTCCCCATTCTAAGCGTTGGTTAATAGAGGCTGGCAGAGCTATAATTCCCTTGCGGCCTTTGCCAGGATATGCTATAATTATATCAAATATTGAAGCGATTATATCTTCTAATCGCTTCAAGCGGAGATGGGACGGATGAGGTATATCTGGGAACGCAAAAACTGGTTTGATTTCAGGCCTGACGAAGCGGTTTTACTAAAGCCTTTAAGTAAGCTGCGGGTCGCGCAGGGAAAATTGTTGGGTCGCGTGGCTTCTCTGGATATTAAGCTGGAGACGCAGGCGCAAGCCGATGTTTTGGTCGAGGAGGCTGTGCGGACCGCGGAAATTGAAGGGCAGAAACTCAACCGGGAGATCGTCCGTTCATCGGTAGCCGCGAGGCTCGGCCTGCCGCGGGGTGTCGGCGCGCACGATAGAAACGTTGACGGCCTTGTGGATATTTTACTGGACGCCGTGCGTTTTCATGATAAGCCTTTAACGCTTAAGCGGCTTAACGGCTGGCAGGCGGCATTGTTTCCTTCAGGTTATTCGGGTTTAAGAAAAATAAGGACAGGAAGGCTGCGGGGTAGTGCGCCTATGCAAATAGTATCCGGCCCTATCGGCAAAGAAAAGGTGCATTTCGAGGCGCCGCCAAAGGGCCGCCTTGATGAAGAGATGCTCCTTTTTTTAAAATGGTGGAACTCATCGTTAGGCCGTATGGACGGCATAATGCGCGCGGCCGCGGCCCATCTGCGTTTTGCGACCATTCATCCTTACGAAGACGGCAACGGCCGCTTGGCAAGGGCTATGACGGATATGGCCTTAGCCCAGGATGAAGGATTGAAAGTCAGGTTTTACAGCGTCTCTTCCGAGATTATGCGGATGAGTGGCGAGTATTATAAAATTCTTGAAGATGTGCAGCGCTGCCGGGTTGATGCGACAGAGTGGTTTTTATGGTTTATCAAATGCGTCACGACAGCTATTGAAAATTCCCGTGATATTATTTTAGACGTATTGGCACGGGTTGAGTTTTGGAATCAACACGCCCAGACGCAGCTTAATGAACGCCAGAAGAAAGTTTTAAGCCGCATACTGGAGGCCGGCCGGGGGAATTTTACCGGCGGTTTAACCACGCGTAAATATGTGAGCATTGGTAAGACGAGCCGCGCTACGGCGTTTCGCGAGATTTCCGATATGCTGGATAAAAAAGTCCTGCGTCGGTTGCCGGGCAAAGGCCGCAGCGTTCATTATGACTTAATCTGGCCGGAGATAAATTGGAAATAAAAATCAGGGACGGTTGTAATTTTTGAAAATAGGGCAATCTTCAGAGGGAAAATGCGAAATGGTATTGGATGGCAGAAGCGGAAAAATAGAAGCGTTTGTTAATGGAGTTAGTATATTAGTTTAGGGTAGGGGGAGGAAATTATGGATTTGAGATTGAAAGGCAAGTGTGCCCTGGTTACGGGCGGCACGCACGGCATCGGACGCAGCATTGCCTTAGGCCTGGCTGAAGAAGGCTGCAAGGTCGCTGTCTGCTCGCGTACTGCCGAACGGGTGAACAAGACTGTCGCGGAGCTAAAGGCGGCGGGCGCGGATTGCATCGGCATCCAGGCAGACGTGGCGGTTGAGGCGGATATCAAGAAGGTGATGAAGGCGGTCATAGATAAGTGGAAGACCATCCACATTTTAATCAATAACGTGGGCGGCGGCGGCAGGTGGGGCAAAGAGATAGCCGAGGAAACCGGGGAAGAGATATGGATGGAGGTCTACAACAAGAACGCCCTGGCGGCAATCCGCTTTACCAATCTGGCAATCCCTTACATGCGCAAGCAGAAATGGGGCAGGGTGGTGACCATAACCTCAATATTCGGCAGGGAAGGCGGGGCAAGGCCCTGGTTTGCCATGGCCAAGACCGCACAGACTGCTCTGATGAAATCCCTGGCAATGAAGGGCTACCTGGCTAAAGACGGTATTACCTTCAACAGTGTTGGGCCGGGTGCTATAATGATACCCGACACCGGATGGGAAAAAGCGCTTAAAGATAATCCCAAAGAGGTCGAGGAATTTATAAAGCGCGAGCTTCCTCTTGGTCGTTTCGGCGCTCCCGAGGAAGTGGCCAACCTGGTGGTTTTTCTTTGTTCGGAAAAGGCAAGCTTTATTAACGGCACCTCTATTCCCGCGGACGGCGGGCAGGGAAGAAGTCTTCTTTAGTAAAGATATTGCAAAGAAAGGAAGGGGTGGATGAAGGTTACTTTGCTTATTTTTTCACTCAACGAGATTGACGGTATGCGCGCGGTTATGCCGCAGATAAAGAAGGAGTGGTATGACGAGTTGATTATCGTGGACGGGAATTCCACGGACGGGACAATCGAATACGCCAAAGAGAACGGGTATTTTATATTCATCCAGAAAGGAAAAGGTCCGGGCGCCGCTTTCGTGGAGGCGATGGAAAAGGTAACCGGAGATATTGTTATCCCGTTTAGCCCGGACGGCAATTCTGTGCCGGAGAAAATACCTGAGCTGGTGGTAAAGATGAAGGAAGGATATGACGTGGTTATCGCCTCCCGCTATTACCAGGGAGCAAAAAGCTATGATGACGACATCGTTACTGCCTTCGGCAACAAGATGTTCACCGGCTTGGTCAACGTATTGTATGGTTCAAAGATCACCGATTTCCTGGTGATGTACCGCGCCTTTCGCCGGGAGCTTTTTGATGAGCTTAATTTAAGAAAGAGCGAGGCCTGGGGAAGCCAGCTGTTGCTTAGGGCAATGAAGAAGAAGATGAAAATCGGAGAAATACCCGGGGATGAGCCTAAAAGGATAGGCGGGGTCAGGAAGATGCAGCCTTTGAAGAACGGGTTATTTGAGTTAGGCACGATTTTCAAAGAATATTTTATCCGCGGATATTAAGATGAAGAGTGAGTTAAAAATGAGAATACCCTTTGGAACGATATCCATAACCGAAAAGTCGAAGGAGTTGATAAAGCAGATACTTGAATCCGAGCGGGTTTCCAGCGGCAAGTACGTGCGGATGTTTGAGAAGATGTTCGCCGAGCTCGTGGGCGCGAAGCACGCGGTTGCGGTTAGCAGCGGCACGGACGCCGACGCCCTGGCGTTAGCCGTGCTGTATGATTTCGGCGCGCGGCGCGGGGATGAAATTATCATTCCCGCTTTGTCCTTTGTCTCCACAGGCAACGCGGTTTTGCAGGCAGGGTTTACGCCGGTTTTCGTGGATGTGGATGTTGTTACCTTAAATATCATCCCGTCTAAAATCGAGGCGGCGATCACCGGTAATACCCGGGCGATTATGCCTGTGCACCTGATGGGTAAGCCTGCGGATATGGACGCGCTCAACGCGATTGCCAGGAAGCATAAGCTTTACGTTATTCCCGACGCGGCAGAGGCGCACGGCGCTGAATATAAGGGTAAGAACGTGGCTGTTGTGGGCGATATGGTCGCATACAGCCTTTACGTGGCGCATATCATCACTACTGGCGAGGGTGGAATTGTCACTACTTCCCGACCGGATTTCGCGGAAGTCTTAAGGTCATTAAGGAGCCACGGCAGGGCCTGCAAATGCGAGAGTTGTGTGCTTAATACTACCTCCAGTTATTGCGAGAAGAGGTTTAAATTCGGCAATAATGCCGATATCCGGTTTATGTTCGAACGAATTGGCTTTTCGGCTAAGATGAATGAGATGGAGGCAGCCATAGGTATCGGAAATATGGAGATCTTTGAAGAGATACTGAATAAGCGCAGGGAAAACCTCTACTATCTTATGGAGAAGTTTGATAAATTCCATCCTTACTTGGTAACGATTAAAAAAGAACCTTATGAAGAAATCGGGCCGCACGCCTTGCCGATCATTATTATGGGTAAACAAAAGTTCAACCGCAATCAATTGACCGCGCATTTGGAGAAAAACGGCATTGATACCCGGACACTGTTTTCTTCTATCCCTACGCAGTGCCCGGGATTTACTTTTTTACGACGTTATAAGCCCGGAGACTTCCCCAACGCCGAATATATCGGGAATAATGCTATCCATATCGGAGTGCACCAGGGTCTGGGCAGGAAAGAGTGCGATTATATTATCAATGTGATCGAGAAGTTTTTATCCAAGCATAAATGATGAAAGCAATTATTTTAGCCGGAGGAAAAGGGACGCGGCTGCGGCAGGTGGTCAAGGATTTGCCTAAGCCGATGGCAATGATATCAGGCAGGCCGTTTTTGGAATATTTGATATTGCAGCTTGCCAAGGCGGGCATTACCGATATAATCCTTTCCTTAGGTTATAAAAAGGAAGCGGTAAAATCCTATTTCGGCAGCGGTAAGCCGTGGAAGGTGAATATCGGCTATTGCGAAGAGAGAACGCCGCTGGGAACCGGCGGCGCGTTAAAGAAGGCGGCGGGCTTAATAAACAGGCGGGAATTTTTAGTAATGAACGGGGATTCCTGCCTGGATCTGGATTTTATGCGCCTCATCGCCTTTCACCGCAGGCATAAAGCAATCTGTTCCATAGCCCTGGCAACTGTTGCCGACACCAGCCGTTACGCCCGGATAGAAATTAACAGCAGAGGCGAGGTGGTCAGTCTCGCGGAAAAGAAATCCGGCGGCAGCGGTTTGATTAACGGCGGAGTGTACGTCTTTGACCGTGGGATTGTTGATTGCATCCCCGGCGGCAGGGTTTCTCTGGAGTATCAGGTTTTGCCCCGCCTGATCGGGCGGGGATTGCGCGCGATGGCGGTTAAGGGGTTCTTCATTGACATCGGCGTGCCGGAGGCTTTTTCCGGCTTGAATAACAAACCCCAAAGGCTGTTTAAAGCAGCGGGGATATAAGAGATGGTGCGTAAAACAAAATTAATTATCGCGGTATTCAGCGTTATATGTTTATCCTGTCTTGGCAGGGAGGCGTTTGCCGGGGTGCTGCTGGTTGAGGGCGATATCGATAGCTTCCATATCGTTGCGCAGACGAAATATTTGGGCAAAAAGCCGGTATTGTTATTTACAGGACAGCAGAACCTGAACGTAGAAGTCCTATTCAAGGTAAATAATTTTCTGTTTAAAGACAGCAGTTGGGAGGATTTAGCGCTGCGGCTGTCGCAGGCTGAGAGAATAGTGGCAGGCGAAGAAGCGAGGCTGAATATAAAAAGACCGGGTCGGTATGAGTTCTATTTTCTGTCGAAGGACCTTAGCCCGGACGACTTTGACTACGAAATAGAGGTAGACGGAAGAAAAATACCCTGTGTGGTGCCGTGCGATGAACTGACGCGGGGGCGCAAGTATGTTATGCTCGCTGACGTGGAGTTATCCCCGGGTCAACACAGGATAAAGGTTATAATCAAGGTTGCCGCGAAGGCACTCGAGAAAACCCCCTCAGAAACTATTCCCCAGCCTGACGTGCAGGTATACAGAAAAATCAGCCTGCTCTTGGTCAACCGGCAGGAAGCCGAGCAAATGAGGAAAGTGGTTTGGGGCAGGGTGAATAATCCCCGCACCGAGGTGGCCTATGCCTTTGAGGTAGATAAGGGAGAGTTCTGGGTAAAAGAGATAAACCCGAAGCGCGAGGGCTCGCAATATACGCTTAAGCTGATGCTTCTGCCAGCTGACGCAGACATAAAGACCAATGCTGAACAGAGCGCTCCCGTTCTTCCGGATAAGGGCGATATCCCGCTGGTGAAAATTGACAATCAGGATATCAACTTGAGGGACTTGGAAATAAAACAGGATAACGTTGAGCCGGCCAAAGGGAGGGTTGTGGTTAAAAGGCTCTTCCTGAAGGAGGGTGAACACCGGTATGAAAAGCTGGAAAACGGGACTTTCAGGATAGCTTGGTTAATTGTTGAGCCGATTGGCGAGCCAGCCGAGGATACGGCGAAGAACATCCCGCAGGTTACGTTCACGATGGTCAATCCCACGAAATATTTAGTTAAGGTAGAAAATGCCAAAGAGGCGTTTTGGCTGGTATTCAGCCAGATGTTTCACGAGGGATGGAGGCTGTACGCGCTGCCGGCGCCGGAAAATCCTTCCCGGTTTCCGTTAGCAGATTTGAAATTCTTATTTAAGGCGCCGCTGGAGGCGGGGCATTACCAGGTAAACGCTTATGCCAACGGCTGGTACGTTGAGCCGAAGAAGCTTAATCTAGGAGAGAATTTTATCCTGGTGATCTACTATTGGCCGCAGAGCTTCTTTTATTTAGGCTTTATATTTTCCGGCATCGGCTTAGCCGTAAGCCTGGTTTCGCTGGTGATAATAAAATGCAGAAAAAAATCTTTTTAATCCTGATCCTGGCTTTGTTTTCGTTCTCGGTATATCTTTTTCATTGCCTCGGCGTTGAATCCCGGACCGACCTGTTTTTACACCGGGAACGGATAGCCGTTGACTCCGCGGGGAAAATCCTTATCCATTACGACCTGGCACATAGAGAGCCGCTCTTATTAAAGATAAAATCTTCCGTAGAGCTTCCCTTATCGGAGGCTTATTTCAACGATAACCTGCTTGAGCCGCAAAGAGCGTCCCTGCGCGGCATTACCTACAGTTATTATCTTGGCGTTCCCGCGAAATTCGTCGAGCCGGGGCAGAACAAGGTGGAAATAACTATGCGCGGGCAGTCGGAGCTTCCCGTAGACGTAAGGCTGTCCAATTACGTAAAAAAGTCTTCGGATGACCTGACGTTCCTTTTTCCGGATTCCCGCATCTTTTACGCTAAGAAGACCGCCCACACCGTCCTGTTTGCGATATTCGGTTTCGTGTTCCTTGTCTTTATCTGTATGACCCTGGCAGCTTCCGCTAACTTGGCCGCGGGATTGGTGTACCGCTATATTTTTTATTCGTTTATTCCGGCGAACGCGCTGATGGCCTTACTGCATTATTATCCTCCCCACATGGGCTTGAGGGCGGCTTTGACCGAAGGCTATTTTGCGGTCATTGAGATTTTTATCTTTCTATTATCCGCGGGAATAATCTTTGCCCGGCACATCTCAAGATTGAAGGTGCCCCGCTTTGAATTTTATAAATACAGGCTGCCAGGTTCTCGTGGTTTATCCGGCATTCTATTGCCTGGAACCCTGCCGATGGTCAGAGTGGTTTCTACTTATCTGCCGCAGCTGGGGTTCGTGGTCTGGTTTAAGAATATCAGCCTGTCCGATAAAATAATCGTCGCTTTCATCGCCTTATTGCTCTTCTGCGCGGTTTTATTGATTTTAAGCGCGGAGCCGGCAGCCGAACATGTGGCCAATTTTGCCTTCTTATTACTTGCAGTGGGGGTGGCGTTTAAGCTGGTCGCCGTATTGAGGCAGTATAAGAAAAGAAAATGAAAAAACATTTAGGCTTCTTTTTGATTTTTTTTCTCCTCCTGGCCGTGGTCACCTTCCCGTTAATATTCAAGATAACCACCCATATTCCCGGTTTCTTTTCCACGGTGGAGCCATTTACGGATCTGGCGGACAGCTGGCGTGTGAAATTTTCCTGGCAAAATTCACTTCCCCTAAGCCGCAGCTCTCTGGTGGGGTATCCTTTTTGCACCTATTTCTTTTCCGCAGGGTTTGTTTCTTATCTTTGGCTTGGCCTTTTCTACGGTTTGAGCATATTCACAACACCGGTGGTCACTTTTAACCTGCAGGTCTTTCTCAACTTTTTCTTAAGCGCGGCGTTTACTTATTTGCTGGTTTTCCACCTTACCGGCAGCCGGCCGGCTGCCTTTTTCAGCGGTATGATTTTTGCATTCTGTCCTTACCAGTTCGCGATAACCTGGCAATACATCCGGCTGAGTTATAACCAATGGATCCCCCTGGCATTATATGCCGCGGTCTTAATGAAGGAAAGGCCTTCAAGGAGGCGCGGGGTCTTGTTTTTTTTAAGCCTGCTCTTTCTTTTTAGTTTTGATTATTCAATCATGTATCTGGGCATGGTCGCGCTGCTTGTATTTTTTGTTTATCTGTCAGTTTATCATTGGAGATTAAAACTGTTCAAAGACAGATCGCTTATTATTCCAGACTTGAAATATTTAAAAACGGCAGCCCTGCTTGTATTGATAGTCTTTGTTTTGTTGGCAGGCCAATTTATCCCTATAATTAAAAATAGATTTATAGTTTTTCCGGAATCGTTTGCCTCTGCTCATAATCCTTACCACCGGCCGTTTGAGGATTTATTTAAACAATCCGCAAGGCCGTTAAGCTATCTTTTGCCGTCACCCGCGCATCCTCTTTTTGGAAAATTTACTCAGAGATTGGTCGGTTCAACATTCTACGGAAACAGCTTTATCGACCATTCCCTTTATTTGGGGCTGGTTCCTTTGATTTTAGCTCTTACTGCCTGCCTAAAGTGGAAAAAGAGGAGGAGGGAGCGGCTTGAGCAAGAAGCTGTAATGTCGGATAATGCAGACTTTTATATCGGTTTTTTCATTTTTTTAGGAATTTTTGCATGGTTGTTTTCCCAGCCTCCCTGGTGGCGGTTCGGGCAGTTAAAAATCTATATGCCTTCCTTTTTCATGTATAAGCTTCTGCCGATGTTCAGGGCATACTGCCGGTTTGGGATTGTCTTAATGCTGTCAGTGGCGGTTCTCGCCGGTTTTGGATTAAGATTTATTTTAGATAAATTCAGAGGGCGCAGGCCAAAAGTCGCTTTGGCTCTTTTTTTCTCTGGTTTGGTTTTATTTGAGTTCTGGAACTGGCCGCCTTATAAGGTGATTGACGTCTCCCGCGTTCCAGAGGTTTATTATTGGCTTAAACAACAAGGGGGTGATTTTGCGATTGCCGAGTATCCCCTGGATTCCGATTCGCCCAACGGGCTTTACAGGTTTTATCAAACCGAACATGAAAAGAAGATTATAAACGGAAGCATCCCGGGAACCCGCGCCAACCGTATCGCTAAGGCCATCACAAAGTTATCCGAATTGCGCACCGCTCAGGTTTTAAGTTGGTTAGGCGTTAGGTATGTTATTGTCCATAGGGATGATTATTTAAATACCGAATTGATTGAAGACCGGGATGAATTAAATACGATTAATCATAACCCCGGCCTTAAGTTTTTAAAGAGCTTTTCCAGTCAGAGGTGTGGTCCGGCAGAAATGATCCGTACACAGGAGGCCGGGCCGATTGATGTTTATAAAGTATCAGCCGGAGCACTTGACCCGAAGATAGAATAATTTTTCGGAATAACCAAGGGGAGGAAAATGTTTTGGACGATAGTCGGCTCATTAGCCGCATGCTTAACCATGCTTTCTTTTATTCCCCAAATTATCAAGATAATGAAGACGAAGTCCGCCCGGGACGTAAGCCTGGTTACTCTACTGCAGCTTACGCTGGGTGTTTGTTTATGGATCGCCTACGGGATATACCGCAAGGACGCGATCATAATTACCGCTAACAGCGTTACGCTGGTAACCCTGGTTATATTATTAACCTTTTACGCAATGTACGGGAGGAGAAAAAATGAAAAAGGCGTTTATTACCGGGATTGACGGACAAGACGGTTCATATCTGGCGGAGTTCCTTCTAAATAAGGGTTATGAGATCCACGGGATGATCCGGCGGGTAGCGTTAGAAGACCCTGAGCGGCATCTCTGGAGAATAAAGCATATCCAGGATAAATTGATTTTGCATCCCGGTTCACTGGAAAGCTATGCCAGCATATTTGATATCATTGAAGAGGTAAAACCCGATGAATGTTACCATTTGGCTGCCCAGAGCTTCGTAAGTTATTCTTTTGAGGACGCGTTTTCCACGATTAATACCAATATTAACGGGACTCACTTCGTCCTCTCGGCGATAGAGCATAAAGCGCCCAAGTGCAGGTTTTATTTCGCCGCCTCCAGCGAGATGTTCGGGCATGCCAAGGATACGCCGCAGAATGAAGATACGCCGTTTCACCCCCGTTCTCCATACGGTATATCCAAGGTCGCGGGATTCTTCCTCACCCAAAACTACCGCGAGGCTTACAACCTGTTTGCCTGTAACGGGATTTGCTTTAATCACGAGTCGCCGAGAAGGGGATATGAATTCGTAACGCGCAAAATCAGCAACACGGTCGCGAGGATTAAATTAAATATTGCCGAAAGATTGAAGTTGGGAAATCTTGAGCCGAGGCGGGATTGGGGTTTTTCCGGAGATTACATTGAGGCAATGTGGCTGATGTTGCAACAGGATAAGCCTGACGATTACGTAATCGCCACCAATGAGACGCATTCCGTCCAGGAATTTGTGGAGTTGGCATTTGGACACCTGGGTTTAAACTGGCGGGAATACGTTGATACGGATGAGAAATTGTTCCGGCCGGCAGAGGTTATTTTATTAAAAGGCGACTACAGCAAGGCCAGGAAGAAGTTAGGCTGGCAGCCCAAGGTAAGATTTGAAAAACTGGTAAAAATGATGGTTGACGCTGATTTGGAGATGACCGCCGCTGGCAAAGGTTAGTCTGCGGCGCGAAACTAACATAACCGTTGTATTCTATCAACATATATGTTAAATTATTAAAATTGTATTTTATATTTTTGGCCGGAGTCCCATAGAATTCAATTATGCGTAACATAACATTCAGGAAGTCAATAGGTTTGGTTCTTGCTGCCTTTTTTCTTGCTTGCCTGGCAGCCATTTTGATCCAATTAAACGCAGCCAGACCGGTTTCTATTATTAAGGCACTTAATTTACAGCGCGGATTATCGCAACCTCCTAAGAGCATTACTTTTAATGCGAATTTCTTTGGCTGCCTCACCCTCGCTGAAGCAGAATTAAGATATGGGCAAGAAGAGCCGTATCAGGGGAAAACGGCTTATCATCTAGAGGCCGAGGCAAGAACTATAAAGTTGATTTCCCGGCTGTATCAAGTTCAGGTGAAAGTAGATTCGCTCATTGATAAAAATAAGCTGCATTCGCTTAGATTCACGCAGATATTAGTTGCCACGGATAAGCCGCAAGATGAAAGAATTGTTTTTTACGACCAAGAGAATAATATTATGGAATTACGCGGAGTGCAACGGAATATTCTGCCCGATACTCAGGATCCTCTTTCCGCGATGTATTATCTCCAGAACCAGGATTTAGTATTAGGAAAGGAATTTGACATAAACGTAAATACCAATCAGAAGAATTATCGGCTTTATATGAAGGTGATAAGGAGGGAGGAGTATAACATCGGTGCCAGGAAGGTCGGGGCTTGGGTTTTGCAAGGCGATATCAAAAGGCGCGATAAGAGCCCCAGGCACAGCTCGGTCCTTACCTTTTGGGTTTTAGACGGCCCGTATAAAGTTCCCTTTTTGGTTAAAGTAACAACCAGCGTCGGTCCGATTACCGCGCGCCTGATTAAAATCCAATAGGGCGGGCGGTTTAGCATAGAGAAATAAGCAAAAGTTATGAATATTTTAGGCATTTCCTGTTTCTATCATGACAGCGCGGCAGCGCTGGTGCGCGACGGAGAAATCGTCTGCGCGGCCCAGGAGGAGCGCTTTACCCGTAAGAAGCACGATTTTAATTTTCCCGCTAATTCGATAAGCTGGTGCTTAAAGAGCAGCGGCATTGACCCCGCGCATCTGGGCCTGGTTGCGTTCTATGACAAGCCGTTTATCAAGTTTGAGCGGATTTTGGAAACCGCGCTCAGCTACGCACCCACGGGTATAAGGCAGTTTATCCAGGCCATGCCTTTGTGGCTAAAGCAGAAACTCTGGATTCCCGAGCTAATCCGCAGGGAATTAAATTACCAGGGCAAGATTTTGTTTGCCGAGCATCACGCCTCGCACGCGGCGAGCGCATTTTATCCTTCCCCGTTTAAAGAGGCGGCTTTTTTGACCATTGACGGAGTGGGCGAGTGGGATACGGCGAGTTTCGGAGTCGGCAAGGACGCTGACCTGGAAATTATGCAGACATTGAGGTTCCCCCATTCCCTGGGGTTATTGTATTCCACGTTTACATATTATGCCGGTTTTAAGGTCAATTCCGGGGAGTATAAATTAATGGGCCTGGCTCCTTACGGAGAGCCCAAATATGCGGATTTAATATTAGAGCGCCTGGTGGACCTTAAAGAAGACGGCTCTTTCAAATTGAATATGAGCTATTTCGGGTTTTGTAACGGCCTGAAGATGACTAACCATAGGTTTGAAACGTTATTCGCAGGCCCGGCGAGAAAGCCTGAATCCCGGATAACCCGGAAGGAAATGGATATCGCCGCTTCCATTCAGAGCGTGACTGAAGAGATTATGTTGAGGATGGCGCGCCATGTGCATAAGACAACCGGTAAGCTTAAGCTTTGCCTTGCCGGCGGGGTCGCCTTAAACTGCGTAGGCAACGGCCGCATCCTGCGCGAAGGGCCGTTCGAGGATATCTGGATACAGCCAGCAAGCGGAGACGCCGGCGGAGCCCTGGGAGCAGCGCTTTTAGCCTGGCATAAATACCTGGGTAATCCGCGCAGTGCCGATGACAGAAATGATAAGCAAAAGGCTTCCCTTTTGGGGCCGTCTTACAGCGATGACTATATAGAAGATTTTTTAAAACAAGAGGAGGCACCCCATAAGAAGCTGTTGTTGTTGGAGATTCCCGGCATAGTCGCGGATTTAATAATTCAGGGCAATGTTATTGGCTGGTTTCAGGGTAATCTGGAATTCGGGCCAAGGGCCTTAGGCGCAAGAAGCATCATCGCGGACGCGCGCTCTCTGGAAATGCAGTCCAAGATGAATTTAAAGATTAAGTTCCGGGAATCATTCCGGCCGTTCGCGCCCACGGTATTAAGGGAGATGGTAAGCGACTGGTTCGATATTGACCGGGAAAGCCCCTACATGCTTCTGGTTGCCGCGGTCAGGCAGGATAAGCGAACGCCGTTAAACGACGGCGAAGGCAGGCTGAAGGGGTTTGAGAAATTGAAGGTGATACGTTCGCGGGTTCCCGCAGTAACCCACGTTGACTACTCGGCCAGGATTCAGACCGTAGCCAGGCAGGACAACCCTTTATATTATGATACCATAGACAGTTTCTATAAAAAAACCGGCACTCCGGTAATAATCAATACTTCTTTCAACGTCAGGGGGGAGCCGCTGGTCTTAAGCCCGCAGGACGCCTTTCAATGTTTTATGCGCACGGAAATAGATTACCTGATGGTCGGCAGTTTCTTACTGGATAAGAAAGAACAAAAAACGGTGAAAAAAGACACCCGCTGGCAGGAAACGTTTGAATTGGACTAACCATATGGAAAAATTGAATACCGACAAATACAGCCTTAAGAAATTCGGCGTTTCTATGGGGGTTGCCTTTTTCGTGATAGCGCTGATTGTTTACGCCCGGCATAAACACAGCACGGCACCCTGGATTTTACTCTCCGGGATATTCTTCGCATCGGCGATTATCCGGCCGCGTATCCTAAAACCGGTATATATCTTCTGGATGGGGTTAGCGTTTGTTTTGGGCTGGATTAATACCCGGCTGATTTTATCGGCTATATTTTATCTGGTGTTAACTCCCATTGGCCTGGTAATTAGACTGTTGGGAAAAGACTTGCTGGATAGGAAGATGGACTTCAAAGCGGCTTCTTACTGGAAAGATAAGGAAAGCGGCGCGTTTAAGCCGGCGGATTACGAAAGACAGTTCTAGAAGAGGATGGAGACGATGAGCAAGCTTTCCATATTAAAGGAATTCTGGGATTTTTTGAGGGTAAGGAAGAAATGGTGGCTGGCGCCGATAATTATCGTCCTTTTGCTGCTGGGAGTTTTAATATTTTTTGCCCAGACCAGCGCGGTGGCCCCTTTTATCTATACGCTGTTCTAAAGTTGGCTAAAAATAAGCTAATCATCGGGTAGATGCCTTATGTCAAAGATAATATTAACCAGGCCGAATTACAATTCGCATTTAATTACGCCGCCCTTAGGGTTAGGTTACCTGGCGGCTTATCTAAAAAGCCGCGGCCATGACGTTAAGCTAATCGACGGCCTGAACCTGGAAATTGACAACAGCCAGATTGCCGCCCGCTGCGCCGATAGCGATATCGTGGGCATCTATTGCCTGAGTGCTTATTTTCCCCAGGTAAAGGATTTATCCCGCAGGTTAAAGGCGATAAATAAAACCGTGGCCATCGGAGGCCCCCATGCCAGCGTCCTGCCGGAATTGACCCTTAAGGAAACCGGGGCGGACTTTGCGGTTATCGGCGAGGGGGAAATAACCTTAAGTGAATTGGTAGATGCCTTGGCTAAGAAACAGCGGACCGATTTAATCCCCGGGGTATTTTCCGCCGGGAGCACTCAATTTATAAAAAGAGCTTTTATCCGTGACCTGGATACTTTGCCGTTTCCCGACTGGGAACAGATGGACCCCAGAGCTTACAAAAAGGCCCCACACGGAGGCCTGGTTAAGCGCTTCCCGGTTGCACCCGTAACTACGACCCGCGGCTGTCCTTACGAGTGCACGTTTTGCGCCAGCCCTAGGTTGTGGGAAAGGACGATAAGGTATAGAAGCCCGGAGAATATCGTCAGCGAGATATCTTATCTGGTTAAAAATTTCGCGGTCAAGGAAATCCACTTTGAAGACGATAACTTGACCCTCAAGAAGGAGCATATAGAGGAGATTTGCAATCTGTTAATAGAGAAAAAACTGGATATCTGCTGGGCAGCGCCCAACGGCATCAGGGTAGATACGGTAACCGAAGAGACCCTGGACCTGATGAAAAAAAGCGGCTGTTACTTCCTGGCCTTCGGTATAGAATCGGGTAACCAGGAGATATTGCGCAATGCAAAGAAGAAGACTCAGCTTAAGACTATCGAGAACGCGGTGCGCATGGCGAGCAGGAAGGGAATAATCACGCAGGGGTTTTTTATCTTTGGGCTTCCCGGCGAGACAAAAAAAACAGTCAGGGAGTCAATAGATTTTGCCAAGCGCATCGGGTTGGATAAGGCGCAGTTTTTATTGCTCGACGTTTTTCCGGGCTCTCAATTATGGGACGATTTAAGCGGCGAGTTCACCGTCGACTGGAACAGGCACAGCTATCAGGAGACTACCTGGATACCGCAGACGATTTCCCGGGAGGAATTAGCACAGGCTCAACCGAAGGCATTCCGGGAATTTTTCTTAAGGCCAAGGCCGCTTTTGTTCCTTTTAAGGTATTTTAAGTTCAGCCAATTGCCTTTTATTTTTAAGCGCGTAAGAGATTTTAAAATGTTTTCGTTACCTAAATTTAGGGAAAGGGGCCACTAATGGAAAAGAATAAGAAAATTATAATTTTGGGGGCAGGCCCCTGCGGCCTGACCACGGCATGGAAGTTATCTCAAGCCGGTTATTCCGTTGAGGTAGTAGAAGCAGAGGCGCAGGTCGGCGGTTTATGCCGGACGATCAGGAAAGAGGGTTTTTGTTTTGATTTGGGCGGGCACAGGTTAATCACCAAGGATACCCAGATTCAAAAAGAGATAGAGGGGCTTTTAGGTGACGAGCTTCTTGTCCAGCCGCGCAAAAGCGTTATCCGGCTAAAGGGCGAATATTTCCGGTACCCCTTAGACATTAAAGACATAGTTACAAAATTGAATCCCCTGTTTACCTTCCGGGCCTTTATTGACTATTCGCTTACTTCGTTACTTCAGAAACTGTTCCCCCGGCCGGATTCTTCCTTCGAGAGCTGGGTAATAAACCGTTTCGGGACTACTCTTTATGATATGTATTTTGGCCCCTATTCCAAAAAACTTTGGGGCATACCACCGAATATGATTTCCAGCGCCTGGGCGGACCAGAGGATATCCCTGATCAGCCTCTGGGACGTATTGGCCAGGCTGCTGGGCAAGAAAAAGAACGAGCCCAAGACCTATGCCGGAAGGTTTTATTATCCTAAAAGGGGCATCGGCCAGATCTGCGAAAAAATGGCGGAGATAGTTACGAAAAACGCAGGTAAGATTCACCTGAATACCCGCGTGCAGTATATCGCGGTTAGTGACAGCAAGGTAACGGAGGTATCCTGTCTCAAGGGTGGGCAAGAGATGAAGATAAAGGGGGATTATTTCATTTCTACCGTCGCCCTCCCCGATTTCATCAGAGCGCTCAGGCCGCGCGTGGATGAGAAAATATACACGATCGCCGATAAAATGGATTTCCGCAGCATCCGTTTCCTGTTTTTATTTATCGACAAGCCGAGGATTACGGATAACACCTGGATCTATATCCCGGAAAAAAGATTCGCCTTCTTCAGGATCCAGGAAATAGGCAACTGGTCGCCGTTTGCGGTTCCTGACGGTAAAACCGGCCTTACCCTGGAGGTTGCCTGCAATGAAGACGACGAAATCTGGAACGCCGATATAGACTATCTATACTCTAGCTGCCTGGAAAGCCTGGAAGAGCTTAAATTACTTGACGATCAAGGCCTGGTCTCGGGGTATTTTGACTTAAAAGTCAAACACTGTTACCCGATGTATACACTGGATTATTTTTATAAGACTAATGCCCTCTTAAGTTTTGTTTCCCAATTTACCAACGCCGTTTCCATCGGCAGGCAGGGGCTTTACCGGTATAATAACATCGACCATTCCATCAAGATGGGGCTTTTGGCAGCCCGGCATATTACTGAAGACCTCTCTAAGGAGGAAATCTTCAAGGTGGCGACAGAGAAGAAGATATTTGACTGGCAGGACCCCGGCAGATAGGTTATAAGAAGGAGAAAGATAGATATGAGAATGAGCGTTATTAGTCCGAACTTGAGCGGTTGTTGTTCAATACTGGATATCGGCGTTACCTGCCTGGCTACATATCTTAACCAGCGCACTCAGCATAAAGCGAACATCCTGGACTATACCTTTAAGACCAGATATTGGAAGGAATATCTTAAGGCAGAGCTGGATAAATTTAAGCCGGATGTCATCGGCATTACCACTACGTCTTTATTCATGAGGTATGTGCGGATGACTATTGAGGAAATAAGGAAGGAATACAGCCAAAGCGTGCCGATAGTCTTAGGCGGTTACCATACCACCCTTAATCCCGATTCGGCGATTGGCGAATCGGGTGTAGATGCCATCGTTCACGGAGAAGGCGAGTTCATCATTACGGATTATCTGGACGCGTTGTCCAAAGGACAGCCTCTGGATGGCATCACCGGGCTCTGGTATAAAAAGGACGGCAAGGTTTACAAGAACCCCAAGCGGGGCTGGATAGAGGATATCGACAGCCTGCCTATACCCGATTACGACCTCTGGGAAGATATTGATAAATATTTCTATTTTATCAGCCAACTCTGGTTTATGGGTACGCGCGGCTGCCCCTTCAAGTGCACCAATTGTTCGGAAGAGCCGATGAGCCGGGCACTGCCGGGTAAGCGCTTCCGGATAAGGGATCCGCGCGGATACGTCCAGGAGATAAAACACCAGTGGTCTAAGTATAAACACCGCGGTTTTCGCATGGCCCATCCTTTTGACGCCGTATTTACCTCCAACCTTAACTGGGTAAAGGAATTTTGCGACGAGTATAAAAAACAGGGGCTGGCAGCAAAGCTTCCCTTTTCGGTGTTTACTCATGGCGCGACTTCCCAGGAGGAAAAGGTGAAGGCGCTTGCCGAGGCAGGATGCAGGGAGGTACGCATCGGGATCGAGTCAGGCAACGAGCGGGTAAGAAACGAAGTCTACGGAAAGCACGCCACTAACGCGCAGCTTCGGGAATCCTTTAAATTTTTCCGCATGTACGGAATAAATACCATTGCCTATAACATGCTCGGCGGGCCCACGGAAACCAAGGAGATGCTTTGGGAGACTTACCGTTTCAATAAGGAATTAGACCCCAATAAGCCGATTTTCTTTATTTTCCGGCCCTTACCCGGCACGGACATCATTAACATGGTAGACGGCCTGGGGGAGGAAATAGACGCCGCGGCGATGTCACACGAAATCGACACCTTGCACTGGGGCGCGGCTTTAAAATCAAATAAGCGCAGCGAAAGTTTCGTGGAATATTTCCAGCTGCGTTGTTTTGCCTATTTCGTCTCCCGCAGGATCTGGCGGCTGGTAAAGAAGCAGAAACTGCGCTTCTTCATCAACATGGCCAGGTATATGTACCGGGCCAGGAAACTAAACCTGGACATGCGCATCGCCTTTGCCTACTTCCTGGCCAGCTGCGGGGATAGCCTGTTTTTATAAGACCTTAAACTATGACCAAAGCGGTTATAACCGGATTTGCCTGTTTTTTGCTCTTCATCGTCTTTCATATCCTGCTCTTCCACAATTTTAACATCCGGCGGCGTTTTTACGCGATGGCCAGGTTGTTTTTTATCATGCTTTTGGCATACGCCGCGGCGTTTTTCCTCGTTACCGAAGAGCATGTTCAGAGGCTTATCCAGCCGTTTTTGTCCTTGACCCTGGTCGGTTTTTTAAACGGCGCTTTCTTGCACTACTTTTTCTTTCATTTTTATTTGCATTTTATTCAGATTGTCGACCGTTCTCCTTGCACGAGAATACTGGTGGAAATTGAGTCTTCGCCGGAACGCCGGCTTACCCTTGAAGAGCTAAAACAGCGATACAGTATTGATGCGAAAATTGCCCATGAATTAGACGATATGGTGATTATGGGCCGCCTGGAAAAGAAGGGCAATTCTTACGTCAATACCCGGAAGGGGCGTTTGCATTACCGGGTTTTCAGGTACCTAAGGGAATTCCTGCGTTTAGAGAAGAATTGACCTTTGATTATTAGGTTTAATTAAAATGATAGTAAAAGGAATAATCCTGGCTTCGTTTTGCTCTGTTGCTTCACTGCTTATGCATCTGGCAGTATCCTGTTTCCGGAAGGGCCGGGCAGGGAGCGAGCCGGTGATTTTCGAATTGGGGCGGCAGATAAGGTTATCGGCGGCAATCTGGGCCGTTGCGTTTATGGTTTATTCGCTGTTTTACTTTCTGCCCTTACCCGGAATTGACGCTCTTGCCAGCCGGTCGGCTTCGCTAATCCCCGGAACCGGTTTTATCTACGGTATGGTATTGTATATTTTTCTTTGCTTCCTTTACTTGACTTTCTATTATTTCATAAACCGTTCGGTATCGGCTACTATCCTGGAGATTGTCGATGAATCTGCGCAGGGGCAACTATCCCTTGAAGAAATAAAAGCAGTATACAGCGTCGAAAAGAAATACCAGGCGGAGTTAAAAGGCATGCTGGAAGGAGGATTCATCGTTGAGGGCTCCGGTTATTACCGCGCGACCCTAAAAGGCCGCCTGTTCGCGGCAATAGCAAAATTTACCAAGGCGTATCTGAAGTTAGGGCCGGGAGGCTAAACTTGGAAACACGCACTAAAATATTAATGCTTAAGGCCGCAGTGACTAAAAAAGTTCCCGTCTATGTCCAGTTTGCGGTGAGTAACAAGTGTAATCTCAGGTGTTCGATGTGTAATGCTTTGGATTCCAGGAAGCATGAGCGGGAGCTGGGCCTCTCCGAAATAGGGCGGCTTGCGGATATCCTTAAAGAACTGAACGTGGCAATATTAATTCTTACCGGAGGCGAGCCGCTGATCAGGGCTGACCTTGCGGAGATTGTCGGATTGTTTACCGAGAGAGGAATTGAGGTCCGCATGCAGACAAACGCCATCTTAGCCAGCGAAGAGAAGATAGAGGGTTTAATCCGGGCGGGCCTGAAGGAAGTAACTATTTCCCTGGATTCCCTTGACCCGGAAAGATACGACGCGATAACCGGTGTGGCCGGTTCCTGGCATAAGATAATCAGGGGGATCGCTTTATTTTCCCGCTATCTGCCCAAGAAAGGAAACATGTCGGGAATAAACGCGGTGGTCTCCCGCAGGAATATGGAAGAAATCCCCGTGATCATTGAGTTTGTGACGAGAATCGGATTCTATTGTTCTCTTATTCCCGTGCATGTATCGGATGCTGAAGATGAATTCATTGTCAGGAAGAAATCGCCGGGTTTTGACTTCAAACCGGAAGAATACGCCGGTGTTGACAAGTTATATGAAACAATTATCACTATGAAGAGGAAGGGTTTTAAAGTGCATAATTCCTATAGGTTCCTCAGGGAGAGCCGGGAGTTCCTGAAAGGTAATAAGGTTAACTGGCGCTGCGCAAGCCCCTTTCTTTATTTTTCCATAAGCCCCGGCGGCAATTTCCTGCCTTGCGTGGATATTTCTACTTCCATATCGATGCTGGAGGGCAATTTTATTGAAAGGTTTCGTGGGCAAGAATTCATAAAATCCGTCAGGGAAAGGGTTAAAAAATGCCGCGGCTGTATGTATGCCTGCTACCCGGAGGTAAGTTTTTTTTGTTATGACCCGCGGGTCTTCATGGAGAGGTTAACCCAGGGCCTGATGATTTTTAGCTCCGAAAGGAAGGCCTTTACATACGAAGAACTGCTGGCGATTATCGAAGAGATAAAGCAGAAATATGCCGGTTAAGCCGTTAAAGACGCGATGTCGGTTTTTATTTTAAGTAACAAGACTTTGTTAAAATCAGTAGAATAGACAACTTTTTCTAAAACGTTTTGATTCGATACACGAAAAGTAATCATCATAAAGCAAACTGTTCTTTGACAAGCAGGTATAGGAGGAAAAGAGGATAAGCTTAAAGAGAGCTTGTTTATACTCATTAAAGCTAGAAGGGTTATAAGATAAAATTTTGAGTAAACATGCATTTTGCTTAATGCAGTAAACCAAGCTCCAAACCAAAATACACAGCATCCAGTAACGCATAATCTTCTCTTGGTGCCGCACCTGGTAGTGGCCAAAGCAGAAGGTATCTTTTAGCTCTTGGAACACCCGCTCAATACCCCCAGCGTTGTATATAAAGACCTACTGCTTTTTTATAAGACATCCCCCTTTACTAAAACCGGTTGTTCTTTGACTGCTTAATAGTCTGATTCTTTGCTTGTTGAGGTCTTGATAATTCCATTTGGAATCAGCAAGGAAATACTGAAGTTTTTCGTAGTCCAAATCAAGGGTTTTAGCCAGTGAAGATAAGTTAACCCGCTTGTATTCATTGATAAGCGCATAGGCAAATAACCTAAAAACAGTAAACTACTTCTTTGAAAATAATTGTTTGAAATTATCACAGAACTTATTTATAATGCTGATAGTTGCAAGAAAATTATTCATCCCTCAATCCTCCTGTAGAATTTTTAATTCTCCACAACCTGCTATTTTACAGAAAGTTGCGGGATTAAGTCAACTAAAAAGTTAACCTAAGGCATTGAAATTACGTAAGTTATGATTTCGCATAATTTACAACATTACTAACATTTTTTTTTGAATTTTAACAGAGTACTATGTCTAATAAGAGAGTTTATCTAATATCCGGAGCTAAAGGTTTTGTCGGTTCATGTTTACTCAGGAGATTAATCAATAATAATGAAGAGGTTCATATCATTCTAAGAGAAAAAAAGAACTTGTGGCGTATCGAAGATATTTTGGATAGACTAACACCGCATATATCTGACTTAACGGATTTAGGTGAATTACAAAAAATTATTTACAAGATAAGGCCGACTGTCATATATCATTTAGCTACATTTGGTGCTTATTCTTATCAGGACGATTCGGATAAAATTATAAAAACAAATATACTTGGTTCATGGAATTTACTAAAGGTCACTTCTCAGATAGATTATGAACTTTTTGTAAATACCGGTACTTCTTCAGAATACGGATTCAAAGAAACACCAATGAAAGAAACCGATCTGCTGAAACCGGCAAGTTATTATGCAGTCACAAAATGCTCACAGACATTATTATGTTCCTATATTGCCAAGAGAGATAAAAAGCCAATTGTCACATTAAGACCATTTTCTGTATACGGTCCTTACGAAGGACCAACTAGGCTTATCCCAAAATTAATGAGGTCTCTATACCTTAAGCAAAAAATAAATTTAGTTTCACCAGAGATTTCTCATGACCAGATATATGTTGATGATGTAGTCGATGCTTATTTACTTATCGATAAGCTAAAGAATTATAGTGGAGAGATTTTTAATATAGGAACAGGCATCCAGTCAACTGTTAAAGAAGTTGTCGAAACAGCCGTAAAAGTTACAGGCAGGACAACCGATTTTAGATGGGGAGAAATGAAACAGGGGGCTTGGGATACAAAAAATTGGGTAGCTGATATTTCTAAAGCCGAGAAACTGCTTAATTGGAGACCTAAGGTCGATTTAAAGAAAGGTCTGTTGTTAACATGGGAATGGTTTCAATTAAATCACCATTTTTATAGAGATAGTTGTTAAGGAGGCCCTATTCATGAAATTGGTTGATACAAAGTGCCCTATTTGTGATTCTACTGAAAATTATACCGTACTCCATAAAAATAATTTTAGCGAGTTCGATTTTAATGCCAATACTTTTTCTGCTAGAAGAATACCGGATTGTATCCATTATCAGATGGTCAGGTGCAATAATGATAATCTCGTAAGAGCTAATCCTATGCTTGAGCAAGTCGATTTGGATATTCTGTACAGAAATAGCAAGCTAACATACGAAGAGGAAATCAATAACTTAACCATATCATATCTGGATTCGCTTAAAGATATTTTGCGTATTCTCCCAGAAAACGCAAAAATTTTAGAAATAGGATGTGGAAACGGTTTTATGTTAAAAGCATTCTTTGATCTTGGATACAAAGAAGTCTTCGGAATAGAGCCGAGTATAGATGCTATTCAGAAAGCCGATAAGGATATCATCAAAAATATAATAGCAGATGTTTTACGACCAGGCATATTTAAACAAAATGAATTTGATTTTATTTTTTCCTTTCAGACTTTCGATCACATACGAGATCCAATTTTTTTTCTAAGCATATGTTATGATTTTCTGATTCCCGGAGGGTTTATACTTGCTTTTACTCATGATGTAGAAAGTTTATCGGCAAAATTTCTTAAAGATAA
>Ga0315279_10002944_pt1 | contig 24579 bp, 27 predicted proteins | sample YL17G06_20_MG_FD_203694 | JGI IMG/M metagenome (GOLD analysis project Ga0315279, IMG submission 203694) | Sediment microbial communities from Yellowstone Lake, YNP, Wyoming, USA - YL17G06_20 | ecosystem: Environmental > Aquatic > Freshwater > Lake > Sediment | place: USA: Wyoming | collected...
TATAACCTTGACAGTCGGCACTGATCCTACAATAGATAACAACGAGAGATCTTCCTTTCACACGACCAACAACCACTTACGCGATGTGCTCAATGTCAACAGAAAAGGTGGCCAAAGGAGTTACATTATTGACGCGCGCCTTCAACAAGTATTATAGTAAGAATGTTCTTACTTATTCATGATGAGAGTTGCGGGCAGCGACCACCAGAGTTTCTTCGAAAGGTCAAGTTGTGATTCCTGAGAATGTGAGAAAAGCAGCCGGGGTGCATGAGGGAGAGAATTTGCTCGTTGTTGCAATAGGGGATACAATAGTCATGAAGAAACTCTCCGCCGTGACTTTCGAGGAAGTGGCCAAACCTATCTGGCGAACCGTGAGAGCAATGGGACTTTCAGGAGAAGAACTCAACGAACTCATCGAAGAAGCAAAGACCCAAGCTCGTTCTGGACACTAACGTCTGGGTTTCAGCTTTCTTAGCCAAAGGCCCGCCGTCAAGAGTCGTTCAAATGGCGGAGGACAAACTTGTTCATGTCTTCGCATCTCTCGACATTCTGCAGGAAATCAACCGCGTCTTGGCATACGACAAGATAGTTGGAATCCTAAGGCGAAGTCAGACTGTACCGAGCTCCATCATGGTCACGATCGTTAGCCTATGCTCGGTCATAGATGTGAAAGCCAAGATCCACATAATACGGGAGGATCCCTCGGACAATAGCGTACTTGCCTGTGCCAAGGAAGCGGGTGCGCATTTCATAGTTACAGGCGACCGCCATCTCCTCCAACTGGGACAGCACAGAAAGGCCATGATACTCACACCGTCCAAGTTCCTTGAGACCCAAAAGGCCACTGAAGAGGAAATGAGAAAAGCTGCTCAAGGGATTGACAGGCTTCGGTCTTCGGACAGGAGACGCGGCTGGAGTGGAGCTAAGGAGATACGAAGATGGCGGGACGAAAAAACTATGTTATATTGTCCCCTGAACACGAAGCTCGGAGAATCTTTGCATGGGTCTGAGTAAGTTGGGTTGGAGCACTGCTTGCTGTATATCGTTGGGCCATAGAACCGATTACGGTTGTAACGCCAAGCTTGATTTGGTTTTTTTGCTTGTCGCAATTCTTGCAGCGATTCCATATGACATGGCAAATGCTATGAGTGCACAGTCTACATGACATGACCTCAGCGAACCAAGTTCGTCACGTAGCGCGCTCAATATCATAAACATCGAGTCGGAGCGCCTAGGAGGGGCGCGATGACAGAAGTATCCAAGAAACGTGAAGGAGAGAAAGATCACAATTGCATACGGAAAATGCTTGTCATAGCACTCATAGAAGTACGGTTCCGGCGAAAACCGCTCTTTTACTGATTCTGATGACGCTTGCAATTTCCAATTTACAATTTCCAGATGCTCGTGCTGCTTCGCCCACACTCGTGGCTGGATCTTGGTGGACCCTAAGGGGAACATACCAATGGGTTGTTTCAGGAACCGGCAACCATCAGGGCTCGTACACCGAGACAGGGAATTATACAATGAAATTCGTTGTCACAAGCAGCGATTCCAACACGATGATGATCAGCATCAAGACCGACGCAGCCTATTCATGCTCTGCTCAGGGATTAGTCTTCAAGGACCGGTCGTGTATGGAGGGTAGTGGAACGTATTCCGACACGAGGGATTACACGCTCTACACCAGTACCCTTCTGATCCAATCTTACACGAGAAACGGAGAAGCTAGGACGGGGTACGTGGGTCACCTTGTCTGGTTCCTCACAAACCCGTCGAAGCTCACTGAGGGAGGAACAACTCCTTTCGCCTGGTTCGTGCCTAACAATGACGCGAAGGGCGATCATGCTACTGATGTTCAAGCCTCGGTTTCCACTCAGCAGTTGAACCTGAAGGGAAGCTTGGTCAAAGTCTGGGTCATTACCTACACGGGTCAAAGGTTGGGAAGTTATCGGAATGGTGTTGGTGTGTATTCGGTAGGTCCAGAGACAGACAGCTACCAATATGACCCATTCCATGGCATCCTACTCGGTGCATCGTATAGCTGGAAACTTGATGGTGCTGAGCCCGAAGGGGGTGGTAGCTGGACCGAAAGCATGCTAGAGAATCAACAGTTCGTAGACAGCAGCCTGACTTTCACACCCACAGCAACCGTAAGCCTGCAGCCCTCAACCTCGATGGTTGCCTCAACGAGCTCGACTGCAACCGAAGCGGCACTGACTGCCCAACCGTTTCCTGTGCTGCCTGTTGCTGGTGCGATTGTTGCTATAGCAGCGGTGGCTGGGATACTCGTAATGAGGAGAAAGAAGCCAACGGAAATCCAGCGTTTACAACAGTTAGCAGTCGAACATCCAACCATGTCTTCTCAACCAGGCATATCGACCGGATTCTCAGAACTTGACCAGCTACTGGGTGGAGGATTACCCGAAGGATATTCCATACTGTTTCTGTCAGCGTCTTGGGACGAACGGGATCTACTCATAAGAAGAATAGTCAGATCTTGGATCACCGCCGGTAAGCCAGTGTTTTACCTCTCAAAAGACGTCAGCACGACCCAGGATCTAGTTCAGGCGTATTCGAGAGATTTCTACGCGTTCTCGGAGCAGGCGGACATGATGAAATCTGACCATGGAAACCTGTTCAAGATTCCGGGAATTGGAAACCTCAGCGAGTTCAGCATCTCACTGGGCGTCGCCCTGAAAGACGCGCATGTTGCGCCCGGGACGAGCAAGTTGCTGGTAGTCGATGTAACTTCTGATATCCTTCTGCGCCACAAGTCGCTTACCACTCTCAGATGGTTGTCGGACTTTGTCGCTAAACGCAAACCTGAGAAGTTCACGATCCTAGCGACTTTGAATCCGCTAATTGCGCCAAAAGAGGAGACGCAGCCAATCGTCGACCTATTCGACGGTGTGATCCAAATCTACGAGAAAGAACTTGCTGAGAGAGCCCGACGATTCATCGTCATAAAGAAGATGCGCGGACGCAGATACATCGAAACCGACCTCATGCTGGACAGAAATAGACTCTTCTAGGCACATCACTCTTGCAACATAACCGGCCTATAAGTGCATGAGAATCATCTTCTCGAAGAATTGTAGAAACTCGCAGTCGCGCCTGCACTTACAGTCGCTAGCCCCTATGACTGTTGGGTTCTGTAAAACGATGTGTGCGCGCTATCTGACCACTCACACGCGAAAACCATTCGTTGTCTTTGCTACGTCTGCTACTCCACATAAACACGACTTTCGCAAACCCGATAACAAAGAAAACACTAGGCTTAGTCATTCGCAACGAAATGGGGATTCTAAGCATGCGGCAGGCTGAGGTTCTTCATTCTGCCTCTTATTTCCAGAAAAGTGTGAATCTCTCCGAGAGGCGTTTCAGTGAAACTGAGTGCCGAGAAATAGCGCCATTGCTTTTGGCGTTCGGTGCGAGACACACCAAATCTAGCATCGCTAATCAGATTATGCCCGTAAACAAGGCTACGAGACTTCAAAATGCTTTCTAGGTTCTGAGATGGGCTGACATCTGTTTCCCTCGCCAGATGTACCAAGAAAGGTGGAATATCGCCCCTGAAGTACAAGACTTTCTTTACGTCCCTGTTAGATGACAAAGGCGGCTGAGATCCTCCTGCTGACAGCGGTGCTGGTCAATCCTGCTGCGAATAGCATTCTATTCGAAGCCAATGGAGGCGACAACCTCCACGCCTACCAATGGTGGAACTGGAGCTTTGCTTTAACTGCCTCCTACGCGTTCCGCTCTTTTCTTCTCCCAGCATCGTTCTTGCAAGACTCATTTTGTCCTTTTCCCCACTAGTAGAAAGTGCTCACTACTTCCAACAATGGACGGATGATTGCAAGTCAGAAGCATGATCTCAATCCACATTTTCCATTTCCGCTTGTCCCTGGCAATCTGATTCACTTCTTTGGTGTGTAGGGACGAAAGTCCCTCGAGGGCGGCAATCTCCATGACTTGAACCCCGTGTCTCCCGCAGAGTCTGGCTAGTTCTTCCGGTAGGAACCAGTGGGCTGCCGTGAAACCAGTCACCTTCGAGCATGGAACTATGCCAGGGATGTAATCGCCGGTTTCCAAATGATGCTTACAGTCTTGGATTTCATCAGGAGTGTTGACGAGAATGCTCGTCATTAGCCCAAGCCTGCTTATCACGGAAATGAAGATTGGCGAACCCCTATAGTGAACGACAGCACCCATGTCGATGAAGCCTCTTACTACCACGTGGTGGGCGAAGCGAAAAACACCGGCGATGTATGGTCAGAATTTGTGCGCATCGCGGCCACCTTCAAAGACCAGAACGGTGCGGTCGTAGACACTTCCTTCACTTACACGTTGCTCGACCGCCTCCCCGCAGGGGTTACTTCAGGCTTCGACGTGGTCGAACTGGATACAGCAAAGTCGACGATGATTCGAAGTTACACGCTCGCAATAGAGTTCCAGATAGCCCAACCATTGACCACTGCCCTAGAGATCTGCGTTGCATTGGATTAGACCTCAGGAGAATGCGACGGATTACCCTGCCACGACGTAATGCTAAGTCAATCATATTAGCGTCCACGCACATGCCTTGTACGGTTTTGGGTGGCGTAAATGGGGCTGAGAATCAGAACAATCTATCTGCTCACGTTCATACTGCTGGCGACTCTTTCGTTCGCCGGTGGACTTCAATTTGTGTATGGTGCTCCTCCGACCGCGACGACCCTTTCCCCCACGAATGTAACGGCTACAAGTGCAACTCTTAGGGGCAGTGTGAATCCAAATGGGAAATCCACGATCGTTAGTTTTACCTCGCTGATACCAAGCGGAAACCCTGGGTATTTTCCTCCTGTTCCCTCTCCTCCTCAGAACATTGGCAGTGGCGTCGTTTCGGTTCTGGTAAGTTACACATTGACGAGCTTGCACCCGTCGACCGAATACCGATACTTTGTCAGGGCTTCAAACGCTGATGGAGGCAATCATGGCGCGGTGGTAGTCTTCCACACGCCCTCCGCGGTTGTGTTGACAGACTGGGCAGTGGCGTCGGTGGGGATTCAGCCATCTTCACCCAATGTAGGAGATGCCGTTACGCTGTGGATGAAAGTGATGGCTTTGTCAACGAACGGGGGGTACCCACAGAACATTGCTGCTCAGTGCACCATTGATGGAAGTACGTGTGGTGCTGGCGTGGTCACCTACTCTGGTCCCACCGGGCTTTCGTTTACTGTGACTGCTGCGACTCCGTGGGTTGCCACTGCCGGGACGCATACTTTGAGTTGGCAGGTAAGTACGGCCAATGACCCGAATCCTGGAAACAATTTTGGGTCTTTTTCGTTCTCAATTGCCGCTCCTCCTCCATTCGATTTTGATGTCGCAGTATCTCCAAGCTCATTAACGTCGCAGGCTGGGCAGACTCAGACCGCCGCAGTTAATGTGAATCTGAAAAGCGGAACACCGCAACTGGTTACGCTTACAGTTTCAGGTCAACCGGCTGGCGTAACGGCATCACTGAACCCGACTAACGGAACCCCAACATTCACGTCAACACTGACGATAGTAGTATCAGATACAGCATCCTCAGGAACCTATTCGTTGAGCGTCACGGGCTCAGGCGGTGGGCAGACGCATTCATCCACAATCATGCTGACCATCTCAAAGGCTGCAGACTTTCGCATCGACGTGAATCCCGCTTCGCAATCGGTCGCACAGGGCCTGACCACGTCTTATTCAGTCAATGTTGTCGGCAGCAGCGGTTTCAACTCTCAGGTCTCCCTCTCAGTTTCGGGGCTACCATCTGGAGCGAATGGCGTTTTCACTGTTAATTCTGGAACACCGGACTTTTCGGCCACCCTGACGGTAACCGTTCCGAGCAACGCCCCGGCGGGGTCCTTCACTCTTGTCATAAAGGGTACAGGGGGAGGGCTTGAGCGGACGGCCAACGCTGTGCTCATCATCACCGCAGTAACGACCCAGACGCAGACAACCACTCAGACTGGGACCTCTCCCACTGGCGGAGTGTTAGAGATCTTGCAGCAAGACAGCCTACTCATAATTGCCGCTCTGATCATACTAGTCATTCTGTTCGGCGCGCTCGTAATGAGAGGCCGGGGTAGGCAGGCTGTCCGTCAACAAGCGGTGGCATCGCGAATTTTCTGTGGCAAATGCGGAACAGATAATCCAACATCGAATGAGTTCTGCGCAAACTGCGGAAACAAACTCAAGAGCAGTTGACCATAGCCGAGGAGACTGTCAGCATAAAGGCTGACGTTTAGACTTGTGGTTGCCTAATTTCATTTTGTGCGTGTGCGCACCAATGGTACCACGCACACAAAATCAGTTCTCCCGTAAGGGTTCTAAGTATCATTGGAGGTGCGCACTCTCCCTAGCGGGCTCAGTGGCTTTATGACCGGAAACGGTGCAATCTTCAGGGGTTGTTGTTCTTGGAATTGAGAGGCCTGCATTTTCTTCTCACCTATAGATGCGATTTGGAATGCGATCACTGCTTTGTTTGGGGAAGCCCGCGACAAAGCGGCACGATGACTTCGCAGAATGTCCAGCAGATTCTGCAGCAGGCAAAGGAAGTTGGCACCGTCAAATGGATCTTCTTCGAGGGTGGGGAACCCTTTCTCTATTACCCTGTCTTGGTGGAGGGAGTTCGAGAAGCGGCGCGCCTAGGTTTTCAAGTTGGAATCCTCTCGAACTGCTACTGGGCAACGGATCTACAGGATGCTCTGGAATGGCTCCGACCCTTCGCAGGATTGATCGAAGATTTCTCAGTCAGCAGTGATCTATATCACTATAGCGAGAAACTCAGCCAAGAGGCAAAGAACGCATGTGCCGTAGCGGAGGAGCTGAGTATTCCAGTCGGGATCATCAGCATCGCTCAACCTGGAGCGGCGAACTCAGCCTCGACAATGGGACAGCTTCCGCAAGGCGAATCGGCGGTGATGTACCGCGGACGAGCCACAGTGGCGCTCGCCGCAAGAGCCACCAAGCGACCTTGGAGGCAATTCACAGAATGTACGCGCGAGCCGCTGCGAGACCCGGGGCGTGTACACGTAGATCCTTTCGGGAACTTACATATCTGTCAGGGTACCTCACTGGGCAACTTGTTTCGCGTACAGCTGGGTGAGATCTGCAAAGAGTATGACCCGGATTCGCACCCGATCACGGGCCCCTTGCTTCATGGCGGTCCGGCCGAATTGGTGCGCTGCTACGAACTGCCTCATGAAGAAACCTACGCTGATGAATGCCATCTGTGCTATGAGGCGCGCAGGGCACTGCGCGCGCGCTTCCCAGAGATCCTTGGGCCAGATCAGATGTATGGCGTGGCAGAAAGGCAATGAGGCCTTCGTGTGTGTGTGCGCACCATTAGTACCACACACAAGCCAATCCACTAAAACCGCACTGTCCACTCCTCTGGAATGCAAGACTCTTGATGGTGGAGCGTCCTAAGCTAAGTTAGCGAATGGCAATACTCAGCCTAGTCTTAGGAGCGAAGATCTAGCGGCACATAAGATCCCTGATTTGACTAACTAGGTTCAAATTCCAGTCTGCAGGTTGGCCTACCACCAATCCTCGAGAGATATTGATGGACAATTTGCATGGATTCTAACTCAAACAGAGTCAGTCAGTTTGGGAATCTACGGAAATATTCGTCTTGAATGCCTCGCCAACACAAGCACTAGTCTCCGACCCAGAAATGCTTCGTTGTCTGACTTTAGTCTTCTATTGTGACCTCGTACAGAATTTCTTTCGCGTTTATCTTCCACTATCTCGGTTACATGCATTACAGAATGCAGACATAGCCTGAGTTGCGGTCACAGACCTAGCTGCCTTGATGACAAATATCGCATAATATCGCGCAGACTTCGGACCACTATTGCATTCTTGATCTTGACATTCTTGTTCCAAGGTTGGGAGTAAAGGAAGCCACGTCTTCCAGTCGATATGAACGAGCTGATTGCTTCTGGTGCATCATCTACAAGTGCATCTGCCATTGCGCTGGTTTTGCTACCCCTCGGGCCCAAATTGTGAAACTCGTCAAAAGGCAAATCATTCGCTCCCAACCAACTCTCGATTTCAGATCTGTGCCTTGAGGGCCCAGATGTCACAATCACGATTCTAAGGCTCTGCCTCAGCGCGGCCATCGTAGTGCACAATGATGGTTCCGTAACAGGCAAGTTCTGCCAATCCTTCCAGACTGCGTCTTGAATCTTGAAGATCTGGTCAGGTTCCATAGGGACAGAACCAACGAGTTTGTGGGATTTGATTTGGTCTTTGACGACAGAATAACCTAGCCCTCTTGCCAAGACGCACCATCGAGAGATACTATCTGCTAGTACATTGTCCACATCAATTGCAAGAGACGAAATTGAATGCATTCAAGCTCTGAGTCTCGTTTGTGGATTAAGGTAGGCTTCAAGCATCTCATCCTTTTCACCTGCTCGGAGGAACTCAAGGACTGGTTTGGATGAACTGATTGGGGTAGCTCCCATCTTCATGAATACTCGAAAGCCTCGAACGGCCTTTTCATCACTGCTCTTAGGTTTGACCGCAAAGACCTGCTTACCCTGACTAATTGCTAGGCGGACTTGATGCACTGTCCCGCCTTCGACGTCAGACTCAACAGCTATTACGCATCTTGACATCCCGCTTGTAATTCTGTTTCTCTCAACGAATGTTCCAGCCGCAAACCCGTTCGGTCTCTCGTAACGTTCACTAATAATGGCCCCTCTGTGCTCGATAGTCTTAACAAGCTCCTCATTTTCTGGAGGGTAGATTGGATCAAGCCAAGCCAATATTGCAAAGGTTTTGCCCGCTCTAACGTCCAATGCGCCACAATGAGCCTCAGTGTCAGTCCCTCTAGCAAGTCCACTTACCACGGTGTAACCTGCCAAAGCGACAGCTCGGGCAATCTGCCTTGCTTTGACGTGTCCATTGTAACTAAGATGTCTTGTTCCTGCGATTGCAACACAGCGGTCAAAATCCATCAGGCTCCCTCGGTGGAAAAGTACCAGCGGGGCCCCATTTCGATCTGCTGGAAGTGATCTTAGCAACAATGGATAAGCTGGATCGGTGAATTTCAGTATCCTGATTCCCCCTTGTCTAAGATTTCGCAATTTGGAAAGAATCTCTTCTAGTTTCACGGCGGATCTCAGCTTCAAAAAGTTCGCGATAGCGCTTTCCTGAAAACCCAGATCACGCAAAGAGCTCGATGATGCATTCCATACCGCGCTTAGAGATCCCAGTTTCTTCTCCGCATGCGCCACTTCGTTTGCGTGAATTACACCTTGACGCGCATTCAGGGCTAACCAGTATGCATCATCCAACTCTGTATCAAGCGTGCCCCCCCACCTCCCGCCATCTAATCCACGAACACATCTCTACCTGCGACAAGGACATTAACCGTTTTGGCTCCAGCATTCAGAAGCGTCTGTCCACATTCAGAAGCGGTTGAACCCGAGGTTGTCACATCATCGATCAAAACCACATCTCTGCCACGTAGTGTAGAATCACCGGTCAGTGCATAGAGACCCTTGACACCTGCCTTTCTTGAGACTCTTGACGAAAAACGCTTCATCTTTGTAGCTTTCAGTTTTGCCAGCGAATTCCTAATGGGCAGCCCTAGAATGCCAGATACAACTTCTGTCAACTTCTGAGCCTGATTGTAACCGTTCGTCATTTCATCAGGATGTTTCGGAACAGGGACTAGACAGTCCGATTCAGCCAACTCGGTATATCTCTTCCTGACACATAGGCTCATTGCCTTTCCCAGAGGCTCGGAGTAGGATGGGTACCTTTTGAGTCCTCTAATGTGCTTGCTGAGCAAATCATTCCAGCCTTCGGCCGTTCTGCTGGAAATGTATTTTCCCATGGCATAGATCCGTTCAAAACCGTAGTCATCTGAATGCCAACTGCATTCTGTCGTAATGACACCAGGAAATGCGCAGATCTCGCAGTATGGTTCGGTCAGAAGACTGTAAGAACCATACTGTTTGGTTCCAAATGAAACTTCGATCTCATTGCCTCTAAGGCAGCATTGCCAGACGAGGGTCAAGTTAGCTGGCTCGGACAAGTTCTGAAGGATGTTGGATTTATCGGTATACCTAGGTGAAAGTATTTCCATCCGAAGCTGGAATGAGAATATAAAGCAGGCGATATACGGTCTCTGTCTATCCTTATGAGCGACCTTCAAAGATGCAACCCAATCCAAATCGAGATGACCCACGGTCTAGTTTGTCAGTTTTCGGATATGAATGTATGAGCATGCCAAGCAGCTCTTCTGAGATCTTTCGAATGAAGGGGTTAAGCGTTAATAGCATTCAGAGAGGTATATTGAAACGATTTCAATGGCCGACGAAGAAAAGAAGCCAGTCTTGAGGAAGCAATTCCTCCGATTTGACGGTGACAGACGGGACCTTTCAGTCACAACGACTGCCACACCACCCCCTGTTCCGCAACCTGAACCCATCAAGAAACAAACGAAGAACAAGTGAGAGGGAACCTTGGCGGTCGACCTCCCCTCATTAGCGGATGCTCTTGTCATCGTAGTTTTGATAGTCCCCGGCTTCGTTGTTGTCAGGTTATTCACGTGGGTGACTGCGCTTGACCGCAAGTTTTCCGACTTCAACATAACCGTTCTCAGCTTCATAGCCAGTCTCATTGTTTACGTTCCATTTTCATACATAACGTCGCTCGACAGCATCGACAAGATTAGAAATGGCGTGTTCATGCCTCAAACAATGTCCATTCTGCTTCTGCTTTCTCTCGTCATAGGTCTCTTTCCCGGTTTGGTTGTGAAATTAGTTTTCAGACGCAGATACTATTATGGAACCGTATGGAATTCAATTGCGAAGGGACTCCCAGAGAAAGATGTCTATGTTCTAGTCCACACTACGTTAGGACAGGAAATAATGGGGCGAATCGACTCGATTGGAACTGGAGACACGTCTAAAGACGTACGTTTGTTTGACCCTAAATTGATAATTCGAGATAAGAGTTCCAACGCCAAGAAACAGATGCGTTTAGGAAAAGAGATGTACCTTTCTGAGAAAGATATTAGCAGCATAGCATTTCTGTGATGCCCGTTTCACCTGTCGTTGGTTGGTCGAAGATATTCAGCCACTAACGCCCAACCCGTCCCGATGAAGGCCAGAATCACATCAGCGTAGAACAGATACTCAACAGGAGTTATCTCCCCTGGCGGCGCATACTGATTGATCGACAGGATGAACGGAAATGCGAACAGGGCACTTCCGAGGAAGAGAGTCAACGAATTGCTCAGACTCAACCGGCGCTGTCGCCTCCATAGCAGGCCCGATAGGACCATGGCAATAATGAAAAGGATGAAGAGCCCTATGGCAGGAACCCAGAATAACCCGCTAAATCGAATGATGTCCGATTGTTGCCGACTGAAGCTCATCTCAATTACATACCAATGCGTCAACCCTTGTTGGACATACATTTTGTAGACCGTGGGGAGGATGCCCATTCCAACAAGACTCGCATCACTAGGATTGTTCAAATCGGACATCGTCGGGCCAGTTACAACCCACTTCGACGAGAGGTCAGGCGGCGGTTCGGGGCCGAATGTCGTTCGGAAACCGCCCATCGAAGTGTTCAGACCGACTACCATATACCACGCAAAGGAATCGTCTGGGAACACTCCTTGATGGAAGAGATTCCAGGAGAACTCGTGGTTGTAGAAAGCCAACGGTGCCTGAGTATTCCATACCTTGATCTGCCCGTTAAATGCGCTTGCGACCTGCAGGTCTGCCGTCTGCGAACGATTGGTCGGGGAATTGAAGAGTAGCGTGCCCCAGAAACTTTGGTTTGTCGGGCTGAAAAGCGATAGAACCAGGCTGGTAGTATACACTCCTGGAATCCTATCGTCTAGCTTTTCCAGTTTGCATCCAAACCAAACTTGAACCGGAGCCTCGTCAGCATATACTAACAGTGTTGCACTTGAGATTATCGCCAACAGAAGCATAGTTGAAACGCATATCGAAGGCTTCAAGTCACTCAGTTCTTGGTCCGGCTTCTTTGACTTTATCGTTTGTGGAAGATACAACTTGCCGTCACAAAACTGACTGTTGCAGCTACCTTCACACATTTACTTCACTTTTAGGCCTGCAATCCTCATTGAACCATTCTTCTTGATCGTAGATTTGCTGGCGATGATGGCGTCAGCAGGGACAACTGATGTCTCCATCTTTCAACAGAAGTGCGATGGCCGGTTTGGCCGCGGTCGCGATCTCCATTTTCAACACGAACGGATTGGTCGTGAATACAACAACGAGTCCTTCGGCTGCTGGCTACAAGAACTACGCCTACGACTATGCACTACCTGAGAATGTGCCTTATGGAAGCTACGTTGTTGCGGTGTCATACCGCCCGCCCTGCGGAGAGACCGTCAACGGACAAGGAATATTCCAAGTGACTCAAGGCAATCAAACAACAGAACCATGGGCAATTCAGGTGAATGTCGACAAGTCGGCTTACATTGTGGGTGATTCTGTTCAAATCAATGGGACCGTAACTGGCGGGCCGGGTTACTTCGTCTGTCCGCCGTGTTACACATGCTTTTGCACTTCCACAGCGACGATAACCGCCTCGATCCATGTGCTTTCTCAGTCGGGTGAAGTGTATGCTCAACAGTACGCGTTGCAGACCGTATGCGGAGTTTCAAGAGTCTACCACTTCTCCGCGATTCTGAATACAGCCAGTCTCGGGTCGGGCCAGTACACGGTTCTGGCGGAAGCCAGCACCCCCGATTATCCGAAGATTCAAGCAACGACAAGCTTCTCGCTTACATCGCAGCAGACTGGCCAGACAGGCATTCCCGGATTTCCAATAGAATCCATTCTTGCGGGACTTGTCTTAGGCTCAGCAATGCTCGCAATGATCTCCAAGCGAACAGTCGCGCGCAAGTCCGAATGAAATCTTTCAGCAAGATTGGCATGTCTTGGAGCGACTGATGTTAGATTGAATGCATGGGCCCAGTGGTGCGCGCACACGAAAAACCGACTGTTCATAGTCTGCCCACCGAGTTGGGTGAAAACTAACCTGCAACCTTCATCTTATCTTTGTTACCTGTCTGACTACCTGAACAAATGAGAGGATGGAAGCAATTACTCCTGCAAACCCAGCCATGGTCAAATAGATGCTGTATGGGTGAGTTTCCTCCAAACTGGTGACCATCAGGTTGAGTGTGGCTTTCGTTTCGCCTCTTGTGATCACAATGAAGTAGGTAGCTACCTTGAATGTCAACACTTCGCTTCGGCTGGACCCCACATACGTGAAGTTCGGGTATGAAGTGCTAGCCACATATTGGCTGGGAAAGAAGGTTGGCGGCTGTTGCCCTCTGAAGAGCGTGTATTGGGCAGAGGTCAAAATGAATAGCGGAGGTATCTGTTCTACGTTGTAGTAGTCTATGCAGCAGAGTGTAACGTTGCCTGAAAGCGTTGCGCCAGATTGTATTTCGTGCTCACTATGAAAGATGACGTTGCCGATTTGAGGGGGCGCTGATTGAGAAGTATTGTAGGGATGCTGCACTGTCTGAACCGCAGTGGGGAGATAGGGCTCAAGAAATCCTCCCAAAGCTCCGATTGCGGACAGAACGCCTATGATTAGGACAACCAGATATCCAGTGGCTCTCTTCTTTCTCAACTGATCGCTCGCTCCGATATCAGCCGTTTATTCTATGTGAGTAGTCAATCGATTCTAAAGTGATTTCCGATAGGTGCTATCCATCATATCCTAGGAACTCAAGTCTCTTTTTCTGCTCTGACCTTTCGAAAAATCGGTTATCACCAGAAGCGTTGTGGACCTTTCTAACCTCGTCTCCCTTTCTTCTTGTGAAGTCGATCACATATGCTCCAGCTCCTACGATGTCTAACATGTCTTTGAATTCCTTTTCGCCACGTGCGACGGACTTGTGGATGCGCATTCCGAGTTCCGCGATCATTCCTGGAGTTGTGCAGGCAAAGACCTGATTTGAGTAAGGGGAAAATAGTTTGGATTGCTGAAGGAATCGCTTGAATTGGTCGTAACTCACTTTCGCGTCAATTGAAATTGTATTCTTGCCAACTAGGGCGCCTTTGGTGCCTTTGACGGCGTAAAGATCAGGCCAACTTCCCAATTTTCTCATTTTGTCTGTTGGGAAAACTGTGTATCTCTTCCCTTCCAAGTAGCGCTTCATTCTAGGATAGAGTTCTGCTTCCTCATCTGCATGACCAAAGACTCTTTTGTACAGCTCTGGGTGACTAGAAACGGCTTCATACAAGTGTTGAATTAGAATTTCTCTCCACTCAAGTCCTTTGTATATCGCTTGGTGAGATGATTCTAAACGCTTGGCACTGGCGGTTATCAGTGCTTGTCTCTCCTCTCGGTTGGATACACCGTCATATTTTCTGACCGATAACTGTGCTTCTGTGGCATCAAGTCTAGATGAATCAATGATTGATTTGTGCACTCTATGCTCAAGACGTAGCGCGAACATCCTATTCAGGAAGTCGTCGAACTCAATAAAACAGATAGTCAAAGATGGATCGCCATAATGTCTGATTGTTCTCAGGGACTAGGAAATATCTGACTTTCTATGATCTCAATGCTGGGAGGTACTTCACGTCGGGTCTAGCACGTTGGTCATAGTGCGGGCAATGGAACCGTCGTTTTTTCGTGTGTGTGTGTGGTATGGCTGGTGCGCACACACACATTGATTGTGACTGTTTCTGTGATTGTGGTTAGGGGAAGTGTCCCCTAACAACCCCTCTTCCGTAGTGACCAGCCTTTCGCGCGATCCTCCGAATGCGCGCAGGCCATCTATCGCGAAACTTCGGGTTATGGCAATTCTACACATAGCGCGACGCACGCGCGACACGCAATACCGACAACTAGTCGTGAATTAGATTTCGCGCGAGACGCGACATAGCTTTTGCGCAAAGTTCTCTCTTGCGTTTCACGGCCAAATCGCGGCCATCTCCGAAGAATAGCTTGTAATGGTCCAATCTGGCATTCAAACTCGGCTAACAGGCTGCCAGAGTTCGTCAACCTCTATGAGTAGACATTGTCGTTCCTTGGCGATTTCCCTACAACCATCTATGATTTGTCTATACGATGAATAATCGCTAATTCCTGCAATGCTGGAGAAGATGCTGATCTTCTGCCAGATTTCGCGTCTGTTTCCATACATCCTTCTGATGTTATTCACCAGCATATTATCAATAGGCGGATGGATGAATTCAATCAGGTTGCTTGAACAGAAATCGCGAGCAATGTAAACTCTAGTCTTGAGATAGACATTGATCAGTTTGGCCCCCCAGCCTACCGATAGCCGTTCTTCTGAAGCATCATGAATAGCCATCGTGCTCTTCGCATGCCATTTCTCGAATTCATCTTGCGAGACATGAGCTGCGCGGAGAATCTCAGAGTATTCAGGCTTCCTGATAAGAGGATAGAGCATTTCACTACTTCTGCCACGACGCGCCGCGCAGAAAGCTGTCCATTCAGAAAACGCTGTGACAATTGCTTCACGTCGGCCGACAATTTCGTTCATGAGCGATCTCTAGGTTGTAACATTTCGTTAATTTTACTTAAAGTCGCGTCGAACACCGTCATAGAAAGCATGACGGCTTTCCGGCGCGGAATTTGGGGCCACTCTTCAAAATCAGTCAACCTTCTTCTACGCCATTTCTGAACATGAGACATTTCTCTATTTGCTAACGGGTCGAGTAATTACATCAATATTCATGCGAGATTGCGTGTTTGAGGTTCTCTTGGTGCGCACACACACGAAAAAACAGCGGACCGACCAGTTCAAATCCTGATGCCCGAACCACTAAGAGCACACACTTCTAGTCCCCCTCCGCGTCAGGCACTTGTCGAGCAATTACGTAGTTTATGGCCGAAGTTTTTCTTCAATTCTAGCTCTCAAACTTTTGGCTTTGATATTGTTTGGGGCGATTCGCAGAGCCTGATCGGCTGACGCAAGAGCGTCAGTATCCCGACCAAGACAGAACAATGCCCATGTCTTGTTGTTCCACGCTTCGACATCACTAGGCTTGAGTTTGATTGCTTCTTCGCAAGCAGTTATTGCCTGCTCATATTGCAAAAGATGACTGAGCGCCGCCCCGCGGCTATCCCATGCTTCGGCGTAATTTGGATTGAGTCTGAGAGCCTCTTCAAAAGCTGCTAATGCTTCCCGATGTTTACCAAGGTTACCAAGCGCCGATTTTCGAAGAATCAACATAGCCATTTGTTACGTTCGGAACCGGGCCTGGGAATCCATATTCACCAGCAAAGCCCTTGGAGAAGGACGGGCCGATTGTGGTGGAGTAATTATAGCTAATTTGTGATGAGTCATAGAATTGGACGAGCTCTCCGTAAGTAGCTATGTAGTAACCACGAACCCTAAGAGACCACTTGACCAGATTCATGAAGTCAGACTCCACCTTAACGTAACCTTCTACAAAGCTACCTACTCCAGAAATTTGAAAGGATATGTTCATCGGACCTTCAAAAAGCGGATTAATCGTCCTAGTTGGTATGGTAGCTGCAACTGAATACGTAGGTTGACCACCAACCAATGGCGAACTATTGCCCACGATACTCGCGACCAAAACGAGGAGCCCTAATGACATGATGACCTGTAATGTGTCTTGCTTTAGTCGCGGCAGCAACATCACTGGCATCATTCGTGATTTACCCTGAGGAGGTGAATCGGCCAATCCTTTAGGATTGGTCTAAGGATAAATGCAAAGTGGTCTCTGCTTTCTCGCCAGTCTGCGTAAGTAGTGAAGCGCGCTCTCAGTAGTGCGCACACACCTGCTTGTCTGCTTAAAGACTGTAGTCGACCTGATGTGAGGTATCACTGAATTGTTTTATTCAATGACAACCGTCCATTGTCAGGCAACCATGTGACGGCACGTTGGATCAGTTAGCTACCGCATCAGCATTCAACAGAGTCATTGAAGCCAAACCGCACACTCCAGTCTATACAATGCACAAGTACTTCGCGCGCCGTCCGTGGAATGTCTTCCGAGAACTAATCTCCCACTACACTTCGCCAGGGGAAATTGTTCTCGACCCATTTTGCGGTGGCGGAGTTACTGTTGTTGAAGCACTCAAGCTAGGAAGAAAAGTCATTGGTGTCGACGTGAATCCACTCGCAACCTACGTCACGAGTATGGAAGTTCGACCAGTAGATATCGAGACGCTAGAACAAGCCTTCAACCAAGTGAGACGAAATATCCGACAGCGTATCATGCCCATGTACAGAACGACCTGCTCCAAGTGCAAAGCAGAAGCGTATGCCGACTGGCTTGAATGGGATGAGTCTGCGAAACAAATTCTTCGTTTGAAGTATGAATGTCCGGCCTGTGGTTACTCAGGCGAAAAACGACCTACGGATGCAGACAATGAACTCGCCCGGCATATCGACGAGGATTTCGATTCATCCATTGGTCGAGAGCATCTGAGTTTTCCCAGAACCGTTATTCCACCTGGCGATAAGACTAGTTCGCTGCTTTCACAGAAGGTGAACTACTTCTATGAACTCTTCACTAAGAGAAACCTTCTGGCGCTCGCAACTCTCAGGAAAGAAATCGATTCTATGAAGAACGCTGACGGTGACTTTCTTCGATTTGTGTTCAGCAGCTCATTGAAATGGGCTAGTCGTCAGTCGCACCTGCGCGGTGATATCGTTGAGGGCTGGGCCTTACATGCGTTCTGGATTTATCCGAAGAGTCTTGAGATAAATGTCTGGAACACTTTCGAAAGACGATGGCAGGCTGTCGCAAGGGGTAAGCGGTACAGCAACCGGACCATTGAGACATGCAAGTTCGCTGAGAGTTTTGATGATCTAAGCCGTGGTCGTGCCACATGTCTCATATTGACCGGCAGTTCCACCGATCTTCCAGTGCCGACCGAGAGCGTGGACACGATAGTGACTGATCCTCCATATGGGGGAAACGTGAACTATGGAGAGCTTTCCGACTACTGGACGATTTGGTTCAGAGATGGCAAACTCATCGACAAGAAAGACGAAATCATAATCAACAGAACCCAAGCCAAGAAAGTGGAAGACTATGAGAGCCTCCTGCATTCGGTTTTCAAAGAGTGCTATCGGGTTCTCAAGACCGGGCGCTGCCTTGTCTCAACCTTCAACAGCCGTGACCTCAGAATCGTATCAAGTTTCGTTGTTGCAGCCTCAAAAGCCGGTTTCGTACTTCACCCCGACGGCCTTCTCTACCAGAACCCCATCCGCGCCTACACGACGACTTTCCATGCTATGCAGATCGGAGCATTCGTGGGCGATTTCGTATTCACCTTCGTGAAAACGAAACAAGAAACAACCGGCAAACCCGCACGCGAAGAACTGAGCAGAATCAACGAGTATGTCGAGAGTCTCGTTAACGAGGAAGTAAATGGAGGAATTGCCGAACCGCAAGTCAGAGAGAAAGCATACAGAACTCTGATTCCATTCCTAGCGAAGTACTCAACTAGTGACATCGATGCCTGTAGAGCCGCGGTAGGGTTCTTTGAAGGCGAAATGAAAAGACAAGACGAACACTTCAAAAACGTAAGAACCAAGATTACGTCTGAGAGAAAGAAGACGTTTCTATCGAGAAAGCGCAAGCGTAGCTCCAAATGACCTCTTACGCAGCTAAGAGTCTCTTCGTCTCTGAAACGAATTCGTCCAATTGGTTTTTCTTCGTAATGTCAAAGATTCCGTCAATCTTCTCGTCTTTGTAGGCTCGCAGGCTAACTGGGAGAGAGTTGGTCAGTATGAAGAAGTGGCCTTTAGGAAAGCGTCTCTTCCATTCGGTGGCGTTGGCGAAGGCTTTCTTGTGCGTGTCCGACCGACTCATACCCGCCCTGCCGAGCGGGGATTTGCTCTTGTCGGGGTTCATGACGAACTCTGGTGATCCTTTCGCCTCAATGACCAAGTCCGGTCTTATCTCCAAGTCATACAGAGGCGTCTTTTCTCCTGTGAGTTCCGCATTGACTCCATACGATTCTTTCAGTAGATATCGACAGGCGTACTGGAAAGCTCTACCGACGTGAGACGCTCTAGCTTGGAATGTTGCAACTTCGTAGGTAGGCTTGCCGCACTCGGGACACGATTTGGGTTTGTCACCCCATCCATAGGAGTACTTGTCTTTGGCGAGGCAAGTGACGCAAATCCAACACTTGTACAGTCCGAAAAGGGTTGAAACGTTGCTGAAGCAATCGGCGAAAAAGTCTGATAATGTTGCATTCGAAAGACCCTTCTTACCTATGCTCTTCTTGTAGTTTGATGCTGTAAAATCGAGGATTTCTTTCTCATGCGAGTAAGCAGTCAAATAGCTCTCCAGAAGCAGAGATTCTGGCAGGGTCTATTCTAATATGAATTTGCGTCAGGATCTATGGTACACTCGCCACCAGGCCGGAGGAAGTTCGACACCAGTCAAGGATGCAATCAACTTAGATGACCTTGGCTCTCGTCGTAGACCGTTATTAGCCGCCTGCCTAAACCCTCGAAAAGTTTGTTCCATTCGGAAAGTCTTGATTTGATTCGTGCTGTGTTGAAGGCGACTCTCTTTGGGTCATCTCCAAGCAGGTACTGCAGACGATTGGCTGTATGAGCGTCGACGGGCGTGTTTAGTTTGATGTAGTAATGCCTGCCATGTTGAGTGCGAGTTGCCTTAATCCAGAGAGCGGGCGATTTTGCCCCCAACTTACCGGCAAAATGGTGCGCACCCAAAAAAATAGGTCAACAGCTCCCAAGTCTCATCAGATGTCTACGAGCCTCGCTCTCTCCTCTTTTGTCTCCCAGCCGAATAAAGATCGACAGAGCCTCAGAAAAGGCAGCCTTTGCCTCCTTCAACATGCCGCGTGATTCTCTTATTGTTCCTAGCAATCCAAGTGATTCAGCCATTCCGGAGATTCTTCAACTTTTTAGCAATCTCAAGAGTTTCGATCGCCAATTGCTCCGCTCTTTCTAGATTGCCTAGTTTGCGTTCAATAGCAGCCAAACGCTGACGTGTTGCCAGGATTCCAGGCTGATATTGAAGCTTCTCAAAAGTGCCACGAGCTTCCTCGAAGCTTCTCCATGCTTCCTCATATCTTCCTTGCCGATATTCTATATCCCCAATCACACTTTGAGCGTTCGCCGCACCAAGCAATTCGCCAAGATTCTGAAGTGCGAGAAGTGCTTGCGCAGCCAGCTCCCTTATTTTCACAGCACAGGAAGTCGCGTGAGTCGGATTTAGAGATTCGAAAGAAGTTGACTAGGACGGGATTACATTCCTTCAAGCAACTTCTCCTGCTCCTTTGCCAAGTTAGTAACTGTCTCTGGCTTTCTGACATCTCGCCAGTCGAACCTTTCTAGCACCCAGAGAGTATTCTCCAGGGCCAGCTGATGCTTTTCCTGAATTAGGTCTTGTGTGTGGAATTGCGAGTCAAACTCCAAGTCCACCATTGCACAACGGTGTTCCGAAAGATCCCAATTCCTATTTACCGCAACCAGATTCCTATTGAGCGCACCATGAAGCTCAGTGTGCATATCAAGGTAATTGTCGAAGATTCCCTTTGCCCCAAGACGTGCTGCAAATTCATAGATTTCGGTCATTCGAAGGAGGGCGTAGACGCTATCTAACGCCTCACCACTGACATACGGTCTCATCGCTGCATCTGAGAGTTTACTTTCACGCCACCAGTCTTCGATACAGGCGAAATAATGCACAAACTGGCCACTTTGATAGAAACGCCAAAACTCCTTGTGCTCTTCCCAATCAACCTCAGACCACACGTAATCGATCCCAGATTGGACTTTCTCACAGTGCGGATAATCCCACCCGCCCACAACTTTGCAGTTCGAAACCAGTTTCTCGCAATCCCATAGAGTGGATATCCGATTCTGCCTGAAGACTAGCGGTCGCAAGACCACTTTCCAGTATCCTCGTGTGATTATCTTCTCAAGAGCAGCGGATGTCATGGCAAGTCCTCCACCTGTTTATCAAACATCTTCTTGTCGCTTTCAGTTGGTAGTGATGGGTGTCTGGTGGGAATCACAGAAACCTCTTCATGCTCTTTGCCCACCGCTTTCAGAATTTCATCAACGACTTTATCCAGTCCGGTGCCTGTCGGGACAGCTAATTTGTCAGCCAAGATCGGAGAATATTCCAAGACATATTCTCGGTCCACTTTGTGCCATATCGGCAGTATCACTTTCCCTGAACTAACTTCCTTGGCAGTGAGGCCATCGAGTTCTTTCCGAGCCCACTTCTTCCCGAAGAACGCCGGGCTTAGAATTACAACACCAAATAGCGACTTGGCAAGCCCATGATCAATCGACTCGCTCAAACTGTCACCCAGAGTTAGTGTGAATTCGTCAAACCAGACTCTCAGACCCTTGGCTTTCAGAGCCTCCGCGAGTGGCCTGGCAATCGAGGCTTTGTCTTCACTCGCGTGGCATATGAATACGTCCCAAATTGTGTCATTCATTTTCTCAGCTTCAACAAGAGGATGGATTGTCTCAATTTTCTTGACCGATGGTTCCTGTTGTGTCTTCTCCCATTTGGATAAAACATGTTCCACGAGTGGAATCAATTCTGGTGCAATGCTTCTTTCTCCCGGTCTTCTTCCACTTCCTCTTTTTTCGATGACTCCCTCAACCTCTAGACCGATTAGAGCCTGCTTCCATCCCCTTCCAGACAATTCCTTCGCTCGGTAAGCGAGTTGGTTGTAATCGCAGGCGCTCCATATCCCGTAATCTTTTCTGAGTTCCAAGTAGGCCCTGAGAACAGCGTACGTTGCTCTGCCATGTTTCGCAAGAAGATCTTCGAGGATCCTTTCGAAGGAAGGCCATGCGCCTTGAAGCTTCAACTCGTTTGTCTTGGCGTGATAAGTGTAATACTTCCCAGAGAAATCCCAGAAGGATCTCGATTTGTCCTTGTACGTTACACAGAAAGTCAATAGCTGGTCGTCGTTCAGAATACTGTTCGCGACACCATTTGCAGTCAGCCCTTCGTCATAGTATTTGTAGTTCTTGTCGTAACCCGTTTCGTTGAATTGCAGGCAGTATGCCTCATGAAGCTCTCTGCCAATCGCCAGAATCGTAATTCCATCAAACATTTTCCGTAACAGGAGAACGAGTTCAGCTCTCTTTCCCTCGTCAACAGGTATTGCGGCCGGCTGCAATTTGAGCGCTTCATATCCGCGAAGTTCTTCCTGTAGTTTAGTCAACCCTGTTGGCATGTATGTGTACCAAAGGTCGTTTCGGCGAAAGACGGCCGCGCTGTCTGTACGGCCTATCAAGCTGTTCGCTTCGCTAATCATAGAGTAAATTCTGCGAATGTTCTCCGACAATTCTGAAGGAAGCAACCAGAATTGATCATCAAACTTGGCGTAAGCTGCTACCTGTATGGGAACTGGATTTTCTCTCGATTGGAGGACAACACGTAGGATTTGCTCCGTTTCGCCGAGAATAGCGCGACAGATTTCCTGCTTTTTACGATATTCTTCCTGCAATGCGACGGCCTTCTGCGGGTTGCTGTAACTTGCTGTTCACACTTCGGTAGATTCTGAAGGACTGAGCACGCGAGGCGTTCCGGCGCAGGTAGTGAAGTGTGCTCTTCTCAATGCCAAGCAAGCGCGCTTGTGATGGCGACGGTGCCAGAATCTTCGCTCTCAATTCTCGGCCGTCTTCTCTGTGCAATGCTGGTATTGGCTCTAAGAAATCAACGGCACACACGTCGTTGGGAGCGCTATATTGGTTGAAATTGTATCCGACTATTAGCCCTGAGCTCTCCAGTTTCTCGACTAGAGGCCTCACAGTCTTGAGAATGAATTCCTGATGATGTTCCGGCGGAATATCGAAGCTGAAGGCTTTCCAGACCAAACCTAGTTGCACCTTTCAAGGTGCATCTCAACAAAGCTAGACGATATTAAGCCCGTTCCCAGTACCGTAGCCTATTCCGCGTGCGGCCAGATTGAACTATGCAATAGCAAAGAACCGTGCTTCTTTTTCTGATTGCACGTCACAAAAAACCTAAACCAAGTGTGACTTGTTGCAATTAGCGTTGCGAGAGATGCGCGTTGGTTGCGATGTTTGGTTTTCTCGTTATGACGCGTGAAGTTTGATTTTATGCGAGAGGATCTCGCATGGTGGTTGTCTTGGACGGTTGATGCGTTTGCGTATTTGCGTTTCGCGCAGTTGGAGGGGTTGTTAGGGGGCGAAGCCCCCTAAAGACACAGGGGGTTTTCAGTGTGTGTGTGGTATGGCTGGTGCGAGCAGCAGAATTTGAACCATCATTTTAGTGTGTGTGTGGGTTGAGTGGTGCATGCGTCCGAATTTGAACTCTGCTCATTAAGCTCGGAGCTAGGCGACAGCCTCCGGTACAAACAATACGTTCAGATACGCGCCCGGGTTCAACCTCAAGTCATCCACTAACGCTGGAGAGCACGCAGCTGTCAAAACAAGTTTATAGTACAAAACTCCTGAAACCAACAAATCTGTACTCCCAAGTATTCTTTACGGCGAACGCGGAAAGAAGTACCGATAGCGAATGTCGGGTGAGCTAGTCTTCATTGGACTCGGCCTGCACGACGAGTACGGTATGTCACTGCGAGGCCAAACCGAAGCAAAGTCCTGTGACTTTCTCTTCATGGAATACTACACCAGCCTCATGCCCGGACTTCAACTTGCAAACCTGAAGAAAATCATTGGAAAGGACGTGCAACTTGTATCTCGTACGGAAGTGGAGGAGAACGCGGAGAAGCTGATCTTGGCGAAGGCTCAGAGTGGGAGGGTAGGCTTTCTGGTTCCCGGAGATCCGATGGTCGCTACGACACACGTTGACCTCCGCCTCCGCGCCCACAAAGCCGGAGTAAGAACTAGCATCGTGCACGCGGCCTCCGTCACATCCGCAGCCTCCGGCGCCACCGGCCTTCAATCTTACAAATTCGGCAGAACAGTAACTATCCCCGCTACGTGGCAGGGGGGTTTGCCAGAAAGCATCTACACGGGCATCAAGAGCAACTTGGCATCGGGACTTCATTCCCTCGTCTTGCTGGAAATTGATGTCGAGAACAACAAGTACATCTCCATACCATTAGCTCTCAAACAATTGCTCTCCTATTCTGAAAGCACACGCGAGAGCGCGATCAAATCAGAAACGCTTGCGATCGGAATTGCTCGACTTGAAGCACCCGACATGACAGTGAAGGCGGGAAAGATTTCCGAACTCGCAAATTGGGATTTCGGAGAACCACCCTACGTCCTGATCTTTCCGGGACCGCTGCACTTCGTTGAAGCAGAAGCGCTTCAAGCCTTCTGCGGAGCACCAAAAGAACTGGTGAATCCGAAATGAATAGCGAAACCAGTGAGGATCCAGCGGAACGCGCTCGAAAGTACATAGCAAGTTTCGAGAAGGCCCTTCAAGGATCAATTCTTGCAAAGAATGATACGTTAGCAAAGTCAGCGAACATCATGCGAGTCTCTGATACGATTCAACGCTATCTACGGGACGCACGCTATTACCTTGGGAGCAGCAAACCGACAACAGCCTTAGCTTCTATAGCATACGCTGAAGGTCTCCTCGA
>Ga0315279_10002945_pt1 | contig 24565 bp, 20 predicted proteins | sample YL17G06_20_MG_FD_203694 | JGI IMG/M metagenome (GOLD analysis project Ga0315279, IMG submission 203694) | Sediment microbial communities from Yellowstone Lake, YNP, Wyoming, USA - YL17G06_20 | ecosystem: Environmental > Aquatic > Freshwater > Lake > Sediment | place: USA: Wyoming | collected...
AAATATTGTTTCAGCTCGAAGGCTGTCGCGAACCTTTCAAGTCTGTTGTTGACGTTTTCTCGGTCTAGGCGTCTTATTGAGGTTACGAATTCGAAGAATTCTCTCGGCGTGAGTGAGTCCAGCAGGACTACTTCTTCTGGGACGTAGCCGATTTGGCTCTTGGCGGGGACTTCGTTTGACACGGGTATGCCGTAGACTTCGACTTTGCCGGCTCGGGGTTCCAGGATTCCGACGAGAACTTTGATGGTCGTCGTTTTGCCTGCTCCGTTGGGGCCGAGGAGTCCGTAGATTTCTCCTTCCTTCACGTTGAATGACAGGTTTTCCACGGCTACGAACGAGCCGTAGTTGACTGCGAGTCCTTCAACTCTTACCGCCACTGTTTCCAAGCGCAACCCTTCAACTCGTGACTCATGACTTTCTCCGTTGGCCGCCTTAATACGTTTCTGTGAATGATGCTCAATTTGTGTATGTTCGTCCTTGCGAGTGGGTTGATGATGGACTTTTCCTTGAGCATAGTTCGATGGGTTGGCCTGCTTCTTTTTAGACAGCGGTGAGGCCACCGAGACGTGCCTTCGCTAGTCGGTTTTTTGGGTTTTGGGCATGAAGTCTCTTGTGGGTTGGCGGTCGAAGCGGGTTGAACCTACCCAACTGTTGGGTTGAAATCACGCGAACAGTTGATACCCCCCTCCTAGGTCGGTTTTTTGGGTCGGTATGTTCTCATGTGTGGCCTTAAACCGCAGGATGAATCTGTGATTTTCGTTGGGTTTGCAGGCGACTTTGAGGGTGTGAACCTTTTAAGCTGAGGTGTCTTTTGCTATGGCAGAGGTTGAGCGTGTTGTTTTCTTGGCGGAAGAAGAAGTTGAAGGTGGATTTGGGCGATTTGACGGATGAGAAAGAATCTCTGGTCGGTTACTTGCGCACGACGCTTAAGGCGGAGGCTACTTCTGATGGCAACAGTGTTTTTGTGGTTTCTGAAGAGCTGTCTCCTGAAGAGTTGAAGAAGTTGGTGAACAAATTCGTGTACCATGAGCGTTTGAACAACAAATATTGGGTTGCCGTAGAAAGCGGAGTCGTTAGAATCAAAGGGTTCAAGGAATCGAAGAAGCCAGAGAAGCGGAAGAAGGAAGCCACTCAACCCGCTACGATAAAGCATGGCTGGTAGCCCAAGCATCTTTTCTTTTCCCTTATGATCGTTTTCGCGCAGGGGACTCGTTTACCGTGAAACGGGTTGAAATTCTTTGTACGGATGAGTTTATTAATTTAGGCAATTTCTATTGATCGTTGCGGCAAGATGGTCTTACGGGCGATTCATGATGCCAACCTGGATTCTGGTTCATGGAGAAGATGGAGTGTGTTCAGGAGCCTTGGCCTTGGCTGCTTTTCCTGATGCCAGAGTGTTCTTCACGAGTCCTGTTGAGTTGGCTCAAGATTTGGGGAAGGTTGATGAGGGGAGCCAAGTGATAGTGTGCGACATTGCCCTGAACGGGGAGACGCTGCCCGATGTTTCAGCCAGGATGCGTGTTCTCTCTTCTAGGAACACTGTGCTCTATGTGGATCATCATCCTTTTCCGCCTGAGTTGACGTACAGGGCCTTCCAGGACAAATTATCTAAGAAGATGAGTCGGGTCGCGATATACGGGGCCATAGGGGACTACGCGGATGATACGCCTTTCGTCCGAGAATCACTCAAAGACTGGGATAAGAGGACCATCTATTTTGAGGCAGGAGTCCTTGTTCAAGGGTTGGAAGGCACTAGAAGAGACTTGAGGTTCAAGCTTGAGATCCTCAGGTTGCTATCGAGGAATCGTCTTCCCAGCATCAGCGGCGAACTCTTAGGAAGAGCCTTGACTCGAACCCATGAGGAAGAGAATCTTCTTGCGACGATAGAGAAAACGGTTCAAACAATCGGCGAGGTTGCCTATGTCTTGGACATAGGAGGCTCCATGAGCAAAGCGGCGACTTATGCTAGGGTAATCGCGGGAGCAACGGTGGGAATCGCTGGAGAGACTTTTGACCGTACGGTGGACATGAGCCTGAGAACCGAGAGAGATGACGTAGACCTGAACGCGATCCTAAGAGGTCTGGCGCCCCGCTTCGGCGGCGAGGGCGGTGGCCACCCGAAAGCATCGGGGGCAAGGATTCCAAGTGCCTCCTTCGAAAAGTTCGTTGAGGCACTCGACGGCTCCTTGAAGATTTCTGAAGCGAAGCCACAGTAACAATCGACGCTGGGAATTTTGCAGCGCAAAAAGTCGGCCTTTCCAGCCATGGTTGATTAGGCATCATCATCGCTCTGCATCGTGACCTTGACCGCATCGACGTGAAGCGGAGCAAAACGTATGAAGTGTGCTGAGACTTTCCTAAGTCAAGACTCTTTCATGATGAGCTGGCAGTGACGGTTAGATTTCAAATTTCTCCAGAATCTTTGTCTCTTTTTCTCCGGTTATCTCGGCTACGACGTGAATGTAGTTTTTTATTCCAGAGTTTTCGATTCTGGGCTTGAGCAGTTCGTCTATTTGGAAGATTCCCGCGGAGTTTGACATCGTTATCTTAACTCTAACGGGCGTTTTTTCGCCTTCTTGTATGTCTACCTTCTCGATTGAAAGTGCCGACACCGAGTGTATGTCCACTTTTCCCGCTTCGAATGGAATTCTGGCTCTGCCCTTTTCCATGTCCAAAGCGTCGGCGACCCGCACTATGCCTGCCTCTACCGTCAACGGTCTCCTCGGTTCTTCATGAGACACTATAGCGTGTAAAGACTCAGACAGTACTATCGTGCGCTCTTCCTCAGAGTAGATTTGCTGTATGTACTTCTCTATGAACGCAGACGCTAACAGTGCGCCATAGACCTCGTGTCCTTCCCTTGTGACCACCATGCCCAGGTCATGAAAGATCGAGCCTAGGACGACCACTACTTCAGCATCCTCGTTTTTCATGCCGTAATTCTTGACGATGCTGGGCACGACTTTGTTGTCAACGAGTATTCTGAGAATCTTTAACGCCACGTTGGCGACTATTTTCACGTGCGTTGGACCATGGTCAGTGTAGCCCATGCGGTCGATGGCCATCACGTTCGCACATTTCCACAGCGTCTGCAGCTTCACGTCTTCCTTGACGGAGTCAATAACATGCTTCAGCTTGAGATTATCACGAAAAGGTATGTTGAAAACGTATGACACTCTACCTCAACCTCTCGCCTTTGCCATGAGTTCATATTTGGCATGAAGATTTAAACCATTAGCTCTTGTCACCTTGCACGATACTGGCATATGCAAATCAAAGCGCAGGTTCATACGCGTCTGTTCTGTCTCTTAACGTAAGCAACAGTCAACATTAGCGTGCGCCCATGATCCTGAACCCAGAGAGCAAAAATGTTTCTAGTCACATTTCAATCCGCAACAGATCCTCATTCTCTCGATGCCCCAGACAGTAGTCCCGCGATGACCATGCAACGGTGACGAAACGCCTCTGCCGGGGGAAAAAGAGAATATTGAAAAATTAGACTGGTGTTTATGAGTTGTCTGATAATAAAATAATAGGCTCCGCAGCATAACGCTTAAATTGCTTTGTATCATTCAATAATTTTAGATGTGCCGTGCGCGCTGGTTGTCCTTTCCCCTTATAATTTTCCATGGATGATTTCCGTGCGCGGCACGTCTTAACTAACTATTTCAACAGGTTAACCCTCATTTTCTTCGTTCAGTTCGATGTAGCCGCAGTTTTGGCAACAGAGGATACTGATTCTGTAGCCAGCGTAGACATTTTCTTTGGCTATGCTGATCTCTCTAGAGGAAATTAGCCGCCTGCCCTTCTCCATTCTCCCCTCACATTAGAGCACGTCTTCGCATCAGTCAATGTTGATGTCCCTGATTTTGAGATGTCGAGTTTGGCGAATCTGCTGTAACCCGAAAACAGCGAATATGTTTTCTGCTAAAATCCCAAAACCTTTCAATCTTAAAGGGGAAACGTCGATTATGGCTCTTAGCTTTGACTGGTGACAGCAAGACTCGTCAAACTCGGGTTTAGATTTCAACTGAAACTGGTGCGCGCTTCATCATATCCTCCAACTAGCTTTTAGATCAAGAGACGGCTGTGTCTAGGATGCCCTAATACGGAAACGCATGCAGCTTCAGAAATATGACCCATGACCCATGAAATATGACTTAAATCGTAATATACGTCTCGAATGGCGACATCTCCCGCAATTCCCCTTTTTTCCAAGACTAAACCGTTCAGTAAAGAGCATTTTACATGCACACGATTCCAAAGAGTACCGTAACGAAGGGAGCAGGGCGCGCTACTGTGCTCGGGTTATTCATGCTTGTCGATCTTTTTTGCTGAAGAAAAGAGTGATCTGACGATGAAACGAAAAAAGAGGGGGTTTTTGAGTTTTTAGTTGCTTCTTTCTTGTTTATGGTCCGACTGGTGGCCATCCGAAGAGGTCCGCGACTGCACCTAAGTCTTTGCCTTCGACTTTGTAGTCATTGTTTACGTCGCATGCAGAGTTCCAGGTTGGAGAGCCTGGGTATGATCCGTATGCTGTTGCAACTGCGCCTAAGTCTTTGCCGTCGACTTTGAAGTCGGAGGTTCCGACTTCGAGTATCAGGTCATTCGGGTATGATGTTTGGTTCTGTGGGAATCGAGTTGGGGTGTTGTAGCCCATGTCCTTGTACAGGTTGCTTGCGGCGAGGTCTACTTTGACGCTTACGTAGATTGGCAGGGTGACGTTGATCCACGTGTTGAGCCATGGGTTCGGTTCGCTATCCGGAAGCAGTGCTGGTCCAACGATCTTTTCGGCAACTTTGAGGAAGAACAGCATGTGTCTTGGCAGCAGGATGTTTAATGTCTCAAGGTCGGAAGCGCCAGATGGGTATGGTGAGACTGTCGCTAGGTTTATGCCAAGTGTCGAACTGAGTAGTAGTGTGCTAGTTGTTGGGAATCCGGCGGGGTTCTTTGTGCCGTTGCTGATGTACACGTACTTGTCTACTACTAGGTTGCCGCCGTACCACAGGTTTCTTGTGGTTGTGGTTATGTTGGACGTGACTGACATAGTGGTCGGGTCTAGGGTGATCTTAGACTTGCCGTTGTCTGGGTTTATGTCTACGTAGATTGGGTTGTACAGGTAGTAGCCTGGGCTTGTTATGCCGTTGACGACGCTGCCCGGTTTGTTCGCAACCAACGTGATGGTTGAGCCTACAGTATCACCGACACCGGCGCTCCATCTGAATGGGCCTGAGCCGATGATGTTGGGGTCTGGCCTGACGCCTTGAATGTATGGGTGATTTGTGGGGCTGATTGAAGCGTCGACTATTGGCTTCCATATGTGCTTCGGTATTACGACGCTGCCTATGACCCATCCTACAGCCCAGACACTGTTGACGCTCAACAGTATTTCAATGTTGTAGGGGTCAAGCATCTCTACCGAGCGCATGTACTGCACTGTTGGGTACCACCATGCCGGTGGGAAGCCCTTGGCAATCATGTCCTTGTTTATCTCCGTGAGCATGTATAGAACGTCTGCTGCGGTTACGGGTTGGCCGTCTTGCCAGTACGCGTCGGGACGCAACGTAATCGTCACTTTCGTCTTGAATAGTCCAGTCGTTGGATCCTTCCATGTGCCTATTACCCAGTTCTTGTAGAGCTGCGGAACATATGTGGCCAGCGTGAGCGGGTTTCTTGCTGCTCCGCCGTCGTAGATTCTGCTTAGGACTTCCATGTCCCAGTACCATTGTGCGTAGACGATGTTCTGCAGTGTGACTGTTGATGAGAAGCCGTAGTAGGTGTAGTTGTTCGGGTAGAGTGCGCCTGTCTGGTACATGTTCAGGGTTGACCACCAGCTGTTGACACCCTGGCCCTTCTGGTTCACCAGGTGCGTCCAGTTTCCGACTGCACGGGCTGCGACTGGCACGTTCGCGTAGGCCTTGATGCCTGAAGTGCTCCACAATGGAATAGCGCAGGCATGTAGTGCAAAGAGGTATTGAGCCTGCTTTGCGGCTGCTGTGCCTGCGGCTAATGACGTGGCGAGCTTTATGCCTGTGAGCTGAGTGTTCAGGTCTGCGTAGTTGATGCCGGCATAGTTTTCAGGTGAGCCTGGGTGGTAATAGTTGCTTCCATTGTACAGGTCGCACAGATAGTCTATGTCTGGGCCGATGCCGGTCCAGCTGCCCGTGTAGATGTTGAAGTCCTCCTGAGCAAACACCGGACCAGTAACCATGCTTCTCTGGACGTGGCTGTGATAATCCGTTTTTATGTGCAGGACAGTGTTCAAAACGTTGTTGTAGTGGTCACAGTAGTCTCCTCTCAGGCCGGGTCTTGAATATACTATGAGTCTCATGTCTTCGCCTGCGTCTTTGACTCCGTTGTGGTTCCTATCCCAGTACCTCCAGCCGTCACCGCCTATTGGGAAGTAGTGGTTGTCAAGAATGGTTATTGCTTGTGCGGTGTCGCCAGTATAGCCGCCGTAGGTGTATTGTTCGCCGGGTTGACCGGGGGCGAGGTCTGCGTTGATGTATCCTGCCATATATGCTGGCACTGGAGTGTAGATCGGAGCGGCAGTGCTGTCCAAGGCCACTATGTCTGATCTGTTGGCGGCGTATGCTAATGCTTCACGCATGAAGAAGTCGCTGGTCGGGTTCGGAAGGAACGGGCCAGAGTCGGTTGCCGCCATCGTCGCGTTGTTGTTTACGTCGAAGAGGTAGTAGCCTGCTTCCCCGCCGTAGTTCGCTTCGGTCCACGGACCGCCAACTGCACCAAAAGTGGCATTCCACGCAGGATCCAGAGACCAGTCCTCAATGTCCAGGTCATGAAGCTGCATGTCCGTCCATTCAGACGTGGTATCAGGATAGACCCTAAATATTACTCCTGCAACGTGCGGGCCATAGAGTTCGTACTTATTATCTTCACCCGCAGGATTCGGCGGTATAACCCATCCATACGTTGGAAAGATAGTAACTGCAAGAATACCAAGAAATAAAGCGCCGAGCATTGCTCTCCTCATCACACTTGTCCCTCCCCGTATTTGATGGGTCGTTCCAAACAAATAACACTTACGGAGGGCAGTTCTAGCTGCCAAAAGCAAACGTGCTTACAGCCCAAATATAAAACACGCATGCCAGAACCCTGCAGGATTGCATTCGCAAAATGCATGAGAAGTATCGAGTTGTCTAAGCTTAGGCACGCCCTCTAACTGGTGGCGATTCTCACTCAGGCCCTTTCTCAATCCATGTAGGGCATTCTGCCCCCGCTGCCGCCTGTTGCTTGAGTGATTTGCACTGTGTTACTCATAAACGTGTTATCAGCCACGCTTGTTTCGCCTTGAACCGGCGTTGCAACAGCGCTTATGATGTAATCGCCCAAGGCAAAGCCTAGAGTGTCCCACATGAAAGTTAGCACCGCAGAATCGCAACTGTTCAAAGAAACGTTCTTAAATGCTGCAATGGCAGTTACGTTGCCCGTGTCTGTAAAGTTTGCATAAACGGTGATGTTGAAAACTTCAGCAAAATCACCTTTGTCAGTGACTGTTAACGTTGTTAAGTAACCATAGCCTTTGCAGACTTGAGTTGCTGTAAGAGTATTCACTCCTATGTTATGAGCAGGATAAGGCTGCATAAGTGGATAGTTGTCAATGTTGTTAGAATCTATCACGAATGAATTATCACAAATGCCATCGCTGCCCGTCTCATCCTGGTTTGTACCACCGTACAAGTCTGTCCCGTTGTAGTCACTCCAGTAGTTGCCGCCGCTCGGATAGCCATCATCCCAGACGTTCATTAGGGCAGTACTGTAAACCTGCAGAGTGTTGTTAACAAAGTTGTTATGATATATGTTGCTCCACATAGACGTGGAACCGAGCGCAAAGCCACAGTGGTTTCCTGTTATGTTGTTTTCACTTATGTTGTTTTCGCTTATGTCGGTCCAGATGCCATAATCGCTGTTTGTAGTTATGTTGTTTCCGTTTATGTTGTTATCAGTAGATTCATAGAGATGGATGCCGCAAGTGTTGTCTGTTACAATGTTTCCGCTTATGCTGTTGGTGCCAGACAAATAGAGCTGGATGCCGCCGTTGTAGTTTCCTGTTATGTTGTTTCCACTTATGCTATGGTTGCCAGACAAATAGAGCTGGATGCCGAAATCGTTGTTTGTTATGTTGTTTCCACTTATCCTGTCATTGTTGGAAGAAGAGACAAGCCAGAGGCCTATCCAAAAGCTTTTGATGTTGATGTTTTTGATTGTCACATTGCTTATGCCTGTTAAGTTTAGGCCTACTTCACTCAAGTGTCCTTGCATTGTATACCCTTTTCCATCGATGATGATGTTGTTTCTTTGCACACCATCCATAGTAGGTTGGGTAGGTAATGTGGCCAGTGAAAGTGTAGGTTATGTTGTCTGAAGTCACGATGGGCGCTCCGGACGGAGTGATCGAACCGTCAGCATTAATGCAAACAGTTTGGGCATCTGCCTCGACCTGTCGTACTTTGAACGTCAACATAATAATGCATGCAAGAAGCAGGGCCATCATTAGCAGAGAAAAAGCCCTCCTAACCATTTCCCCTTCTCCTCTCTTAACAGCTAATTGTTGAAATATTGAATTAAAGGTTTGCCTGACTCAACTACTAGAAGAAAGTTCCACTTTTCCTGTCGAAAAAGCAGAGCGCGCGCTGTGGCTTATTTTTCTAGAACAAAAAAGAGAAGGAGGGGTTATGGGTCTGCTTGTCCGAAGAGCGACGCTGGTACACCCAGGTCTTTACCGTCCACTTTGCCGTCGCTGTTTATGTCACAGTTCTGATTCCAATAGATCGTTGGGGATCCAGGATAAGAGCCAAAACACCAGGCAACCCATCCCAGGTCCTTGCCATCCACTTTCCCATCACCGTTCACGTCGCCGACCATGGCCACCCTGACCGTGCCGAAAGTATAGTTGTTGTCCGCCGTGTTCGCTTCGTCCTGAACGGGCCAGGCGTAGACGCTGACTGTGTAGTTTCCCTTGGCCAATCCCGTCGTGTTCCACCTGAAAGCAATTATCGCCCAGAATCCCGGCTGCAATACGACGACCTCATGATCCTCGATGAGTCTTGGAAGTCCGAGAACCGTCCAGATGTCCTTGCCATAGTTCTTGGCACACGTGATCATGTCGTCCCCGAGTACTTTTCCGTCAAGGTTGATGTCAGCGGGGTTCTGCCCGGGTGGACCAGTCCAGCCGAATGCCTGTCTAATCATGTCTATGTCCCAACCGTCGATGTAGCCGTCCCTGTCAGCGTCTCCCATACCGTAGAAGGCGGCTGACGGCGTGTCGGGCAGCCACCGCTCATTCAGGATCGCGGTCCCATTGTAGTAGGCGGTCAGGTTAAACGTCTCCGTGGAGTTGCCAAGGTTCACAACGGTCACCTGGATAACATTAGTCATGTTCTGTCCCGTGACGGTCTGCCCCGTCACACCAGTCACCGCTATGTCATGAACGACTCCGAAAGCGTAGACGTTGCCATCATCGGAGCCGATGAAAACCATACCATTAGCAACCGCAGGAGAAGACATCACGCTGTTGCCTGCCGTGTAGTTCCAGATTTGTGTGCCCGTCGAAGCGTTCAGACAGTAAACATTGTGATCATATGAGCCTATGTAAACCATACCACCAGCAACAGCAGGAGAAGAAAGCAATGGACCCATCGTGTAGTTCCAGATTTGTGTGCCCGTCGAAGCGTTAAGGCAGTAAAAGTGGCCATTAATTCCGGGTACGTAAACCATACCACCAGCAACGGCAACAGACGACTGTACCTCCAAATCGCCTGTCGTGTAGTTCCAGACTTGTGTGCCCGTCGAAGCGTTCAGGCAGTAAACGTCAGTATTATACTCTACATCCACCCCTGTGTAAACCATACCGTCAGCAACAGCGGGAGAAGAAAATGCCCCAGCGCTTGTTGTGTAGTTCCAGACTTGTGTGCCCGTCGAAGCGTCAAGGCAGTAAAAATGGCCATCATCTGAGTCTACGTACACCGTGCCCTCAGCAACAGCAGGAGAAGGATACACGGAAGCGCCTGTTGCGTAGTTCCAGACTTGTGTGCCCGTCGAAGCGTTCAGGCAGTAAACGTTGCCATCAAGCGAGCCTATGTAGACCATACCATCAACAACCGCAGGAGAGGAAAATATTCCGTTGCCTGTTGTGTAGTTCCAGATTTGTGTGCCCGTCGAAGCGTTCAGGCAGTAAACGTTGCAATCCCATGAGCCTATGTAAACCATACCACCAGCAACCGCAGGAGAAGAAAGCAATCGACTGCCTGTTGTGTAGTTCCAGATTTGTGTGCCCGTCGAAGCGTTCAGGCAGTAAACGTTGTAATCACCTGACCCTATGTAGACCATACCATCGACAACCGCAGGAGATGACATCCCCAATGCACCACCTGTTGTGTAGGTCCATGCGATTCGGTTGGTGTTTGGTGCCGTTGAAGTTGAATAGCCGCTGTGGCTCGGGTCGTGATGAAACATCGGCCACCAGTCAGTGGAATCTGCGAGAGACTGTGCCCTAGACAATCCAGAACTGCTATGAGAATTGATTGCTCCAGGAAAAGTGCTCATTGGAGAAACTGAAATCAGAAACACTATAACCAAGACGAAACTAACAATCGGTCTTATTTTCATGTTCCAACCCTTTCCCCTTTCTTCGGTCTCCCCCAAAAAAAGGAAACCTCCTCGATCACTTTCAGTCAGCCCAATAATCTATTTAAGGTTTATGAAACAAAGTTACAGCGCCCGCGAGTTAGCTAGTTCTCAAGGTTTAGTTTATCACAATCGTAACGACCACTTCATTCACACTCACTCCGTGTGCGTGCGCGTGCATTAGGATAAAACTTTACCCCCAAACCCAAACAGACAGACACAGACAGATAGACAAACAAACAAAAAGCGCGCGCTCTTTGATTAGTCAAAACTTATAATTGGGTTTGACTCTATTGTTTTTGAGGGGAGAAAGATGGGTTATAGCTACGGTTATTATGCATTGGAAAAAGCAAAAAGGGAGAAGAGACGAGCTATTTCGACGTTTTTTAGATACTGCCCATTGTGCTACATGGGAAATGCCGTCAGATGCAAAGTTCACAGCGTCGGTGGGAAAGACTATGCAATATGTTCCAGATGTGGTGCTTCATGGCACGTTTATTTTGGCTTCAGTGGTGGCTTGAGCTGGGCGAAACTTGAGAAAGAGAGCTATGATGGAAAAGGTAGAGAACATCTTGGGATAGAGCACAAGCCTGAGTTCTGGTCTAGACTTGCTTTTGAAGGAAGAGCAGATTTGGAAGAAAAACGTACAATAGTTAGAGAAACAGAAATCGTTAGAGAGATTGTGAAAATAAGATGTCAATTCTGTGGTAATTTGTACAATGAATCAATAGACCGTTGTCCATATTGCGCGGGACATAGAAGATAAGTTCCCTCAGCGTGAGCTTCTCATTTTAGACTCACTTCAATTGGAGGCTCAAAAATCAAAGTCTAACTTCGTTTTTCTTGAAGAACGTCTTTGACTTCTTGCAAGTCAGCTACATATCTTGCATGTTTCAGCACAATCAAAACTTTATTCTCTTTTTTTGGTGAAACTCAAATATCCACAATCTTTCCAGACCGCGCGCGCTTATCCCCTCTTTTTAAGAAAATTCAAAATCAATCTGCGAGTCTCCAAAAACTTGTTAATCTGTTTATCTTGGACACCGTAACGAAAAACAACTTTCGGAAAAGGCTTCTTATCCTTCCGAGAAATTCTCACAGTTGAAGTCTGCTTAATACACTGCATACGAAGCGCGCGCGCTAACCCAAAGGAATCAAGACATAAGAAATCGTTAGACAAGAACCCTTAAGTATCCTGAGGTTTAACCCAGTCAGATATATGTATTCTAAGAAGAGTAAACAATCTATGAATGCCAAAAATGGAGACGACGACCCAAATCTTGTAGAGGATGCAAGAAATTCTCTCCTTGCACATTATTCTTCCAAGTCCACAAATCAGACAGTTATAATTCTTGGTCTTGCGGTTGTCTTTTTTACAGTTATTCAACTCATTAGTGCTCTTAATCTCCATGCTCTTAATCTTCAGCTCAGAAGGTTGGGCATCGCATTCTTAACATTTAGTTTGGAACTAATCATGTTCCTTGTCATACGTGCAATAGGTAGACTGCTCTATTGGGGGGAATTGGCTAGTACAGTTATGCTCGTAAGTCTAGCAGACAGTGATGTAATTGAAAACCTGCTGAATTCAGAAAAGTCCAAGGTGAATCTAGAAAAGCCTAAACTACCTAGTCCAGAATGGGATGAGGTAATGAAAAAGTTGGAAGTGGCTCCGACATATCTTTCGAGACTTTCTCGCCCCAGCACGTGTTATATGCTTGCTCGAGCGAATCTAATTTCGCGTATCATTTCCAACAAGTGGTTTCGCGTGGTTTACTCAATTGTAGCAATTGTAGTCTTCATTCTTTTGTTGATGTTTGCCTAGTAGGAAGCTACTCTAAACTAACAATCCTAGGTATCCACATCTCTCTTTCATTCCTCAAGTAGCTAGCAAACAGTAGAGCCTCTTCGTTAATCAGAGTCTCAACTGTCTGACGTTTGCCATGCTTCATTCATGTTTCATGTATAGGTGTATATCAGTTGAAAACAAACATTTAACTAGAGGAATGTTCCATTGACCTTAAATAGTGAATTGAAGATTCATAAAATGAATAAGATAGTAGTGATAGGGTAACGTGTGAGAAAATGGAAGATGCAATTGTTGTAGTTTCAAGACCTGACAAAGAAAAAGTAGAAGCTATCTTGAAGAAAACAGGAATGCCCACTGAAGAACTAAAATGCTCCTTGTGCGGTGAACCTATAACTGATTTAAGTAGGATAAGGGCTATTTTTCCTTATCATAGTGCCCTTATATGTTGTGACAAGTTCGAGTGTCTTGTGGCTTGTAGAGACAAGCTGATTCTTGAGTCTGCTCCTAAGTAGCTTGGTTTCGTGGTCACAATTGGGTGACCTGATAGAGCCGCTCAAAGAGTTTTTTCAGCAATTCTACTGGGAGATAATTTTCCTAATTCTTTTTGCTATAATTGGAAGCGTTTATTTATTTGGTCGAGACAGAGTTCGGAGGTACCTGTTCCGCAGGAAAATCGCTCCAAAAGTCCAAGAGATAGTGTCTGTTTACGAAAAAGAAGTTCTTCCAGATTATGTTGAGACAAAACCCAAGATAATAGTTGCAGAGAAGACTCAGGAGATTCCCACTGATCTGCCTTTTGGTTACGTATTTGTGCCTGAGGGACAAGAAGAATTGGTTTGGAATACTCTCATAGCTTATATCCCGATTTGTTGTTCACTTAGAAAGATCAAATTGCTTTTTGATGAGACCCTGAGAAAGAGTCTTTTTGACCTGTTATCTTATGAACTTGGGCTGAAAATGGGAAAAGAAAATTTTGCAGTCGCTTATAGGGATCATGGGTTAAAGGAGTACGAGCAAGACTACAAGGTCATGGAGAGCCTTTACAAAGACAAGAAGCTTACTGTAGTCATTCTTTTGGAGGCGAGCATCCGGCTTAGAAAAACTAAAGGACATGTAACGGCAAGCGACGTAGAGGAGTTCTCGACTTTGGTGAGAAAGATAGCACAAGTCGATGCAATCGTCATTCGAGTGGGTGGAAAAAACCCCATCAGAGTTGAGGAGATTGTTGCAAATGGACGGGGGGTCGTTTTTCTTGCAAGGGGAAAGAATATCAAGAGAGTTAAGCAACTCTCAAGCGAGCTAGAAGCAAATGGATTTGTCAAAGTACCCGAAGAGGAACTTGGCTTACCTAATCCTGAAGAAGGAATATGGTATTTTACCTATCCAAAAGTCAATCAAGTGCCATTTATGCGTGTGTGGTTAAAGCCCGGCCAAGGCATATCAAAGGAGCGATAAATCTGAACAACATTAGGGTTCTGTCAAGTCTCCGTCGGATTGGAGACCATGTAAAAAATCGTCGGATGATTCTGCCAAAACGAGCTCATAGCTGATTTTCTCCATGCGCCCTTCAACTAAGATATATCTGGTTTGTAGGGAGGATACTGTAAACTTATCTGTCATGACTCTGGGTTTAGAGATTCTTCGGTCTTTCCATTTTCCCGATCAGCAGTACAATCAGGAGAAGTACAACGAAAAGAGCAAATGAGAGAAACCACCATGTAAACGGGGGAATAGGCAGTGATTCGAAAGCTTTCATCAAGTAGCCGAATGTAAGACCTGTGAAAGCTCCTAAGACAGTGGTCATTTTCAATGATGTCCTAAACGAAAACCATTCGCTTCTTTTCCTAGACTCTTCATCCTGAGCATGTCTCTTCTCTGATTCTTCGTACTCTTTCTGCAAATTCTGAGCTATGTCCAAGACTTTCGCAATTTGCCCTGAAACTTCATCTATCCTTTCGTCTAATTGCCTCAGTTGATCTTTCAAGTCTTTCATTTCTGACATCTGCAAAGCACCTTGAACAAAAACTAGTTTAACATTTTATTAACTTATTTGTTATCTGGTTCTGTTACCTCTCCGTCGGATTCTCTACCTTGTTACTTTTCGTCGAATGCCCTTGAAAACGAGCCCATGCATACTTTGTTTCAAACGGATAAAATCCAAGAACATAATATGTTATCCACTTACCGAAAGAAAGCCTTGATGAATGTAAATCTTATATCACCCTGTATCGTTCAATAAGGGTAAGGTGTGTCATGCGTAGTCCTTTCCCCTTGCATAGGACTCAATATTCAGTGTTGCATGCATGACGCATCTCACCACTTCTAAAGCGAGTCTATAACCGATTTTCCTTTGCGATAGAGGATAATGCCATACATGGTGCTGATGGGTGGGTAAGAGTGAGAAAGAAGAATTGTTGGATCAAGAATGCTAAGCTGAAGAAGGGTAGCCTTAAACGTACAGTGAGACAAGAATTCGACAATAAGGGTTTTACAGATCGTGGAACAATTAAGGTATCTGCCCTTCAGAAACTTGCGAAGCGTCCTGGCAAAACGGGCAGACGAGCTAGGCTTGCCTTAACTTTGAGGCGTATTCGCTAGACCCATCTTGTGCATGTAACTCGCTATTTTCTTAGCGTACTTGTCCAGTGTTTCATCCTTCTTTATGCCACTGAAAGCTTTCAGCTCGTCCCGGTCAAAGCTATACTCGTTGCCCAACTGTGTAAGTCTCTGAGCTCGAAACCAATGGTTGTAAAGGCTATCTAATCCAACGACTGAACCATATTCTTTAATGGCGTTATGAGCCCACTGGCGAGTGTAAGGCTTTCCGGTATAGGGAGAAGGAAACAAGACTTCATTGCCTCTTCTCTGTTCTAAAACCGCCAGCATATCCACAGTAAGCGCTTCTTTTATGGGGATGTAGAAGGGTAATCTTATCTCAGGAATGCTCTGAGTTTTGTATCGTCGTTTGCCTGTTACTAAGAGGTTTGCGCCACAGGCACCGCAGACAGTTTCAAACTTCGAGCTCCCAGCTCCGCATCTCTCGCAAATAATGAACTTGTCAACAGCCTTCCACCTTTTGAGGATTGGAAAGTTTCTAACAAGAATGAAGCCTGCCTGCTGATCTATAACGAACATGTCAGCCGTGAGAGACAGGGTCTCGCTAATTCTTCCTGCAGTCTTGAACGCAAACAGTCCGACTTCTCGATAAGGAGAACCCGCCTTCCCCAAAAGTTCAGTCAAAACCTTCCAGCCCACAAAAAACCGAACATCTCTGTCGACACTATGCCTATGGTATTCACCCTCACGTTTGCCGCCCTTCCCCCAAACATTCTTGCTCGTACTCATGCTCTAACTCCAATAGAAAAATCAATTTGACCTTTAGGCACTAACGTCAAATCATGTTCATTTCTAGACAAAGAACCTTGAATCTTCCTCTAATTAGAAAAGATTAATTAAATGGCGAAGTACGAGAATTTCAGGTTTTTCAAGTTTTCCGAGCAAGACTAGATAAACGATATGCACAATTCAAACAAGCATATTGTTCAGGTTTCACTTTTTGGGGAGATTCCGCCAGAAGAGAAGTTCAGTGTTCTAGGTTTTGTTCCCATAAACGTGATAGGTTTGGCGAAAGTCGTTTGGTTTGCTGTTTTGAGTTCTGAGCAAATATCTTCAGTAGATCAATTTCTTTCAGAATCGAAGCGGAGCCATTGGTAATGGCCTTGCTTGCCTAGCTGAGAATTTGGTAGTACTCGCTAATCTTAAATGTAGAATCAGTCAAGCCCTTCGGTGTCGTTTTAAGTCGTTCGCCGCTATTGGTTGATCTTGATGTTGCGTGAAACATTTTTTCATAAATCATAAATAGTCTTATGGATGCAACTAACGAGTTAGAGGGGAGGCAAACTTTCATCGGTGGCATAATTGGCTTCTGCAGAGAGCATCCCAGAAGCCGATGAACTGGCATCGTTCATAAGTCTGCACCCTTCAAAGGCGCTCACAAAAGCGCAATTAAACAAAAATCAGTAAGAAAGAGAGAAAGGAGAAAAACAACATGGCAATTAGTCATAGCAAAAGATACAGGGCTTTTCGCGTTATTCTCTTCCTTTCCGTCGCTATAAGCGTGTCCTCTCTCCTCATCAGCCAGTCGCTGCTTCCGGCATATGCGAACGTCAACGATACCTGGGACTGGAAGAACTCCAAAAGAAGTCTTACGGTGAGCTTTGATTCAAGCGTTACTGCGGGGTGGAAACCTTGGATTCGGGATGCCATTAAAAACTGGAATGATGCAAATACCGGATGGACGCTAACCGAAGTTAGCTCCGGAGGGGACATCAAGATCGAACTTGGGGAGTGGGATTCATCTGAAGGCTCGGATAAAGGACCTGCCCAAACCACTTGGGACGACAAGGTCAATGGAATTACCACCAGCCGAACAATCAGTTTCGACAAGACGCCGGAAAAAGCCAAAGGAGGCTGGAGTACAAGCGGGAGTGACGCATATGATCCTGTCCACGTTGGAAAGCACGAATTGGGCCATTGTCTCAGGCTATCTCACAGTAGCGGTGCAACCGACCAAATGAATGTCTATGAACCTGGACACCATGACCATACAGTTTCGGCCGAAGACAAACAAGAGGCAAAAGACTCGGTCACAAAACCTCTACGCGGCACCGATAACTATACCGCTTTACCTGAATGCATCTACGGCGTTGATTCTGTCGGCAGTTTTGTCATTCCTGTTGATATGCTTGGTTTGTTGACTCCCTACATTCGCTTGGCCTTAACAACGATGATCGGAGCAGTTGCAACAGTCGTATATGTCAAGCGGGTCAAGCAAAGAAAAGATAAGCAATGAGCAGCAGTCCACCAATCTAACCTTCCTTTTTTTCTAGGATCAGGAGCTGAAGGCCGTGGCCGAAAAGAAGCAACTTGGGACTAAGGCTCAAATCAGAGCCGAAAAGAACCGGGAAGGACGGATAGCCAGGGCCATATTCTTGGCTATTATTTTGCTGGCCGCTGCTATTTCTGGCTACTTCGGCTACACGATTCTAGATTCGTCCCCTAGTCTCAGCTTCAGCGGACCAACTCTGCAATTCAAGCCGGAGAACCCAAACCCTGAACTCAAAGCGGCCATAATTGACGAGCTGAGTCTCACATCTCCAAACCAGACCTTCGTCCAGGCGGCCACGGACATAATAGAACAGGCAAACTACAGCGTAGATTATTATTCAGGCGAGAAAGTTACGGTGGACTTGTTCAGGAACCTACCAACACTTGGATATGGAATAATAATCTTGAGAGTGCACTCAGGGGCAGTAGGGTTAGAGGGGACGCAGAAGATTTTCTCCGTTGATCTTTCCACTTCCGAACTCTACAGCAGCACGAAATACGTTTATGAACAACTGACTGGCCAACTGGATAAGGACTTGGTTACTGGTCTAGGTCAATACTATTTCGGAATAGGTTCTGGTTTCGTCACGTCGAGCATGAAAGGGAAGTTCCAAAACACCACAGTTATCATGATGGGTTGCCAAGGGCTCACCAGTACTGACATGGCAAAAGCATTCATAGAAAAAGGCGCAAAAGCCTACATAAGCTGGAGCGGATCAGTATCAGTCAGCCACACAGACCAAGCAACGATAACCCTGCTTCAACACTTGATCTTACAAAAACAATCCATAAAGCAAGCAGGTGAAAACACAACCGAAGAACTGGGACTAGATCCAATCTACAACAGCACCCTAGGATATTATCCAATCGGATCAGGAAACTACACAATTCCAAGATGAAGCATAAGCGTGCGCTAGCATAGCTAACATGCTGAGAATAACAAATTACTTTTGATAACTTGTTATTCGTTTATTCTGAAGGCGACTTCGTGCAACTACTCGCAGAGAAAATCTGAGACAAAAGTGAATGAAAAGGCACTTTATCAGGGTCTTCCTCTAGATAAAGTAGAGGAAGTCTGAAAGTTCCTGGCAAATATGTCTTTTGTCTTAGATTTTTCAGGAGGCTTAAACCCTTCCAGCCTCGCAAGTGCTTCATGCTCGTCTCAGTTGAGACATATGCGTATGTTGGCATTCATCAATCACCTCTGAAAACATGAAGGGAAGAAAAAAGGGGAATTTTATAGAGTCACGTCCAGAACGCTTTTATACACATAAAAAAGCCTTCTGGTCAAAATAGTTGACTAGGCTTCTTGCCCAGGCAACGTTTTCTATTCAACACGCTCAGCGACAATCGTCGAAAAATCTTGAAAGAAAATCGACCCAATAGCGCCGCAGTCCCGTCTGCTCCCTTCGTTACGGTACTCTTTCGAATTCGTGTGCATGTTAAATGCTCTTCAATGAACGGTTTAATCTTAGAAAAAAAGGGGAATTGCGGGAGTCTGTGGAGACGTCGCCACTCGAGGACGGGTTCAAACTGTAGCTCGCGCTCAAGTAACATAATGAGAGGAGTTTGCCGGTTACTTGGAGAGTTCCTTAAAGCCCAATGGAACACAGTTTCCAATCGAGTCTATTACAATTCCACTGAACCCAAACTTTTTTCTTTAGAAAGAGGATAGCGGGCGCTTCAATGGTTACATAGTGTGTCTCTGACCGCATATTTTGCGACCTCTATTTTGCGTTTGATACGTGGACTGGAAAGAATGCACGCAAGTTTGTTCAAGAGAGGATAAGTTCCGTAAAACATAATAGTTTCATTTCAATATCGTATTAACATCTGCCAATGCAGCATCTGGGAAAGGATGATGTGCAGGATAGTTACAATCACTTTGACCTTCTTGATCGCTCTTTCTATATTTGCCGTGTCGACCGCGAAAGAATTAGCTCCGACGAAACTGGCTGGCCTCTCGAGGGCCAAAGGAACCACTGGAACCATTACGGTCGACAGCATGCCGCCCACAGACTCTTGGCCCATGTTCCGCCACGATCTAAACCACACCGGCTACTCATCCTCAACAGGGCCAAACACAAACAACACTCTATGGAGTTACACAACAGGCGGCAATGTGTTTTCGTCTCCTGCTGTTGTTGGTGGTATGGTCTACGTAGGCTCATATGATCATATGATCTACTGTTTGAACGCCTCAACGGGAACACAAATCTGGAACCAAACAACAGGCGGCGTCGTGCAATCGTCTTCTGCCGTTGTTGGTGGTATGGTCTACGTAGGCTCGAATGATCATATGATCTACTGTTTGAACGCCTCTACGGGCGTCAAGATCTGGAACTACACAATAACCGACTACATAGTGGAATCGTCTCCTGCCGTTGTAGGCGGCATGGTTTTCGTCGGATCGGTTGATACCAGGATTTACGCTTATTACAGGGTTTTCTGTTTGAACGCTTCAACCGGAACACAAATCTGGAACCAAACAACAGGCGGCGTTGTGGCATCGTCTCCCGCCGTTGTTGGTGGTATGGTCTACGTAGGCTCGAATGTAGTAAACCCAGGTGATGGTAGGGTTTTCTGTTTGAACGCTTCAACCGGAACACAAATCTGGAGCTACTCAACAGGCGGCAATGTGTTTTCGTCTCCTGCTGTTTCTGGTGGTATGGTCTACGTCGGCTCATATGATCATATGATCTACTGTTTGAACGCCTCAACGGGCGTCAAGATCTGGAACTACACAACAGGCGGCATTGTGGCATCGTCTCCTGCCGTTGCTGGCAATATGGTCTACATCGGCTCAGTGGACCACATGATCTACTGTTTGAACGCTTCAACCGGAACACAAATCTGGAGCTACTCAACAGGCGGCAGTGTGAATTCGTGTCCTGCCGTTGCTGGTGGTATGGTCTACGTAGGCTCAGATGATAACCGCACTTACTGTTTCGACGCTTCAACTGGAACAAAAATATGGAGCTACACAACAGGCGGGTTCGTGGAATCGTCTCCTGCTATTGCTGGCGGGTTAGTTTTTGTCGGCTCAGGGGATCACAGCGTTTATGCTATTGGAGGTGTTCTAACACCAACGGGCACCAACGTCACCGTAACATTCCCCGCGCAGAATGCTAGCGTCACGTTTGCCAGCGTGACCTCGCAGGGATCCACAATTTTATACGAGGCTGAACCTCCTAACAGTCTATTCCCATCTGTCGTGTGCGATGAAATCACAACGACTGCCACGTACAGTGGCAGCATAACCCTTCAATTAGGCTACAGCCCGTCGGGGCTTTCGGTCCAGGATCAACAGGCCATGAAGATTTGGCTATGGAACGAATCTGCCAACTGCTGGATCGACATTACAACTTCTGTTAACACGACTAGCCACGTCGTGTTTGGCTTGTCGCCTCATCTTTCAATGTTCGGTGTCACGTCCAACCTGGGAATAACCGGTGACCTAAACGTGCAGGGAACAACTACTGTGAGCATACCTAGCGCACCGCCAGCCCCACCTCACAGCCTGGCCGCTCTGAACTACTACCAGATCAACACGAACAAAAGCCTATCGGCACCGATCAGCCTCAGCCTCGCATATAACTACGGAAATATCCCACCGGAAGAGGAAATCTTCACTCAAATGTGGATGTGGAACGAGTCCTCAGCCTCATGGGTAGACATAACAACCGGTGTCAACACAACGAGTCACATGGTTTACGGTTCAGCGCCTCATCTGTCGATGTTCGGAGTAACCTCTCTGCCGCAGCCTCCCGGCGGCGTCACGGTCTCCAGTGCAAACTGTCCCAAAACAGTTGTGTGCCAGGGCTACGGTGCAAACATGAGCGTCACCATCCGCAATCAGGGAGGCTCTCCACATACAAACTTCAATGTCTCCTTGTACTGCAACACAACTCTGCTTCCCACAACGTATCAAATAGTTGAATTGGACCCAGGCGCCCAAATAATCCTGAATTTCACTTGGAACACTACAGGCTTTGCCAAGGGCAACTACTCTATAAGCACTTATTCTCATCGTATTGGCTGGGTTTACGTAGCGATGGTCGGCGACGTCAAGGGTGATGGGAAAGTGGATGGCAAGGACCTGGGGCTTGTTGCCTGGTGTTTTGGCTCCTATCCTGGAGCGCCACCACCGATGACTTGGGATCCGAACGCAGACATAAACAACGACGGCAAAATAGACGGAAAAGACTTGGGCACAGTAGCCTGGCACTTCGGAGAACCACACCCATAACCCTTCTTCTATACTAGAAGAGCTAACAAGATCAAAGAATCGTTTTTGCTGGCAGAATGCCCTACATGAATTAGGAACGCAGAATTCTAAGAATGCTGAAGAACCCGACTTCGCCAAAAAAGGCAAACTTAGCGCGCGCTAGAAACCGCAGATCCTTATCAGGTTCTCAATCTTGTTCAAGTCTGCCCGCCCACCGGGGATTCTTACAAAACAATGCTGCAGAGATTCAGGCTTGGGTTTCGAACCCTATAGCGCGCTGACCTAGGATAGAAGAAAGTCCACGCTCACTCTTCAGGAAGCTTAGTCTCAGTCTTTTTCTTTCTTATTGATCGATCTCGGAAAACTTGAAAAACCTGAAATTCTCGTACTTCGCTATTTATATATCCTATACCCCGTGAAATATGACTTAAATCGTAATATAGGTTAAATCTTTTAAAGCTATTCGAGCTATAGTAGGAAGTAAGAATGGCAGGATGATGTTGATGGTTAAGGTTGGAGACGAGGAGAAGATCAAGCGTATACTCACGGAACCGAAGTCGGCCGCGATAAAGGCCATGCTTGAGAAGGATCATGCCATAGACTGCATTATGCTGCTTCACATGAGTCGGGGAAAATGGAAAGAGGCCAAGGAGTTCATGCGGGAGAATCGTTTGACGCTCAGTGACGGTACCTTCAGGGCTAGGATGATTGAGATTGAGGATTTAGGCTTGGCTAAGAGTGTGCGTATTGATCCGTTGAAGAAATACTATTTGAAGACGGAATTTGGCGAAAGAGTCGCGAAGCTTCTGCTGGGGTTCTTTGACAGTCTGAAACTTTAAGCATTAGGGCATGATGCTCAACTGTTGTACAGTTTCTTTTGCGATGGTCTTCTAGGCGTTACTATTAGCGTGTAGGGTTGGATCGTTGTAGCTGTGTTTTACTAAGGGTTAATATGATGTATCGAGTCGTAAGACTTAAATCCTCTGATTCTACTAGATACTCAAACAGGCCCAAAAGGAGGGATTAAACAAAAATGAAAATATTAAGAAGCCGAAAAGCCCTAAGCCCCGTAGTAGCCTCAATCATACTCATCGCCGTAACAGTCGCAGTCAGCATAGCCGTAGCCGCATGGATGGGAGCCCTAACATTCAACTTCATGGCGACAGAACAGATCAAAATAACACAAGTAAGTTTCTGGACTAACCCCACTGGCTTCGTAAATGTAACAATGCAGAATACCGGAACTAACCCAGTTACAGTCACAGAGGTTCACATAAACAATGGCGCAAACTTGCTACTCGCTTCGTTTACGATTCCTGCGAACACCCAAATGCTTGCAAATGTTACCATGGCTCCAGCGTGGGTTAACGGTAACCAATACGAAATCGAAGCAAGAACATCAAAGGGCAACCAGTTCACCTACACTGCGACGGCTCCACAATAAGCTGAGCTTCCACCTTTCCTTTGTTGAGATTGGGGGGTAGGGCAAAACGTCACTATCTACTATCCCTATATTGTTTCCTCTTCGGAGGTGCAGAAGAAAATGGTAGTTGAAATAAAAGAGTACGGATCAGCAGAAGAAATAGCAGAAACACTGGATAAAAATATTGCCGATACGAAAAGCACGTTAGGCGAGTATCTGCGTCGCTTAGACGATATTAGAAACTTGGCTGAAAAATCCAAGAAGATCCATGAAGTCGTCATGAAACTTGCCGGCAAGAAAGCTGCAACTGAAACCCTTGGCGAAATCTCGATAGGCAACTTGAGCCTTGTGCTTGATGCCAACCCGTTTCACGAGCTGACGGCCATAGAACAAGTCGTCCGAAGCCACCAGGAAAGACTGTTGGTGTTGCAGAAGACACGTGAAGCGCTGAAATGGCTTGATCAACTGGGAGACACAGAAGGCCTAAAGTATCTCGTGTTGCAGACCGACGGAATTCCTGAACGCATACTCTTCAGAATATCTTAGAACCAAGAAAGCGGAGTGAAAGGGATGGACGACGAACTCTACTCGTTTGCACTAAAGAACACTCTGGATGAGATCCGAAACCTCTGTCCAGACATTACCAACGCGTTCATGTTTAAAGAAGACGGCGAAATCATCGCTTCTGACGAGATTACACCACAGCAGAGTATCGTGCACGTCATCGATGATTTTGACCGCCTGCTGAAAAAGGCTGAAACCATGGGCGGAATCGAACAGATAACGATCGAGGGCAGCAAGGGTAGAGTAAACGTTTCCCACATGAATAACAATTACCTCGTCACCATCACTTCGCAAAGTGCAGACAAGAACTACGTGAACATGATAAGCCGCGTTCTCTTCAAAACCGTTGTTAAGCTTCTTGACAAGATCAGCCCTGCCTCCCTCAGGAACACCCCAACCGAACCTGAGCCAGAACTGCAAACTGTAATCGACAAAAATGCAGAAACAGCTGAACAGAACGGCAACGAGCCTGAAATCAAAGAAGCTGAACCATCTGAACAACCCAGCAACGAGCCTGAAACTGAAGAAGCTGAACCAGCCGAGCCATCCACGAAGCCTGAAGCCGCATGTGCCGAAACCATGGCAAACCAGTTCATGGTCGAAGACCTTCAAGGCCTGCTTGTAAAAGCAGATACCGTCCGCGTTGACGAAGCAACCCTGCAGCAGTGGCAACAGCTCTGTGATGACCAAAGAATAGAGGAGGTTGAAATTGAAACGTTCACGGGACAATCGATGCGAGTCAAGATCAAGCCCATAAAGGACCAAAAGCAGGAAGGCAAGGGAATCGTTCAGATGCCACAGAAGATTCAGCAAATGCTCGAAATAAGAAAGGGTGAGCTTGTCAGGCTCAAGCCCATAATTGGATAAGAAGGTCATGGGTCATGCCAGGAAAAAAGAAGGGCGTTCAACTGGGCGATCAAGTCACCGAACACATCGCTGTGCAGGTGAACGCATCAGAGAAAGATTTGCGAGAGAAGCTTGATGAAATAAGAGGCCACGAGGGAGTCAT